>ENA-OBLH01000229-OBLH01000229.1-metagenomes-genome-assembly--contig:-NODE-229-length-20616-cov-22.1229_pt1 | contig 20616 bp, 17 predicted proteins | sample MGYA00153382_OBLH01 | MGnify analysis MGYA00153382
CATTGCGGCCCGCAATTTCGTCTTTGCTATAGCCAAAAATACGTTCCGCTGCGGGGTTGAAATCTTGAATATGCCCTTTGGCATCGATGGTGATAAAGCCGTCTTCTGCAGTGTCAATCATGGCGTTCAAGCGCGCATCGCGCACCGCAACCGCCTTCCACAGATCGCGGTAACGCAGCAGCGCATTGGCCAGTCCCAAAATCAAAAACACAACAAAGGACATGGCTGCAATCAGCAACGGCAGCGATTGGCTGTACGCCATCTGCAACTGCTCTGGTGCAGAAGCGCTCTCTGGTGCTTGCACCGCAACGCGCAGCGCCAGCATGGAGATGTAGTGCATGCTGGCAATTGCAAGGCTGATCAGCAATGGGGGCAGCAAGCGCCATGCCCAGTGAAGGCGGTCAACACCGTAGCTATAAATGCTGCGATGGCACACAAATGCCACAACAGAACATACCAAGCCTGCCAGCAAAGACAGTACAGACAGCGGTAAATCAAAAAGCATGCGGCCATCAAGCTGCATGGCGGCAATGCCGCTGTAATGCATGGCCCCAATGCCCAGAGCGACCATGGTTGCGCAAATCAAGATACGCGTGTTGGAGGGGCTGACGGCCTGCATGGACCACAGGGCCAGCCACGCAGCGACCATGCCAGGAAGGATGGACAGCCCCGTGCCTAAATGGTCGTATTGCACTGCAGTGGGCAAGCGCATGGCCAGCATGCCGATAAAGTGCATGGCCCAGATGCCCAGACCCAGCACCATGCTGGCGCACAGCAATGAGACACGGCGGTGACTGAGCGCTGCCGCCTGGCGATTGGTATGCGCCATGTAGAAGGCGGCACAACTGCTGGTGAAGACCACCAGCAGCGAAAGCACAACCAGCCCCAGGTTGTGGCTTGCATGCGCTAGCGCAATGGTGTTGTGGCTACTCGCAGAATCTGTAACGAATGGACCAAGCACGTTCTTCCTTTGAAAACGAGAGTCAAAAAATTGAAGTTGAATTCAATTTGTATCTACATTACATGAGCTAGCTAACAACGTACAACGTTTGAAATCGATGGTGCAATTTCAATTGCAGCAACACAGAGTAATGTTACTTAATGTGTCGCCTTGTAGGATAAATGCTATAGGGATTTTTTCTCGATAGTTACTGCCGCCATCAAACCGTTTTGAAAGTGCGTCAGCATGGCTGCTCTGGTTGCATCAGCGTTGCGCTCTACCAGCGAGCGCATCACATCGCTGTGTTCTTTCAAGCTGTCTTCAATACGGCCTTGCTTGAACAGCGACTGGTGGCGATTGAGCTTCATCACCTTGCGCAGATCTGCCACAGACTGGCTCAAAAAGCGGTTGCCACACAGAGTGAGCAGTGCCATGTGAAATTGCTCGTTGATCTGAAAAAACCGATTGGCATCGTGAACCGCGCGCTCCAGTTGAAGGTGCAGATCGTGCAATTGCTGGAGTTCAGCCGCCGTGGCGGTCTGCGCAACCGCTGCGGCGGCGTCGCTTTCCAGCAACGCAAGCAGGTGGTAGACGTCGCGCAGGTCTTTTTCTGAGACTTCTGTCACATAGGCACCACGGCGTACTTTCATGGTGACCAGGCCTTCGGCTGCCAGCACCTTCAAAGCTTCGCGCAAAGGCGTGCGGCTGATGCCGAATTCTTCAACCATCTTCATCTCATCAATCCAGCTGCCGGGCTCGAGCTCTCGGCTGTAGATGCGTTGGCGCACCAGTTCAGCCACTTCGATATACAGCGGTTTGGGTGTGAGCAGGGCGGTGGTTTCCGTCATCGATTTCCTAGGGCTAACCCCATGGGGTGTGCAGTAGTTATGAATCAATAATTATGAATCACAAAAAGTTTGGAAGACTTCACGTTTTCCAGCACACGACCAAACGGAGACGGTTGTAGCCATGGGTATTGACGCAAAGCTGGGCCTGACTGCGGCCAAAGTAGCACCGGAATTTCAAGCACCAAGCTTGGCCGATTGGGAAAAGGCCTCTGCCAAAGCATCGCCGGGGGGAGATGTTCACAACCTTAACTGGGTCACTCCAGACGGCATCACGGTCAAACCGCTGTACACGGCGCAAGATATAGAAGGCTTGCCGCATACCAATACCTTGCCTGGTTTTGCGCCTTACATACGCGGGCCGCAAACCACCATGTACGCGGGGCGCCCCTGGACCATTCGCCAGTACGCAGGCTTTTCAACCGCAGAAGAATCTAACGCTTTCTACCGCAAGGCGCTGGCAGCGGGAGGGCAGGGTGTGTCGGTGGCGTTTGACCTGGCCACGCACCGAGGCTATGACTCTGATCACCCCCGGGTGACGGGCGACGTGGGCAAGGCCGGGGTCGCCATTGACTCGGTGGAAGACATGAAAATTCTCTTTGACCAGATCCCGCTGGACAAAGTATCCGTTTCTATGACCATGAACGGCGCGGTGCTGCCGGTGCTGGCGGGCTACGTGGTTGCAGCCGAAGAGCAGGGCGTATCGCAGGATCAGTTGTCCGGAACCATTCAGAACGACATTCTGAAAGAGTTCATGGTGCGCAACACCTATATCTACCCGCCACAGCCGTCGATGAAAATCATTGGCGACATCATCGAGTACACGAGCAAGAACATGCCCAAGTTCAACTCGATCTCGATCTCGGGCTACCACATGCAAGAAGCCGGTGCCAACCAGGCGCTGGAGCTGGCCTTTACGCTGGCAGATGGCAAGGAATACGTCAAAACAGCCACCGCCAAGGGCATGGATGTGGACGATTTTGCGGGCCGACTGTCGTTCTTCTGGGCGATTGGCATGAATTTCTATCTCGAAATTGCCAAGATGCGTGCAGCGCGCCTGCTGTGGTGCCGGATCATGAAGGACTTTGGCGCCAAGAAGCCCAAGAGCCTGATGCTGCGCACGCACTGCCAGACCTCCGGCTGGAGCCTGACCGAGCAAGACCCGTACAACAACGTGGTGCGCACCACGATTGAGGCCATGGCCGCCGTGTTTGGTGGTACGCAAAGCTTGCACACCAACAGCTTTGATGAGGCCATTGCACTGCCCACCGAGTTTTCGGCGCGCATTGCTCGCAATACCCAGCTCATCATTCAAGAAGAGACGCACATCACCAATGTGATCGATCCATGGGCAGGCTCTTACATGATGGAGACGCTCACGCAGGAAATGGCAGACAAGGCGTGGGCTATTTTTGAAGAAGTCGAAGCCATGGGTGGCATGACCGCCGCAGTGGACAGTGGCTGGGCCAAGCTCAAGATTGAAGCCGCTGCCGCTGAAAAACAGGCACGCATTGACTCGGGCAAAGACGTGATTGTGGGCGTCAACAAATACAAACTGGCCAAAGAAGACCCGATCGACATTCTGGAAGTGGACAACGTCAAGGTGCGCGACAGCCAGATTGCGCGCTTAAACGAGATCAAGCAAAAACGAGATGCGGCCCTTGTGGAGCAAGCGCTGGCCGCGTTGACTTCTGCAGCACAGTCAGGTCAGGGCAACTTGCTGGATCTGTCTATTCAAGCCATGCGTTTGCGCGCTACGGTGGGTGAGGTTTCTGACGCGCTGGAAAAAGTCTTTGGCCGCCACCGCGCGGATACACAGAAGGTGACCGGTGTGTACGCTGCTGCTTATGACTCCGCCGAAGGCTGGGACAAACTCAAAGCTGAAATCAATGACGCGGCTGAAAGCCTGGGCCGCCGCCCACGCGTGATGATTGCCAAACTGGGCCAGGACGGCCATGACCGAGGTGCCAAGGTAGTGGCCACGGCCTTTGCTGATCTGGGTTTTGACGTTGACATGGGGCCGCTCTTTCAGACCCCGGAAGAATGCGCGCGGCAAGCGATTGAAAACGATGTACACGCTGTGGGTGTCTCAACACTGGCTGCGGGGCACAAAACCCTGGTGCCCGCCATCATTGAAGAGCTTAAAAAGCAGGGTGCAGACGACATCATTGTCTTTGTCGGTGGCGTGGTGCCTGCGCAGGACTACGAGTTCCTGTTCAAGGCGGGTGTCAAGGGCGTGTACGGCCCTGGTACTGCCATTCCTGCCAGCGCCAAAGATGTGCTGGAAAACATCAAGAAAGCGGCTGCGCGCTGAGCGCCCCTCTATATAGAAATAGAGAGCTTGTAGTGACACCTGAGCAATTGCAAGAAGGCATCTTGCATGGCAATGCAGCTGTGCAACGCCGTGCCATGGCCAAGGCCATCACCTTGCTGGAATCTACGCGCAGCGACGACAGGGCTTTGGCCGATGGGTTGCTCACTGCTTTGCTGCCTTACACCGGCAAGGCGTTGCGGCTGGGCATCAGCGGTGTGCCGGGCGTAGGTAAATCCACCTTTATTGAAACGCTGGGCATGCAGCTGACAGCGCAAGGCCACAGGGTTGCGGTGCTGGCAATTGACCCTTCTTCGACGGTTTCTGGCGGCTCGATCTTGGGCGACAAGACGCGCATGGAGCAGCTTTCAGTCAACCCCAATGCCTATATCCGGCCCAGCCCATCCAGTGGCACGCTGGGTGGGGTGGCCGAGAAAACCCGAGAGGCAATGCTGGTCTGTGAAGCCGCTGGCTACGACGTGGTCATTGTTGAAACCGTTGGCGTAGGGCAGAGCGAAATTGCCGTGCATGGCATGACTGATATGTACTGCGTACTGCAGTTGCCTAATGCAGGTGATGACCTGCAGGCCATAAAAAAAGGGGTGATGGAGCGCGCGGATCTGGTGGTGATCAACAAAGCCGACATTGACCCGCATGCTGCCACCAGAGCAGAGGCTCAAATCACCTCCAGCCTGCGCTTGCTGGGAATGCATGGCAACCCCGAGAACGCCAGCCACAACGAGCAGCTGTGGCAGCCAAAGGTGCTGCAGATGAGCGCTTTGAAGGGTGAGGGCGTTGATCGTTTCTGGCAGATGGTGCAGCGCTTTCAAATGCTGCAAACCCACAATGGCCGCCTGAATCAACGCAGAGAGCAGCAGTCTTTGGCCTGGATGTGGGAGCGCATTGATGCCGGTCTGAAGCAGGCATTCAAGCAGCACCCCAAGGTACAGGCATTGCTTCCCAACATTCAAGCTGACGTTGTTGCAGGGCGTTTGCCCGCCAGTACGGCCGCACGGCAATTGCTGAATGCCCAAATGAATGGGTAGATCATTGAATCTACATTACATGAATTAGAAGTGACGACTTAAAAAAGGCACAGAGGAAGACAAACATGGAACAAGCAAACAACATCCTTGAACAACTCGAAAGCAAAAGAGAGTTGGCCAGATTAGGTGGCGGTCAAAAACGTATTGATGCGCAGCACAAGAAAGGCAAGCTCACTGCCCGTGAACGTATCGAGCTGCTTTTGGATGATGGCACCTTCGAAGAGTGGGACATGTTTGTCGAGCATCGCTGCACCGACTTTGGCATGGAGAACACCAAAATACCGGGTGATGGCGTTGTCACCGGCTACGGCATGATCAATGGCCGCCTGGTGTTTGTATTCAGTCAAGACTTCACGGTATTTGGTGGCGCTTTGTCTGAAACCCATGCTGAAAAAATCTGCAAGGTGATGGACCAGGCCATGAAGGTGGGCGCTCCAGTCATCGGGTTGAACGACTCGGGCGGTGCACGTATTCAAGAAGGCGTGGCCAGTTTGGGCGGCTATGCCGATGTGTTCCAAAAGAACGTGCTGGCCTCGGGCGTCGTGCCGCAGATCTCCATGATCATGGGCCCCTGCGCGGGTGGTGCGGTGTACTCACCTGCCATGACCGACTTCATCTTCATGGTCAAAGACAGCAGCTACATGTTTGTGACTGGCCCCGAGGTGGTCAAAACCGTCACGCATGAAGAAGTCACCGCTGAAGAGCTCGGCGGCGCTATCACCCACACCAGCAAAAGCGGTGTGGCCGATATGGCGTTTGACAACGATGTCGAAGCACTGATGATGCTGCGCCGTCTGTACAACTACCTGCCGCTGAACAACCGAGAAAAAGCGCCTGTGCGCGACACAACCGACCCTGCAGACCGTTCTGATGTGTCGCTGAACTCTTTGGTGCCCGAGAACGCCAACAAGCCCTACGACATGAAGGAGCTGATTCTCAAAACGGTGGACGATGGTGATTTCTTTGAGCTGCAGCCAGACTACGCCAAGAACATCATCATTGGCTTTGCGCGCATGGCTGGGCAGACCGTCGGCATTGTGGCCAACCAGCCGCTGGTACTGGCCGGTTGCCTGGACATCAAGTCCAGCATCAAGGCAGCGCGGTTTGTGCGGTTTTGCGATGCATTCAACATTCCAGTCATTACCTTTGTGGATGTGCCAGGCTTCATGCCCGGCACATCGCAAGAGTACGGCGGCATCATCAAGCATGGCGCTAAATTGCTGTACGCGTACGCAGAGTGCACGGTGCCAAAAATTACGGTGATTACGCGTAAGGCCTACGGCGGAGCGTATGACGTGATGGCTTCCAAGCACTTGCGCGGCGACGTCAATCTGGCCTGGCCACACGCTGAAATTGCCGTAATGGGTGCCAAGGGCGCTGTGGAAATTATTTTCCGCGAAGACAAGAACGACCCCGTCAAACTGGCAGCCCGTGAGGCAGAGTACAAAGAACGCTTCGCCAACCCCTTTGTTGCCGGCGCTCGTGGCTTCATTGATGACGTGATCCAGCCCCATGAGACGCGCAAGCGTATCTGCCGCAGCCTTGAGATGCTGAAAAACAAGCAGCTTGAGAATCCGTGGCGCAAACACGGCAACATTCCTTTGTGAAAGTGTTGTAACCATGCGGCCTAACCTGCTATTTCTGTTCGACCTGCGCAAGGATCAGCAGGATACGAAGGTCATCGACGAGACGGTGCGCATGGGCGCTCAGTTTGGCGGAACCAACCTTTGGGTGCTGTTCTTCGCCATCTTGATTGCCTCTGTGGGGCTCAACACCAACTCCACAGCGGTCATCATCGGCGCCATGCTGATTTCGCCGCTGATGGGGCCTATCGTTGGCATGGGTTACGGCGCTGCAGTGCAAGACCTGGGGCTGATTCGCACGGCAGGCAAGAACCTGGCGATCTTCGTGGTTCTGAGCCTGGTCACTTCGGTGCTGTACTTCACGCTCAGCCCGCTGGAGCAACCGCAGTCAGAGCTGATGGCGCGCACCTTTCCCACGCTGTGGGATGTGCTTATCGCAGCGTTTGGCGGTGCGGCTGGCATGGTGGCGGTTACACGCCGCAGCTATTCCAACATCGTGCCAGGCGTGGCAATCGCAACAGCGCTCATGCCGCCGCTGTGCACCGCAGGCTTTGGTATTGCGCATGGCCGCTGGGACATGTTTGGTGGTGCGTTTTACCTGTTCATCATCAACAGCATGTTCATCGGTGCGTCCACCTTGGCTGTCGCCAAGCTGTTGCGCTTGCCACGGCAGGGGGAGCTGGATGAAGCCACACGCAAGCGCCACCGGCTCATCATCGTGCTGGGCCTGACGCTGGTACTGGTGCCCAGTGTGTGGATGGCGTACCGCCTGGTGCAGCAAGAAGTGTTTGCCAGCGCGGCAGCCCGCGTGGCGCGTGACTTGGAGGCCGAGCCTAGCAGCCATGTGCTGATGCATGAAGTAGACGCTGGGGCACGCACGCTGCGCCTGATTGTGGTGGGCCGTACTGATGAAGCCCAGCTGCGTGAACAGGTGCAGCGCCGCTTGCTGCGTGACGGGCAGGCTGATGTGACTGTGCTGGTGCGCGATGCAGGGGACGATTCGCTCAATGTTGAAAAGCTGCGCAGCGAGTTGCAAGAGGGCGTGAACAAAACGCTGGTTGAGCAAGTCAAGTCCATGGATGCGCAACTCAAAGCCTTGCAGCAGGACGTGACCAAAACCCAGGAACAAACCCTGGCCCTGGTAGAAAAACCGGCCCCAAAGCTAGTGGACGCTCAGGCTCTGCTCCAAGAAGTGCAAGCCCAGCATGCGCTGGTCTGCGCACTCACATTGGCGCAAGGTGAGCGTTCTGCCAGTGCGACCGATGCCCCCAAGCCCACCAGCGTGGTGATCTTGGACGTGGCCCAACCCTTATCCACGCATGACAAAGACGGTTTACTCCGTTGGCTGGGTGTGCGATTAGAAAAAACAGAAGTGCAATTGATGGAGCGTCCTGAGGCGCGCGCTGTCAATGCCAGAGACAAAAACCGAAGAAAGCAGACAACATGTTCACCAAAATCCTGATTGCCAACCGCGGCGAGATTGCCTGCCGTGTCATCGCTACTGCCCGCAAGATGGGCATCGCCACCGTTGCGGTGTATTCAGACGCCGACAAGGACGCCCGCCACGTCAAAGTGGCCGATGAAGCCGTACGCATTGGTGCTGCGCCCAGCCGTGAGTCTTACTTGCTGGCAGACAAAATCATTGCTGCTGCCAAGCAAACGGGTGCCCAGGCCATTCACCCGGGCTACGGTTTCTTGAGTGAAAACGAAGCGTTTGCCAAGCGCTGCGAAGAAGAGGGCATTGCCTTTATTGGGCCCAAAGCGCATTCCATTGCCGCCATGGGCGACAAAATTGCCTCTAAAAAACTGGCCAATGCGGCCAATGTCAACACCATTCCCGGCTACAACGACCCCATCTCTGGCCCTGAAGCTGCGGTAGAGATTGCCAAAGGCATTGGCTACCCCGTAATGATCAAGGCTTCGGCCGGCGGTGGCGGCAAAGGCCTGCGTGTGGCCTTTAATGACAAGGAAGCCTTTGAAGGCTTTGCCAGCTGCCAGAACGAAGCGCGCAACAGCTTTGGCGACGACCGCATCTTCATCGAAAAATTTGTGCAGGAGCCGCGCCACATTGAAATTCAGGTGCTCGGTGACAGCCATGGCAACGTCATTTACTTGAACGAGCGCGAATGCTCCATCCAGCGCCGTCACCAAAAGGTGATTGAAGAGGCTCCCAGCCCTTTCATCTCTGATGCCACCCGCAAGGCCATGGGCGAGCAGGCGGTGGCATTGGCCAAAGCGGTGCAGTACCAATCGGCCGGTACGGTGGAATTTGTGGTGGGCAAGGACCAGGATTTTTACTTCCTGGAGATGAATACCCGCCTGCAGGTGGAGCACCCCGTGACCGAGTGCATCACAGGGCTGGATTTGGTGGAGCAAATGATCCGCGTGGCCGCTGGTGAGAAACTGGCCATCACGCAAAACCAGGTCAAGCGTGACGGTTGGTCCATGGAGTGCCGCATTAATGCCGAAGATCCCTTCCGCAACTTCTTGCCATCAACGGGCCGCCTGGTGCGCTTTAACCCACCAGAGCAAACCATGTGGCAGGCCGATACCGAGCACCTGTACGGTGTCCGCGTAGATACAGGGGTGTACGAGGGCGGCGAAATCCCGATGTTCTATGACTCGATGATTGCCAAGCTCATCGTGCACGGCAAAGACCGCAACGAGGCAATTGCCAAAATGCGTGAAGCGCTCAACGGCTTTGTGATTCGCGGCATCAGCTCCAACATTCCCTTTCAGGCTGCATTGCTGGCGCATCCAAAGTTCCAGTCCGGAGACTTCAACACAGGTTTTATTGCCGAGCACTATGCCCACGGCTTTAACGCCAGCGATGTGCCGCACAGTGATCCAGACTTTCTGGTGGCCCTGGCTGCCCATATGAACCGACGCTATCGTGCGCGCGCATCCACCATCAGTGGACAAATGCGAGGCCATGAGCTGGTGGTGGACGCCAACTACAGCGTGGTGGTGCTTGGCGCACAAGGCCATAACCAGCACTTTGATGCCCAGGTGTCTGACTTTGAATTTGACAGCCGCAAAAGTGTTGTGACGTTGAACGGCAAGCGCTACGAATTTCAAAGCCACAGCCCCATGCGCGAGCTGCGCCTGCAAGGCACATGCAACGGCCAAGCCTTTACCGTGCAGGTGGAGCGTGGCACGCCAAAGAACCCGCTGGCCTTGCGCATCACGCACAACGGCACCCAAATTGACGCTATGGTGCTGTCGCCCAAGGGGGCACAGCTGCATCAGTTGATGCCCTACAAAGCGCCGGCAGACATGTCCAAGTTCTTGCTCTCGCCCATGCCCGGCCTGCTGGTGGATGTGACCGTGCAGCCGGGGCAGAAAGTGCAGGCCGGTGAAAAGCTGGCCGTGATTGAAGCCATGAAGATGGAAAACATTCTTTTCGCCACGCAAGATGGTGTTGTCAGCAAGGTCAGCGCAGGCAAGGGCGACTCGCTGGCGGTCGACGATGTCATTTTGGAATTTGAGTGACATCTGCTGGCGTGCAGGTGCCGCCACCGTGCTGCACTTGCGCGCTGTGTTGTGCATAACAAACCTGCGTAATGGCCACTGCGCAGGTTTTCATCGGGCACACTTGCGTGGTTACAAGTGATGACAGAGACATCTATGCGATGCTTTTCTGTAATCACCATCAAAACCACTTAAAGCGCTCATGGTTGTAGCGCAAGCAGCTATGTATTTGAAAGCCCCCTTGGCCACACTGCCAACTTCTTTAGCCAGTAGCCCTGTGCAACGGGTGCAGCGCATCTTGCTGGCCTTGGTCAGCGCGGTGCTGCTGCTTGATGCGGGGGTGCTGATGGCGCTGCGCCACTTCAATGTGGGCGTGGTCGTGCCTGCAGCCTTGGGTACTGCCGGGGCCTTGCTGGCTTGGCAATGGCCGCTCGTACAACGCTGGCGCCGCAGCAAGCGCAGTCATGCCAGGCTGTGGAACTGGGGTTGGGCGCTGCTGGCTTTATGGGTGCTTAGCGTGCTGCTTTTTTGGGGCCGCCTGCTAGGTACTGGTGTGCAGCCCGAGCAAGTGCCACCGGTAGCAGCCATTGTGGTGTTGGGTAGCGGTACCCAAAACGGTCAGCCCCGCCCAGTGCTGGCTGAGCGGCTGGATACCGCCGCACAGCTTGCCCACTTGCAGCCATCGGCCTTGATTGCCGTTTGCGGCGGGGTGGACTGGGGCGAAACCGAAAGCGAAGCCACCGTGATGGCTCGCTACCTGATGGAGCGCCACGGTATTCCGGCCGAGCGTCTGGTGCTGGAGGGCGAGAGCACCAGCACGGAGCTCAACCTGCAGCTCAGCCGCCCCTTGCTGCAAGCACGCGGCATTGATGCCACAGCCCCCATGGCCATGGTCAGCAGCGACTTTCACCTGATGCGCGCCATGGCTATGGCCCGGCAGCAAGGCTTGACCGACGTTGTACCGGTGGCCGCTGCCACGCCGCTGGCCACACGCTACAACGCCTGGCTGCGTGAATACTTCGCCATGCTCAGTAGCTGGGCGCTGGGTGAGCTGTAGAACACAGGAAGCTGCAGTGCGAAATGGCCTTCGATTGATATCAGAAAAATTTGCCTCTAGCCCAACACCTGTAAGCGCTAGAAGCTATTAACCCAGGAGTATTTCATGGCTGCAACCCTTCGTCCTTTCAAAGTTCTCGGCATCCAGCAGGTCGCCATTGGCGGCACTGACAAGAGCCGCATGAAGAAACTGTGGGTAGATATGCTGGGGCTGGAGCAGACCGGCACCTTCCAGAGTGAACGTGAGAACGTGGATGAAGACATCCTTGCCATGGGCAAAGGTGCGATGAAGGTGGAGGTGGACATCATGCAGCCCATGGATATCGACAAAAAACCTGCCGTACACACCACGCCGCTCAACCACATCGGCCTGTGGATTGACGATTTGCCCAAGGCCGTGCAATGGCTTACTGCCCAGGGCGTGCGCTTTGCACCCGGTGGCATCCGCAAAGGCGCTGCGGGTTATGACATTACTTTTCTGCACCCCAAGAGCAGCGACGAGTTTCCAATTGCCGGGGAGGGCGTGCTGATTGAGCTGGTGCAAGCGCCTGCCGATGTGATCGCCACTTTGAGCTAAGCCCAAGAGCTTGGAATGCGCTGGATTGCTATTTTTACGGACACCCCAGCCATGCTGGCGGTGCGACAGCAGCAGGGGCAGGCCCATCTTGATTTTCTGGCCCGCCATAAAACCGAAATTCAACTGGCTGGAGGCTGCCGCAGCGACGCCGGCGGCGACTACATCGGCGGTCTGTGGGTGATGGAAGTGCCCAACCGCGCCCGGGCCGTGGCACTGATTGAGCAAGACCCGTACTTCTTAAGTGGCGCGCGCCAGTATGAGCTGCGCACCTGGGGAAAGGCGTTTGAGGACGAGATGGTGGAGCTTTAAAGGCACAAGTACGCCCAGCAAATCTTTGATTTGCATTGGAGGCAAGGCGCGAAGCCACAGGCAACACAGGCAGTACAGGCAGTACAGGCAGTACAGGCAGTACAGGCAGACGACGACGCCAGGCAACGGATGTGTATACAGGCGAGTGCAAGCGGGTCTTCGTGGTTGCCTTAGCGCGAGTGGGGCAGCCTTTGTTGCCCCGCGCTAAGTCTTTTCAGAAATGGCTGGAGGCAGTCATGCCAATGCGAGTACCAGCCAGCTCAAGGCAGATAAAGCAGATAAAGCAGATCAACCAGCGCCCTTTGCCGCATTAAAAGTAATAGCCCAGTTTGAGCCCTGCTGCTTTGGCCGCGCCATGCTCAAAATGCGCCATGGGCATGCCGTTGGTAGAGATATCGGTGGCACCCAGGCGCTGGTAACTGATCCATGGCGTGACCTTGATGTACGCGTTCTGGTAGCTCACGCCCACGGTGTAGCCGGTGCGTCCATTACTTGGGCGCAATGGCGATAAGGGGTTCTTGCTGCTTTTTTTGTCATACACCAGTGCTACAAAACCTGACCACTGTGGCCCGAACTTCTGACCCAGTCCAAGTGTGTAGGTGGTGGAGCTTTGCAGATCTGTGAGGCTGCTTCCGTGCGTGGCAGCAGCAAAGGCCTGAGGGCGCAGCTGCAACTGTGCCCAGTCACTCCAGCGAATCTGCCCAAACAGCAAAGTACTGGGTGTAATGCCGGTTTGCACATCCAGGTTAAAGCTTTGCGGCGAGGTAGAGTGAGTCTTCGTGGTACCTGCCTGCAGGTTTTCTTGTGTGCTGACCTCGTGTTTGATGGCCGAGTAATAAGTGCCCGCAATACGTAGCGCCATTTCAGGGCGCTCATAGCTCATGCCCAGCAAGTAACCGGGTTCAATGCTCGGATCAAAATTCACACGGTAGCCGTTCAAGGCACCAAAGGCCAGGCCACCCAAAGCCATATGCCCTTCAGAGCGTTGCAGGCGCAGGCCGCCGTGCATCGCCCAGCGTTCACTCCATTCGTAGCGCACCGCGCTCATCAATTCATAGGTGTTGATGCGCGCTTGCGTGCCGCCGAACAGCCGTGAATGTTGCCGACCGTAAGCAATGTCCACCCCAAATGGGCGAGTCATCATCAGCAGCAACGAGGTTTGCGGGGTGATATCTTGTTTGTAGGCAAAGCCCCATTGCGCGTGGTCTGAGGCGACTTCTCCCGTGGATTGGCCCCAGATATCGGTTCCACGCACCTGGGGGCGAGCGGCATAGGTCTCTACCGAGAGATAGCGGCCTTTTTCAAACAAGGGCGCAATACTCTGACCGGTTCTATCGGCTCCAGCGGCTTGCGCGCAGGCGCTCAGCGTCATGGCTGCGCAAGCCAAGCTGGTTTTTGTCATTTGCCAGCCATTCAGCGGTATGCGCATTGCGTGGGAACTCACAATATGTAAATCAATGTTTTTATGAGCGCGCATTGTGCATGCAATAAGACTTTCCGCAAAGGCGTGTGCCGTCACAGTGTTTGAGTGAGCATGCAGTGGATGAACTGGCGGCCTGCCCACAAACAAAGCGGTGGCCTCATGTTTTTGTCAGCAAACGCTACCAGTAGGTCGTATGCTGCTCTCAATTTTGTCCGCTTGATGTGCATCCACGCCAATCCATGTCCATTGATTCCGCCCAAGCCCATTTCGACCGCCAATACAACGCCCGCGCCAGCGTTCAGGATCCATTGGCGTACATGGCCCGCTATGCACAAGAAAGCCAGGCGGCGTTTGCGCTGCCCAATGCCGTGCGCCACCAGCGCTACAGCCCCAGGGCCTCTGACGTACTCGATATTTATTTGCCCACAACGCTTGCTACACCCGAGCAGGCAGCGCCGGTGTTCGTTTTTATCCACGGTGGCTACTGGCGTGCACTCAGCAAGAATGACTCGGCCTTCATGGCCCCCGCCCTGACCCAGGCGGGCGCGGTCGTCGTCGTGCCTGATTACGATCTGGCTCCCACCGCCACGCTTGACCACATCGTTGACCAGATGCGCCAGGCCTTTGCATGGGTGGTGCGCAATATCGCCATTTACGGCGGTGACGCGCGCAACATCTGCGTGTGCGGCAGCTCGGCGGGCGGTCAACTGGTTGGCATGCTGCTGGCCAAGGGCTGGCAGGAAGACTATGACTTGCCGACCAGCGCCACGCCTGCATCGGCCTTCCCTTTGAGCGGGCTGTTTGATCTGCAGCCACTGCTGACCACGCACATCAACGCATGGATGGGTATGGATGACGCCACCGCCATGCGCAACAGCCCCCGGTTTTTGCTGCCAGACAGCAGCACCCACGGTCAGTGCCAGTTGCGCGTGGCCTGTGGCGAGTTTGAAAGCAGTGAATTTCAGCGCCAATCGCGTGAATACCTGGCCGCATGGCAGGCGCGCTGCTTGCAAGGCCAGTGGGTACAAGCCCCGGCCACCAACCATTTTGATTTGCCACTGCAACTGGCAGACCCGGCCTCTAGCGTGTATCGGGCTGCGCTGCAGCTCATGGGCCTGACGCAAGCCTAGGTGTTGCATATGCACCAACGGCCATGGCATTGCTCCTCAAAAATGCTGCGCCTGTGTAGGCTTGCGCCCGCACGCATGCAGCTTTCCTGCACCACTTCACCACTAACTATTCGCTCAGACATGACCACCTTTGCCACCTTGCGCCCCCATTCAAGCATTTGTGCTCTCCGTGCCATTGCTCTTGCAGCAAGCTGTGTGGCTGCTCCCTGGGCCTTGGCGGCTGAGCCAATCAAAGTGGGCGTGGCTCTGGATATTTCAGGCCCGTTTGCAGGCCCCGGTACAGAAATTCGCGATGGCTTGAATCTGGCCGCCAAGCAACTGGGCAACAAGCTGGGTGGCGTGCCGGCTGAATTCATTCAGGCTGACACCGCTGGCAACCCCGAAACTGCGCGGCAAGTGACAGATCGTTTCATCAAGCGCGACAAGGTCGATTTTTTCACCGGCCCCGTAGGCTCTAACGTGGTCTTGGCCGTGGGCCCCGGCTTGTTTGCGGCCAAGGTGCCATTTCTTTCTGCCAACCCCGGCCCCAGCCAGCTGGCTGGCGCGCAGTGCAACCCGTACTTTTTTGGCACCAGCTACCAAAACGATGCCATGCACGAGGCCGCAGGCCAGCACGCGGCCAGCAAGGGCTACAAAAAAGTGGTGGTACTAGCCCCCAATTACCCGGCAGGCAAAGACGCCGTCAATGGCTTTAAGCGCGCCTACAAGCAGCCTGTCGCTGATGAAATCTACACCCGCGTTGGCCAGCTGGACTTTGCCGCAGAGCTGGCCCAGCTGCGCGCAGCCAAGCCCGATGCCGTCTACATCTTTCAGCCCGGTGGCATGGGTATCAACTTCATCAAGCAGTTCATGGGTGCGGGGCTGAACAAAGATATCGTCTTGATCTCCTCGCCCTTTACTGCCGACCAGGACATCATCGCCGCCGTGGGCGAGCCGATGGTGGGCATCTACAACGCCTCGTCGTATGCGCACGATCTGGACAACGCCGCCAACAAAAAGTTTGTGGCCGAGTTTCAGAAAACCTACAACCGCCTGCCCACGCTGTACGCGGCCTTTGCCTATGACGTGGTGATGAACTTGGATGCCGCCGTGAAAGCCATGGGTGGCAATCTGCAAGACAAAGCTGCCGTGGCCAAGGCCATCAAGACAGCCAAGTTCGACTCGGTGCGCGGCAACGTCAGCTACGGCAACAACCAGTTTTTGGTGCAAGACTATTACCTGCGTCAGGTCGTCAAAACCAAAGACGGCCTGATCACCAACGCCTTGCAGCCCGGCAAACTGTTCACTGCCCTCCAAGACAGTTACGCCGCCCAGTGCGCCATGAAGTAAAGAGCACCGCCATGCAGCAGATTGAATGGAATGACTTCACCCGCGTAGAACTGCGTGTGGGCCGCATTGTGGCGGCTGAAGTTTTTGCCCAGGCGCGCAAGCCTGCGTATGTGCTGCAGGTGGACTTTGGCCCCGCGCTGGGCATCAAAAAATCCAGCGCGCAAATCACCCACCACTACAGCCCTGAAAGCCTGATTGGCAAACAGGTGGTGGCGGTGGTGAACTTTCCTAAAAAGCAGATTGGCCCCGTCATGTCGGAATGCCTGGTCACCGGCTTTCACGATGAAAACGGTGGTGTGGTTCTGTGCGTGCCAGACCAGGGCGTACCTCTGGGCACCAAACTGCTGTAAAGATTCACGTTCATGGATGCAGTATTTCTTTTCGAACAGGCCCTGAACGGTCTGGGCTACGGCTTGATGCTGTTTTTGCTGGCCGCCGGGCTAACGCTGGTGTTCGGCATCATGGACACGCTCAATCTGGCCCACGGCTCGCTGTTCATGGCCGGGGGCTACATCTCGGCCTCGGTACATACGCAAACGGGCTCATTCACGCTGGCGGTTGCCGTAGGCATTGTGGCCACGGTTGCTTTGGCTGCGGTGCTAGAGGCGGTGCTGGTGCGCAAGCTCTATGTGCGTGACCACCTCTCGCAGGTGCTGGCCACCTTTGGCGTTGTGTTGGTGGCCGACGATGTGGCCAAGTACCTCTGGGGGCCATCACCCATCATGGCCCCCACACCATCGGCTCTGTCGGGGGCCGTGCAGTTGTTCGGCTTTTTGCCATACCCCTCGTATCGGCTGCTGATACTGGCTGCGGGGCTGGGCGCTGCGCTGGCTCTTTATGTCCTGGTCAATCACACGCGCTTGGGTATGTGGGTGCGCGCTGGGGCTTCTAACCGCGCCATGGCCCAGTGGATGGGTGTTCGCGTCAACCGCGTATTTGCCGTGGTGTTTGCGGTGGGTGCGGCCTTGGCAGCGCTGGCTGGTGCGCTCTTGGCGCCCATTAGCGCCGTGCAGGTGGGCATGGGCGAGAGCATTTTGATTCCTGCGCTAGTGGTCATTGTGATTGGCGGCATTGGCTCCATCCGTGGTGCCTTGGTGGCCAGTTTGCTGGTGGGTCTGGTTGACACCGCTGGCCGCGCCTTGCTGCCACCGCTGCTGCGTGAGGTGCTCAGCCCATCTTTGGCTGCCGACATTGGCCCCGCCGTGGCCAGCATCTCCATGTATGTACTGATGGCTGGCGTGCTGGTGTTCAAACCCTCTGGCTTGTTCCCAGCCCGTGCTTAATACCGCCCCAACCAAGCCAAACCCAGCTGCCACCGCTGCGTGCAGCCTGCAGCGTTGCACTGCATTGCAGCCGTGCATGTACGGTGGGCGCAGCGGTTTTTACCGTATGGATTACCGTTTTTTCTCCTGTGCCTGCCGTGTCTGATTCTTCTTCACCCATTTCTTCTCCACCGCCGCCACTGGCCGCCGCTGCCATTTCGCGCCGCACCAGCTACGCGGTACTGGCTGTTGTTGTGCTGGCACTGGCAGCCTTTCCGTGGCTGGCCCCCATGCTGGATCTGGATTACTACGTGGACTTTGTGCGCCGCATCCTCATCGTCAGCATGGCTGCGCTCAGCCTTAACTTTTTGATTGGACGCGCCGGGCTGGTGGCCTTGGGCCATGCAGGCTTTGTGGGCGTAGGGGCCTACGCCGTAGTCGCCATGGTGGAGGGCGGCTTTCACAACGCCTGGCTCATCTGGCTGGTGGCAGCCGTGGCGGGCACTGTGGTGTCTGCACTCATGGGCCTGATTGCACTGCGCACCCGGGGCGTTTACTTTCTCATGATTACGCTGGCATTTGCCCAGATGCTGTACTACCTGGCCGTTTCGCTGCGCGCCTTTGGGGGTGACGATGGCTACAACCTCTACACCCCGCTGCTTTTGTTCAAAGCCGAAGAGGGCGATGTCATTGCACAGGGCAACTGGCTGTTTTACCTTGTGCTGCTGGCAGTGACCGCGGTGTTTTTGCTGTTCTCACGCATCGAGCATTCGTACTTTGGCCGTGCGCTGCAAGGCATTCGTGACAACGAAACGCGCATGCAGGCCATGGGCTATCCCACCTTTCGCCTCAAGTTGCTGGCCTTTGCGCTGGCAGGTGGCGTTGCCAGTCTGGCCGGTGCGCTGCTGGCGACGCAAAACGGGTTTGTCAGTCCCTCGCTCATGCACTGGACGCAGTCTGCACTGCTGATCGTGATGGTGGTGGTTGGCGGTATTGGCCTGAAATGGGGCGCGCCACTGGGCGTGGTGGTGTGGGGCACGCTGGAAGAAGTGCTCAAACAAAGCACCGACTACTGGCACGCCCCCATGGGGCTGTTGCTGATTGCCGTGGTCTTTCTGGCCCCGCGTGGCCTGTCTGCCTTGCTGGCCCCCAAGAAGGCGGGGCACTAATGCTGCGCATACAAGGCCTGCTCAAACGCTTTGGCGCACTGACCGCCACTGACCATGTCGATCTGGACGTGCGCCCCGGAGAAATTCACGCCCTCATTGGCCCCAATGGCGCTGGCAAATCCACACTGGTGCACCTGATTTCCGGGCTGCTGCCCGCAGACGGGGGCTCTATCCGGCTGGATGGGCAAGAGTTGATTCACCAGCCCCCGCACCAGCGCGTGGCTGCAGGCCTGTCGCGCTGCTTTCAAATTACCAGCATCTTTGCGCAGCTCACCGTGGCAGAAAACCTGCTGCTGGCCGTGCAAGCCCACCACAGCAACAGCTTTCGCTGGTTCAAGCAGCGTGACAAAGATGCCCAGCTCAAAGCGCTGGCCTGGGATTTGGCCCAGCGCGTGCAACTGCAAGAGCACTGGAACACGGTGGCAGGCACCTTGCCCCACGGCGCGCAGCGCAAGATGGATGTGGCCCTGGCCATTGCCGCCAGCCCCAAACTCTTGCTGCTGGACGAACCCATGGCTGGCATAGGCCCCGCAGAATCGGCTGAGATGCTGGAACTCATTGAGCAATTGCGCCGCAGCCATGCCGGGCACATGGCCATCTTGCTGATCGAGCACGACATGGACGCCGTATTCCAGCTGGCAGACCGCATTACCGTGCTGGTTTACGGCAAGGTGCTGGCCCAAGGCAGCGCGGCAGAGATTCAGGCCGACCCCCGTGTGCAGGCTGTGTACCTGGGGCAGGAAGAAGATGCACACAACCCAGAGCCATCAGCACCACAAACAGAGGGCACGGTATGACTCACAGCAGCGAAACCGGCACACCTTTGCTGGAAGTACGCGGCATTGACGCGGGCTACGGCGCCAGCCAGGTGCTGTTTGGTGTGAGCTTGAGCATTGCGCCGCACCAGGTTGTCAGCCTGATGGGGCGTAACGGGATGGGCAAATCCACCACCATCAAATGCATTACCGGTGCGCTGCCCGTGCGCAAAGGGCAGATATTGTTTGAGGGGCGTGATATCACCAACCTGCCCGCCGACACCATTGCGCGGCAGGGCATTGCCATCGTGCCCGAAGGGCGGCAGTGCTTTCCTAACTTAACGGTGCGTGAGCATTTGGTGGCCTTTGCCCGCCATCCATCACGGTCACCTTCCAAATCACCAGCAGCAGCGCTGCCTGCACAGGCTGCACCTTGGGATTTGGCCAGAATTTATGAGCTGTTCCCCCGCCTCAAGGAGCGTGAGCACCACATGGGCAACCAGCTTTCGGGTGGTGAGCAGCAGATGCTGGCGATTGGGCGGGCCTTATCTACGAACCCCAAGTTGCTAATTTTGGATGAAGCCACGGAAGGGCTGGCTCCGGTGATTCGGGAGGAGATTTGGCGATGTTTGGAGCAGTTGAAGGCTGAGGGGCAAGCAGTTCTCGTTGTGGATAAATATTTATTTCAAATATCAAAAATAGCTGAAAAACACTCTATTTTTGAAAAAGGAAAGATTCTTTGGAGTGGATGCTCATTTCAATTGAAAGATAATTTATGGCATATCCAATAGAGCAAAAATTAGTCATTGGCATAGCGTCAAGCGCTCTTTTTGATTCGTCTGAATCTCATCAAATTTATCTTGATGAAGGTATTGATGCCTATCGTGCTCATAACGATGGTTCATATTCCATTTGATATAGCTAATACATAAAAGATGAAGAAAATTAAAACTGCCATCATCATCGCCGGCGGCTCCGGCATGGGCGCAGCCGCTGCCCGCAAATTTGCGGCTGACGGTTATCACGTCGGCATTCTTTCTTCGTCCGGCAAAGGCGAAGCACTGGCCGAAGAACTGGGTGGCGTGGGCATTACTGGCAGCAACCAGAACCAGGCTGATATTCAGACGCTGGCCGATCTGGTGATGCAGCGCTGGGGCCGGGTAGATGTGCTGGTCAATTCCGCTGGTAAAGGCCCGCGAGCGCCCATTTTGGAATTGACCGATGCCGACTGGCATGCAGGCTTGGATGCCTATTTGCTCAACATCGTGCGTGCAGCGCGGGTGGTTACACCCATCATGGTCAAGCAGGGTGGCGGGGCGATTGTCAATATCTCCACCGCGTGGGCGTTTGAGCCTGCGGATTTGTTCCCCACCTCTGCCGTGTCGCGCGCGGGGCTGGCCAGCTTTACCA
>ENA-OBLH01000230-OBLH01000230.1-metagenomes-genome-assembly--contig:-NODE-230-length-20552-cov-3.59745_pt1 | contig 20552 bp, 24 predicted proteins | sample MGYA00153382_OBLH01 | MGnify analysis MGYA00153382
GAATTAGCCACAGAAGAGAGTAACTTCTTGATCGCATCCAACCTTTCTCTCCGGCTCCGGCTGGGGATTTCCATCACTTGAGCCGCATTCATATAATCTATTCGATAAAATTGGCTAGGCAAACTGTTCCGAAAGAGTTAACAAAAATGTAAGTTCGGTTGATGCTTGAATAGCATGGGGAGCATTAGCAGGAATAAAAATAAAAACTCCCGCTTCCAAACTAATCTCTTTGCCTGCTAGGGTAAATATTCCTTGCCCTTCAATTACGTTAACTGTGGCATTACGAGGGTTGGTATGTTCAGCGATCGCTTTCCCCAAAGATAGTGACATCAAAATATATCGACAGTTTCCATCTTCCAATAAAATTTTACTCTTGGTTCCAGTTGAAGAATACTCAATTACTTCTCTCCAATGAATAGCAGTATTCTCGTGTGACATTATGGTCATGGGATTATTCCTTCGTTTGGGTAAATTATGGAAAGACAATTTTGGAGATCGGTGGATGTCCAAGGGAAATATAAGCAGCAGGTCTCAGGACGCTTTCAGAATAGATAATCTTCTGGATATCTAGACTTGTTGCCCTCATAGCAGTGACATTGTAAGCGGCAATTTCTCCTTCTAAACTAAAATCGCTATGGGTAAGATAGTGATCGTGGTCATGTACTGCTTGGAAGATAAAGCCATAAATGGGATTAAGACCCAAGGAAGTATCATAATTTTCGGCAGATACCCACAGATGATTTTGCTTAATATCATCAAACATTTCGGCGGCGTTAGCGTAACGCTCATACCATGAGAATTCTAGATTTAGAGGTGTAGTCTGAAATTCATTCCAGAGCCAATCACATAATTCGGCGATCGCCTGATCAGAAATTTCCGCAGGTTCACTTTCTAAATAGAGCTTGGCAAGAGTTTTAACTTTATTAACTTTATTAGATACTTCTGTCATATTCTTGCTCCTTAGAATAATTTAACTATGACGGGCGATCGTTTGATTTAATGACTGAATTGATTGAATACGATATAAAACGTAATTGGAGGATTAAAAAAGCTCGCAAAGCCTCACAGACAATGGGATTTGAGCTAGCGAGATAACTAGGTATTAGACGGAAAAATTTTGTTATGTAAAGTGTTATAGGGAAAAATTCTGTCTAACTAACCTATATAGAAAAATTCTGCATAGTTGCCAGCAATTCTCATTTTAGAACATAAGAACTAAAAAATGGCATCAAAAAGGCTTTTTTGTCCAAGTTGCTGAACGATAGAATAAGGCTTCTAGCTTTTCTCGATCGAGAAGTTTTTCCATAGTGCAAATTGCTAAACAAAAAATGATTGGTTGTGTTGCTTATTTGAGACTTGCAATTGCCTTTGTTGGCTTAGTATGACTCTGCAAACTGGTCAATTTATCAACTATAGCCGCCTGTTACGCAAGCGTTCTGCAATCCAGACTATGCCTTGTTCCAATATTATATGCAGCGTAATGATAAATCCATCTGATGCCATGTTGAACCAGAATCCAAATCTATTCGGGTCTGGCCCCCATAGTTGGTCATACATAGTTTGAATTGAAATCACTGCCAGCAAATCCAATGCAGCAATACCAACAATAAGTGAGATGCCGTAATTCATCCAAGACCGACGTTGGGAGAACCTGCTCTGCAAGAGGTATCTGTTAAGATAGACGCCTAAAGCCGAAGTTGATATTAAGATAGCTGTTGCTATGATTGCGATTAGAAACGTTGGATGATATTGACGAGTACTCAAAAGCCAAAATACAAAAATCCCAAGCCAAACTATAATTTGCTTTGACATGCTCGCCATATCCATTTTCGCTCTCATTTTACCAAAACTGCCTTATGATGGTGCTTCACAGCGCGCAAGCAACAAACTATGTATTAGACGTAGACGGAAAAATTTTGTCTAATGTCACTATAGGGCATATAGGCTGAATGTCAAGCTTCGGGCTAATCACCCTATAGGGGGTGCTATGCAGAAAAATTCTGGTTATTTACCCTGTACAGTAACGTGAGTTCGGGTTAAGGAATCGCTGAAAGACTTGTACTAAAGCTAAAAGCAAATATTGAGTCTGTACAAAAACAGCTTTTTCTGGTGACTGGATGTACGGATGCAATTTAGACATCACAGAATGACAATCTAAAATTTCTTGTTCTTCTTTGGCTAACGCTACTCATTCGCTCATTTCTACTCAACTTTTAATAGGTGTGTTGGCAAACCGTCAATACTCGTTTGATTCTTTTCTTCCCAATAATTTTTGATGCCTTCTTCACCTTTATTTGTTGCCCAATCAGCCAGCCGCGTTCGCTCTTCTTTTAATTCATAAATAGGAACTCCAAATCCGCACGACGTTTGGACTGACTTAATTTTAAGAACAATAATTTGACGTTCTCCACTCATTGGATGAAACCAGGAATGTAAATTCTGCCATTCTTCATCTCTTGGTCTGACGACTCGACCAATTCCGTATAAGCGTAAAATTAAAGGCTTATCAGAAAAGCTACAAAACATAATCGTCATCCGATCGCTCTCAAGCAAATGCGCGGCTGTCTCGTTGCCGCTCCCCGTTAGGTCAAGATAAGCAACAGTTTCTAGATCAAGACAGCGAAAGGTATCCATTCCCTTCGGCGAGAGATTGATGCGACCTACAGAAGGAGCCGTCGCAGTAAAAAAAAGTTTTTGCTCACAGATAAAACTTTGCAGCGTTTCATCAAGTTGAGAGTAGAATTTAGCCATCAATTATTACTTGTCTCGACCTACAAAAGTTGAATAAAAATAGCGCATAACGGTTGAATTGAGCAGCAAATCTGCTAGTTTTTAACAAGGCAGATAACCTCACGGACAATCCCTAGGGTGCTAGCGAGATAACTATGTATTAGACGGAAAAATTCTGTCTAATGTCACTATAGGGTATGTAGGCTGAATGTCAAGCTTCGGGCTAATTACCCTATCTGAGGTGTTATACAAAAAAATTTGTCTAATCACCTATTTGGCGTGTTAGCCCGACAACCTCGTGCATTACTTAGACGAGTTACTTGATGATTTTATTATGCAAACTGAGACACAATACCGAAAACTGCTAGATAAAGTAAGCGATCGTGGAGAATTTCAATTAGTTGCTCTTTGATTTAATTGACTATTACTAAAGTTGACAGATAAGAATGACGTTGTTTTAGGAAAATAAGTAACAAATCCTGATAATTCTCAGTTACCGCATGTTGTATTGAAGGTCGATTTTGGAGAATTTGCCGCCATCTCTTAACTTTTAAGGTATCAGTAAAAATACCAAAGTCATCGATCATATCAAATACATCAAAGTAACGGAAAATAGTCCCATAAACACCATCAATTAGGAAAAATGTGTCCCCAGAAAAATAACTAGAGTCAGATAAATATTGCTCAATCCAGAGAAACTTACTAGCTAGCTCGTCACATTTTTGATTAAAGATTTCTTGGTTAGGTGCATTGTAGAACCCCGCAATAATATTTAAAATCCCCGAACCAAACTCGATCCAACTCCGATGTTTTGCCTTCTGCAATGGATCGACAGGGTGCAATGAGCCGGGTGTAATTTCATCCAGATACTCACAAATCACTGCCGACTCAAACAGAATCTCCTCATTGACCTTCAACAATGGCACTTTTCCCAAAGGTGATATCTGGCAAAACCAATCGGGTTTATTCGATAGGTCGATATAAGTTCGCTCATAAGGAATGTCTTTTTCGAGCAAGGTGATGACTGCTCGTTGGACATACGGACAAAGATGATGGCTAACCAACTCTAATTTAGGAATTGACATGCTAGTTCCTCAGATAAATTTTGCTCAAGTTCCATAATTTAGGTATACCCTAATAATTGCAACTACAACTATCTTACCTCATACTTTACATATCGTTGCAATTGCAATTACATTAATCTTAACTAAATTTATGTCTATCAATCTGAGCAAAGCCCATAACCTTGCGTGGCGGAAGTTTCTAACCGCTCATGTTCTACTGATCGAGCGGATTGAGCGAGATTTAGCCCAAGCAGACTTACCGCCACTTAGTTGGTATGACGTTCTGTTTGCGCTATCAGAAGCACCTGAGCAAAAACTTCGACTCCACGAGCTTGCTCAATCCGTGTTGCTTACACGCAGTAATCTTACGCGCTTGGTTGATCGTTTAGAAGTTGCAGGATTGATTCATCGAGAAAAGTGTTCGAGCGATCGACGTGGTGCTTTTGCTGTTATGACTGAGGAAGGCTACAAAATGTGCGATCAGATGTGGGTAATATATAGTCAAGGAATTGAGAAATATTTTGCCTGTCATCTTGATGTAAGTGAAGTGAAGTTCTTGATAAAAATTTTAGATAAAATAACTAGAACTCCAGATATCTTAAATATCTAATTTTTTAATGGCTAAAATGTCGAATGCCCGTGAAAATCATGATTAAACCTAGATCATTAGCGGCTTGAATCGAATCTTTGTCTCTGACGCTGCCCCCCGGTTGGACGATCGCCCGAATCCCCGCCGCCGCCGCAGTTTTTACAGAATCATCAAAGGGAAAGAAACCATCACTAGCTAAATAACCTCCTTGGGATCGATCTCCCGCCTGTTCTAGGGCAATTTTCACCGAACCCACTCGATTCATTTGCCCCGCCCCGATCCCTAGCGTTACCTGATCTTTCGTCACCACGATCGCATTAGATTTCACATGCTTGACGACCTGCCAAGCAAATAATAGTTCTTGCAACTCTTCTGGGCTGGGCTGTTTAGTTGTCACAATTTGCCAATTTTGGAGAGTTGCGATCGTCTCCTCTGGTGATTGGACAAGGAATCCTCCGGTAATAACTTTTACCGTAGGGGCGATCGCGGGGGAAGAATCTAACAAATCTGGGGTAATTAATAGACGCAGATTAGGTTTTGCTGCCAAAATTACCTGGGCTTCTGGCTCACAACTAGGAGCCACAATACATTCTAGGAAGGTTTTGCTTAAGGCTGTGGCAGTAGGTACATCAATAGGGCGATTAAGGGCAACAATTCCCCCAAAAGCTGAAGTAGAGTCTGCTGCAAAAGCTCGATCGTAGGCCTCTACCAACGTGCTACCGGTTGCCACACCACAGGGATTAGTGTGCTTAATAATGGCGGCGGCGGGAGTATCGGTAAACTCGACAATCAATTGCTTGGCAGCTTCCAAATCTACGAGATTGTTGTAGCTTAATTCCTTCCCTTGAAGTTTTGTAGCCGCTGCCCAGCCTGTAGGTTGATCTCCGGTTTGATACCAACTGGCAGCTTGGTGAGGATTTTCCCCATAGCGGAGAGTTTGGAGTTCTTGACCTAAGAGGGAGAATTGCTGGGGTAGAGGGTTAGCTTCTGGTTGCGCTGGATTTTGAGCGGTGAGATATTGGGCGATCGCTTGATCATAGCTGGCAGTGTGAGCAAAAACTTCCTGAGCGCAAGCCCGACGAAACTCCAGACTAGGTGACCCTTGGCGCAGTTGCTCTAAATAAACTGGATAATTGCTGGGATTGCACAGCACCGTTAGGTAAGCATGATTTTTTGCCGCTGCCCGGAGCATGGCTGGGCCACCGATATCTATTTGCTCGATCGCCTCCTCTAAACTTACTCCCGGCTTGGCAATAGTTTGTTGAAAAGGATAAAGATTAACCACTACTAGATCGATCGCTTGGATATTATTTGCCACGAGATCAGCCAAATCCTCAGGCACATCTCGCCGAGCCAAAATTCCCCCATGAATCTTGGGGTGCAGAGTCTTCACCCGTCCCCCCAAAATTTCGGGAGAGCCTGTATATTCTGCCACCTTAGTCACAGCCAAACCCGCATCTTTCAGAGCTTGAGCAGTGCCACCACTACTAATAATTTGAAATCCAAATTCTGTAATTAAACTTCTGGCAAAATCTACCAAACCAGTCTTGTTAGAAACACTTAATAATGCTAAACGAGACACTTATTCTTCCTCCTGAATCTGAATACTACTTTTTACCTCTTTTTCTATCAGAAAACTCATAACCACCCCCGCAAAAGGAATAGCTAAAAATATCCCCAATAATCCACCCATTTTTGCTCCTATCAGTAGGGCAATAAACATAACTACCGGACTAATATTAATCGAGTTACGAAGAATATGGGGTAATAAAAGATTTTCTTCAATTTGCTTGATAACAAAACAAGCCACTAACACTTGGAGAGCGATCGTCAGGCTTTGGGGCATGATTAATAGACAGATTAAACCAATCCCAATGGTGGAGCCAATTCCCGGAATAAAATCAAATAATCCTGCTACTACTGATAGAAATATGGCAAAAGGTACTTGAAGAATCACCAGAATAATAAAAGTAGTAATAGTAAAAAATATCGCTAGGATAAATCTTCCCCAAAAGAAAGCTAGGAGGTTACGTTTAATGGCAACGGTAAGTTTTTCTTGTAGTTCCAAGGGAAACATATGGATGATTAAATACCAGAGTTGACCTCCATCTAGGAGCATAAAAAAACTAACGATGCCAATAAAGGCCAGATTAAATAGATTAGAAATTAATCCTTGTAAAGTTCCTAAACCTATTCTAATTAAGCCAATAAATTGATTGCGAATTTCTGATTCTAGCTGACTTATATCAACTTGGATATTTCTTTCATTAATAAATACCTGAAGTTTTTGAATAATTGGTTGGGTAGTAATTAAAAGTTCTGAAAGCAAATTAGATAATTGTTGCCCTTGGGAGATCACAGTAATCCCAATGGTAATCCCCACACCAGTAATTATTAAAGTACTTAGAAAGAAAACAATAATTACAGAGATAGGTTTGGGTAATATTCTATTTAGCCAATTAACTGGATAGCTAAGTAAAAAAGCAGCTAAAGCGGCAATACTAAAAATAACTACTACAGTTTCAAAATAAACTAAAATTTGCGTGATCGCCCAACCACAGGCGAACAGTAAAAGAAACCGAATTAGGGTTGAGTTACTGGGACTTTTCAAGGGATAGAATTCAAGGAGGTGATGTTTATCTTCCTAGGGAGTGTAATTCATTGATTACGTTAGCACATTCTTGGGTGATGATTTCTAGGCATTCTCGTTTTGTAGATTCTGGGGCGGGGATGACTTGACCAATCCGAATAGTTATGGGGACGGGGTAAGGAATTGAGCCTTTTTGGAGAATCTTTTCTGTTCCCCAGAGGCTAACAGGGAGAATCGGGGCTTTTGTCCTAGCCGCAATCAGGGCAGCACCCAGCTTCGGATCGGTAGTTTTGCCATTGATCGATCGCGTTCCTTGCAAAAATACCCCTGTTGCCCAGCCTTGATCGAGGGAATTAATCGCTGATTTCAGGGCAGAGCGATCGGAGGCCCCCCGTTTAACGGGATAAGCTCCGTATAGCTTGATCCCATGCTTCAAGACCGGAATCTGAAATAATTCCTCCTTGGCCATAAATGCCACTGGACGGCGCACAGCACAGGCCAGTAGGAGTGGATCAAAAACACTAGCATGGTTGCTAACTACCACTAGTTTGCCCTCATTGGGGACTAGTTCTGCCCCATAGACCCTACCTTGAAAATAGCTATAGAGGGCGGGGCTAACCACTGACCACTTAAATAGGTAGTACAACAATAAACTGGCAAAAGGTTCGCGGCTTGGTTCCATTTGATGGGGATTTGACAAGGTTTCACTATCAAGCTATCAACTATTGGGGATAAAGGTCAAGGATTTTTCTTCTGGGGTGAGGTCGCTGGTTTCCACATCCCGGCGGAGGATTGTCCCATTCGGTCCGGGAATTAGGCGGGGGAGAGTTTTGATATTTACCAGTTCCATGGTCTTCATGTCGTAGGTGGTGTAGATGGTATCTCCGGCAGTTAAGTCCACATCAAGGATGGTAATAGTCTTAAAAGGAGCAAGGTTACTATTCAGCAGAGGACGGGCGCCAGAGCCAAGAATGCCCGTGTGTAATAGCTGGAGTTTTCCCTTGTGGGCGGGATAGTAGGCGTGGTGGTGGCCACTGATGTAGGTGTGGACTTTATAGCGTTCCAAGAGCGATCGCAACTGATCGGCATCACTCAAAATTTCCCCCAGTTCTGCCCTACCTACAGAGACGGCGTAGAGGGGCAAGTGACCGATCGCAATCCGAAATTTAGCATTCTGGGCGGCTGGGCTGGCCAAACTTTTTTCTGCCCAACTAAGCTGCTCTGGGGTCATTCTAGAAGTCGAAGCATCCCAAACTAGATAAAACACATCATTTTGCTGAAAAGTATAAGCAAAGGGAAATTGAGCTTTATCAACAAAATTTAGCCCCGGATTATGGAGAGGATCATTCCAGTAGTTGCTGGCAAAATCTCGCTCTCCTTGAAATAAAAACTGCCCCCGGACTCCTTTAGCTGCCGAAGCATCATGGTTGCCGATCGTAAACCCAAAGGGAATATTTGCCCGCCGCAGGGGTGCAGCAATATTGTCATCAAAACCCTGCCACATAGCTTTAATTTGCTCTGGGGTTAAAGAAGGATATTGCCCCGCCACCATATCACCCCCGCACAAAACTAAATCTGGTTGCCAATCAGGAATTAAGGCAATGCCCTTAGTAACTTCTGCGTCGTAGGTGGTAGAGCCGTAGCTACTATTCAGGTCACTAATAACTGCAATCCGCACATCTTTCTTGACTGGGGCAAACAAGCCTTTGGGGGCGGGGTTATTTAGTTTGATGGGGCTAGGAATAGTAGCACTGGTATTGATAGCAACCGGCGGGGATGGATTAGCAGTTGAACTAGTAGTTAAAGGGGTATTAGTTTTAGAAATAACCTGATGAGCTAATAGTGCTACTCCACTGCCACCGACAAGGAGACTACTTATCAAAAATTGACGACGATTCAGGAACATAAATTAAATAATTTTTAAGAGTAAATTGTACCTTAAACTACGGCATTTTCATTAATAATTAATTTCTGATTTGTAGCATCAAGAGTAGTAATGAGGCCTAAGGGCAGAACAGCATTTTCTTCCACATGACCAAAGCTAAAGTTATACACTGTGGGTTTACCCAAGGGTTCTAGGTATTGTCGAAGGACTTCTTCTACCGTAAAAGATTTGTAGGGGTCGATTCTGATACAATCGCCGGGATTTGCTGGGGTAGGATTGGGGTTCGGGGCGCAGGTTTCGGGGTAGCAACTAATAAAAGGCCCGATCGCAAACCCGGCTGCTGCTTGTAATTTTCCGAGCATGGATAGCTGATTTAACATGCGATCAACTCGCCAAGGAATCTCGCCAATATCTTCCAGAAATAAAATTTTATCCGTAGTATCTGTATCAAATTCTGTGCCGATTAAACTATTAAATAAAGATAAATTACCCCCAATTAGTTCTCCTGTTGCTATACCGGGTACAAAAGTAGTTAAAGGATGACCTCTTTTTGCTAAGGATTCTGTGGGTTTAGCCACTTCTCCGATCGGATTAGGATTCATAATTGCCCGCCGAAAATGCGACATAGCATAATCCCCAATTCCTGTTAAACCACTAGAACCGTGGAAAGTAACTAGCCCAGTTTTATGATGAATCGCTAATAATAAAGCCGTGATATCACTATGCCCAATAATTACTTTGGGGTTATTTTTAATTAATTCATAATCTAATAAAGGTAAGATACGAGTGCAACCAAATCCCCCCATAAAAGTAGCGATCGCTTTGATATCCGATCGGCCAAACATTTCATTAATATCATCGGCTCTCTGCTGATCAGTTCCGGCTAAATATCCATACTGCGCCTCTAAATTTTTACTAAAAACTATCTTAAAACCATAGCTCTCCATATTTTTGCGAGCCGTGATAATTTCTCCCGGATCACCATAGGCAGCAGGGGCAACTAGGGCGATCGTATCTCCCGCTTTCAAGGCTGGGGGCTTAATGATCGATCGGGGCGTAGTTGCTGATAGGGCAGATTGATTGGTATTTTGACTAGCACTAAGAGCAATAGCCCCTGCAACTCCACCTACTCCTCCTAAAAATTGCCGCCGAGAACTGGGATTAAGCATCTAAAGTTTCCTTTAACTACACATTCAACTAGATAATGCTAAACAAAGCTGGCGAAAATCATCACCCCTAGCTTCAAAATTGGGATATTGATCAAAACTGGCACAGGCAGGAGAAAGGAGAACTACCTTAGCTTGTTGTTGGGGAGCGAGGATAGTAGATCTAGCGATCGCTTGCTCCATAGTTTCGACGATTTCATAACTAGTATAGTTGACCTCCTCTAATTTTTTGGCAAACTCTAGAGCCGCCTTGCCAATTAATAATACGGTTGTAACTTTAGTTTTAATCAAGTTTAACCAAGCCCTGGCATCGCCTTTTTTTGCCTCGCCCCCAGCGATCAGAATTGCTGGAGCCGCTACGGATTGCAAACCCACGATCGCCGCATCGTAGTTAGTAGCTTTACTATCATTAATAAAATCTATGCCCTGCCAAGTGGTGATGTGTTCGAGACGGTGGGGGACACCGGGGAAATTGGTGACACCTTGGGCGATCGCCTCCGGCTCAATTCCGGCCAACTTTGCTGCCAATACAGCCATGAGCAAATTTTGTTGATTATGCTGCCCACCCATCCGAAGGGCTTCAGCTTTGACAATGGGGGTATTCTGAGCATAGACCCAACCATCTTCTAGATAGCAGCCTTGATCAGGATCGCCCAAAAGCTGATGTTTCCCTTGAATACTTGTCCAGTAAGCATTAGCCCAAGTCTTAGGATATGGATAATCTCCTAAACTATGCAGGTAAGGATCGTCACCATTGAGAATTTGGAGTTTTGAGGCTTGTAAAAGTTTTGCCTTGATTTGGGCGTAGTTTTCTAGGGTTTTATGGCGCTCTAGATGGTCAGGAGTGAGGGTTGTCCAGATGCCAATTTTGGGGGCGATCGTTTGGGAAGATTCAATCTGGTAACTACTTATTTCCGCAATTATCCAATCTAGCTTTGACTGCCCTAGGTGCTTTTGTTGCAGTGCCAGATCACAGGCAGCGTAGCCAATGTTGCCACAGGAGGGAGCATTTAAGCCAGCAGCTTGAAAAATGGCAGTAGTTAGGGCAGTAGTAGTGGTTTTGCCATTGGTTCCCGTAATTCCTACCCAAGGTGTCGTTTGCAGATGTCGCCACGCCAGTTCCATTTCCCCGATCGCTTCTATACCCAAATCCCGCGCTTGATTCAACAAAGGCACATCCCACGGCACACCGGGACTAACCACAATTAAGTCCGGTTTTGCTTGAATTAGATCAGGAGTATGACTGAGAAGAACAGGAATATTTTCCGTAGCTAACTCCTGCTGTTGGTGTTGCAGATGGGGAGAATTATGACGATCGCTCACCTGCACTGCCCAACCAGACTGATGTAATAACCTAGCAGCAGCAACTCCTGATTTTCCTAAACCAATCACAAGGGCATGGGGCATAACTTAAATAAAAACTTTGGTAGAAACTGTAGAAACTTTGATAGAAAATTAAATAAAAACTTTGATAGAAACTTAAGCTGCAACTTTACCTAGGCAGCGAAACTCATCATTTTTTCCTTGAGACGGTGGGGATCGCCTCGATCGACAATTCTGCCCTGCTCCAACAAAAAAGCTCCATCACAATAGTCCAACTCCTCCAAACGGTGAGTGACCCACAGAGCCGTAATTCCCCTAGTCTTTACCAAGTTTTGCACTTGGGAAACCAGTTCAATTTGGGTATCTGGATCTAGAAGAGCAGTAGGTTCATCCAGAATTAGGACTGGGCAGTTCCGGGCGATCGCTCCAGCGATGGCAATTCGTTGCTTTTGTCCCCCACTCAGGGCATAGATGGGGCGACGTTGCAAGGAAAGGAGACTAACGGCTCTGAGAGCATCTTCTACCCGCTGCTTAGTTTCTGCATGGGAAAGTTTTTCTCCCACCAACCCAAAAGCCACATCTGCCCCTACGGTAGGCATGACCAGTTGATGGTCAGGGTTTTGAAACACAAAGCCCACAGGTTGCTGAATTTCTAGCTTGCCCGATTGTAAAGGCATTAAGCCCGCCAAGAGTTTCAACAGAGTTGATTTTCCACTCCCGTTTGCCCCCAACAACATCCAAAATTCTCCCCTAGGGACATCAAAACCACAGGAAGAAAGAACCAATGGTTCATCGGCTGACCAACTAAAGTTTAAATCTCGAATACTAATCGCCGGAGTACTCATGGGAGGTAGTCCTAAAAAGGTAATGATTTTTGGGTAATAGTTTCCCCCGCAGCGCAGGGAAAATTCTTACTTCTCTACTACTACCACAAGGATTACTTATTCTGCCCCTGTAAAAAATCCGGGAGGCTTACCAGAGGCAGCAGAGCCAGATTTTTGGGAGATTTGCACCGCACTAATTTGGTCGCTGAGGATAGCAATTTTCTTTTCTGGTTGACGATCGCAGGTCAACTCCAAAACTTCGCTACTGCCCGATCGCAAGGCGGTCAGAATTTTCTGGTAGAGAGCTTCTGCATCTTCAGGGGTTTTGCGTTGTACAGAAAGAGAAACAGGGTTAGTCTTGAGGGTCAGGTCAATGGTAAACATACAGTCAATTTTTACAATTTTTAGCTAAATAGTTAGCTTTGCTTGTTGATCATAACTTAATTCGTAACTATCAAATCAGCTTAACCGAAACCAAGTCAATTTGTGGGTACATTTAGGGCGAGATTTTCTGGGCATCTCGAATCAAAGCTAAAGCATTTTCTGCTGCCCGTTTCTCAGCTTCTTTTTTGCCCAAAGCTCTTCCCTCACCGTAGACTTGGGCCTGAACTAAAACCTTGGCCAGATATTCCGGGGCATGATCCAAGCCGCCAATCCGTTTAGTAACATACCTAGGTAAAATAGAATCAAAGTTTGCCTGTACCCATTCTTGGAGGAGGTTCTTGGTATCTACATAGGAATGGTTTTGCCAGTCTGGAGGCAAGGCAGAATTAAATAACTCCTCAATCAGGGGGCGGAGGATTTCCATATTACGATCGCAGTCTAAATAATAAGCTCCTACCAGAGCCTCAAAAGTACTGCTTAATAAATTAGGATTTTTAGAACCCCCATTTTCCCTAGTCCCTTTACCTAAACGGATCCGGTTATCTAGGCCTAGAGCGATCGCAAACTGGGCTAGTTGTTTTTCCTCTACTAGGTTTGCCCGCCGCCTAGTCATGTCTCCTTCTGTCATTTCTGGATAGCGCCGATAGAGATAATCTCCACTCAGGAAATTTAATAGGGCATCCCCCAAAAACTCTAGGCGCTCGTTATGCATCTCTGGAGGGTTTTCGTTAGCATAAGAACTATGGGTTAAAGCCTGATTTAATAATTGTAGATTATGAAAGTTAAATAGTGGGTGCATGGCTAATTTAGCTTCTGTAGCAGAAAAGTTGGATGAAAATAAATGACAATTAAATGAAAAATTTATTTGGCTGGATAAGTGTTGCCTTGCTAATTAGTGGGGGAGGAATGGCTTGTCAGAGTAGTCCAGCTTCCTTGGCACCACTAAACACTCTAGTTAGTCAGTGGAGTGTTACAAATATTGGCCAATTATTACAAACTCGCCCCCAAAATACTATGGTCACTCTCCGGGGAAAAGTTCAAGCGATCGCTCCCTTAGTGGGAACCTCTGCCTATCAACTTGAAGATGCCAGTGGCAAAATTTGGGTGCTAAGTAATAACTCCAATTTACCCAAGGTTGGTGATATTGTGCTGCTCAAGGGACAAACCCGCTATGAATCAATTCTGGTGGCGGGTCAAGATCGAGGAGAGCTATACATTCAAGAGCAGGAAATTTTAGAGCGGCAACCCCTCCCTGCCCGTCCTCTAGGCACGAATTTATTACCAGAAAATCGCCCCAGCCCTTGATATTGCCGCATTTACCGGTTGTGTGTGTTACAGGCAAGGGGCTTCAGCCCCTTGTTCTACAAGAAAAGTTCGTACTTCATTTACTCAGAACTTTGCTATTATCTTGACCTTAAATTATGACTAAACCTACTACTGAAGTTGCGATCGCAATTATTCCTGCTGGTGACAAATTTCTGATGCAATTACGAGATAATATTCCGGGTATTTACTATCCCGGTTCTTGGGGATTTTTTGGGGGACATCTTGATCCCGGTGAAACCCCAGAGGTAACTATTCAAAGGGAATTAATAGAAGAAATAGCCTTTGCAGCCCCGGAAATCAAATTTTATCGTACCTATCCCCATCCAGAAGTCATCCGCCATGTATTCCTAGCTCCCCTGACAGTTCCCCTAGAGAGTCTGGTTCTGGAAGAAGGGTGGGATTTGGGTCTATTGAGTGTAGAAGATATTCTCCGGGGCGATCGCTACTCAGCCAAAGCCCAGCAGACCCGCCCCTTGGGTCAACCCCATCAACGGATCCTGATGGATTTTTTAGATGGCAAAACAGTTTCTGCCCTGTAGCTTAACCCGACGCAATTCTGAATAATCTTCTAGAATATTAATAGTAGGTAAGTAAACCTACTTAAAGAATATTTTAGAGTAAAGTTGCTATGCATAACAGTGAGGCTCCTTCTGCTATCGTCTTATCTGAGAGAGAATTAGAGATTGTAAATCTAATTGCTGAAGGTTTGACTAATCAGCAGATTGCCGATCAACTAGAAATCAAAAAACGTACCGTAGACAACCACATTAGTAATATTCTGAACAAGACTAGAACTGATAATCGGGTATCTTTGGTGCGTTGGGCTTTGGTATGGGGAAAGGTTTGTTTAGATAATGTCAATTGTTGTCTTTTACCAACAAAAGAAGCAGGAATTAAGCAGTAGGGGTCAAATAATCTCTAGGTTACTGGTTATGTTCTTAGTAGTCCCTTGGTTGCTATGGGGACTGACGGCTTGTAATGAACCATTAATAATGACTCCACCCCCCCAGTTGTTGGGGGCAACCTTAAATAGTCTGGTGGCGGATAGTGAACCCCGCTATTCTTTTGATGGGAAGTTATTGGTATTTAGTAGCGATCGCCAAAATAAGCGGAGTGTGTATCTCTACGATGTGCCGGGACAAACCTTAGTTAATCTACCGGGGGTGAACCAGCCTAATAGTATTCAAGACCAACCTGATATTAGTGGGGATGGTCGTTTTATTGTCTATATTTCTGAACAGTTTGGCCGGCCAGAGGTGCTAGTGTACGATCGCTTAAATTTCGAGATTGATCGAGTTTCCCAAAATATTCTCGCCCCGTCCCGCCATCCCACCATTAGCGGCAATGGTAGGTTTGTGGCTTTTGAGGCAGAACGCCGGGGACAGTGGGATATTGAAATTATCGATCGAGGAGAGCCAATAATCAGTGGACAGTAAACAGTGAACAGTGATTAATACTTGTAAATAATCCCTAACTGGTAACTGATAACTGATAACTGATTTACTTGGCTGGGCAGTCCTTAAGTTCCCCTAAACAGTTGAGAGGCCAAAATCTAAAGGCGGCTTTGCCGATAATCCGATCGCGGGGGACAGTTCCCCAGAACCGACTATCGTAGCTACTATTGCGATTATCTCCCATGACGAAATATTGATTAGGCGGCACAATAGTTGGGGGGGAGTTCCGACTGGAAGGTTCTAGAATATAATCTTCAGTTAAGGGTTGATCGTTGACAAAAACCCTACTTTCCTTGACTTCTATCTTATCTCCCGGAGTGCCAACTACTCTTTTGATAAAGGCATCCCGGAAGTTTTGCTCAATTAAACGATCGGTCGGATTGAATACCACAATATCTCCCCGCTCTGGAGTACGGAAGTGATAGGTAAGCTTTTCCACCATTAGGCGATCGTCAATCTTTAACGTAGGGAGCATAGAACCAGAGGGAATATAGCGAGCTTCGGCCACGAAAGTCCGAATACCGAAGGCGATCGCCACAGCAATTACTAAAATTTCCACAGCTTCTAGCACATAGCCTTTAGCTGTTTGGGGTGGTTTTGACGGAGATTCTCGATTTTTCACGCTGATTATTAGTTATATTGACACTACAAAAAAGTAGTCATGTTTAGCATTCTAGTCTGTCTGCCCAGAATTGTTTGTGAATTCAGTAGAGATTAACCTGAACTTGATTTTTAGAGTTAGTTATTAACTATAGTGTTTAGTACGAACTTACTGTAATTAGTCCGAATTAGGAGAAATTAAGCATGGATACCCCAAATCATTTATTAATCACTCAGGCGGAGATTTTATTACCCCATGGTGAATTGCTCTTAGGAGATGTGTTGTGTGGCAATGGGAAAATTATCCAGATTGATCCCCAGATTACTACCATGCCAGATAATACCCAAGTGATAGACGCAAAGGGTTTAACTTTGTTGCCCGGAGTAATTGATCCCCAAGTCCATTTTCGGGAACCCGGATTGGAATACAAAGAAGATTTATTTACCGCCAGTTGTGCCTGTGCTAGGGGCGGAGTGACTTCTTTTTTAGAAATGCCCAATACTCGCCCCCTGACAACTACCCAAGCTGCCTTAGATGATAAATTGCAACGGGCAGCCCAGAAATCTTTGGTTAACTACGGCTTTTTCATTGGTGCGACTCCAGAAGGCTTGCCAGACCTATTAACAGCTAATCCAGTGTGTGGGATTAAGGTTTTTATGGGTTCCATGCATGGGCAACTACTGATGGATGATGAGGTGGCTTTGGAAGCAATTTTTGCTAAAGGGAAGAGACTAATTGCTGTCCATGCGGAAAATCAAGCCCGGATTAATCAGCGTCGCCAAGAATTTGCGGGTATTACTGATCCGGCGATCCATTCCCAAATTCAAGATAATCAAGCTGCTCTCGAAGCTACTCAATTAGCTTTAAGATTATCTAAAAAATATCAACGTCGCTTGCATATCCTCCATCTTTCCACCGGGGAAGAAGCCGAACTTCTCCGGCAAGATAAACCTGCTTGGGTGACGGCAGAAGTTACTCCTCAACATTTAGTCCTGAATACTAATGCCTATGCTGAAATTGGGACTTTTGCCCAGATGAATCCGCCATTGCGATCGCCCCAAGATAACGAAATTCTCTGGCAAGCTCTCCGGGATGGGGTAATAGATTTCATCGCTACCGACCATGCTCCCCATACCCTCGAAGAAAAAGCTAAGGAATACCCCAACTCGCCCTCAGGGATGCCGGGAGTGGAAACTAGCCTAGCAGTGATGCTGACCCAAGCTAAACAGGGTAAATGCACCGTAGCTCAAGTTTCCCACTGGATGTCCACTGCTGTAGCTCAGGGTTATGGCATTCCTCAGAAGGGCAGGATAGAAGTGGGTTATGATGCAGATCTGGTACTAGTGGATTTAGAAAATTATCACCCAGTGCTACGGGAAGAATTGCAGACCAAATGTGGTTGGAGTCCTTTTGAAGGTTGGAGCTTAACTGGGTGGGCTCAGGTAACGATCGTAGGCGGAGAAATAGTATTCAATCATGGCAAACTTAATCTTGATATCCGGGGCAAAGCCCTAACTTTTGGGGAAAATTAAGGGGGCGATGGGTCTAGGGGCAGCAGAATTTTGAAAGTCGTACCTTGGTTGAGAGCAGAAATAAAAGAAATTTCTCCATTGTGGGCATCAATGATGGATTTAGCGATCGCTGTCCCTAGCCCTGTACCGCCCCGCTTGCCAAAAGTAACAAAGGGATCAAATAAATTAGCCTGTAAATGCAAGGGAATACCGGGACCGTTATCTTTAATTTGAATTTCTACCTGCTTAGTTAGAGTTTGAATATTAATTTCAATTTTGCCTTGGGAATTATTTCCCACTGCTTCTACCGCATTCCCAATTAAATTCTGTAATACTCGTAGAAGTTTATTTTCATCCACCCTAATCGTGGGATTATCCCCCGTAATAACCAGCTTTACTTGAGCAGAACTAAGATAAATAGCATTGAGTTTTTGATAGTGCTCGATCAAATTTAGAACCCCAATCGGTTGTTTTTCTAGTCGGGTATTACCCTTGGCAAAAGCTAAAACCTCATCTGCCATATCTAGCATCCGGGCAATCTGAGCTTGGATTAAATCACACCATTCCTGTAGTTCCTCATCTTCAGGATACATTTCCTTAACCATTGCACTGGAGAGTTGGATCCCGGTAAAGGGGCTACGGAAATCATGGATGATAGTATTCACCATTTCCCCCACGAGGGACATTTTTTCCTTTTGAACAATTTGATTTACATAGCGATCGGTCGTAAATCTTAGATGCTGGACAATATGCCGGAATAGGTCTAAAACTACCTTACCGTTGACACTATCCAAAATTTCCATGAGGCGATCGCGGGGAATTTTTGCTAAAAGTGTCCCGGCATTAGCAGTTGCCCTGGTACTCCGGGGCTGCCCATCTAATACTCCAAACTCACCAAAGAAATCATTAACCTCTGCTAAAGCTACTTCCTGATGACCTTTGAAGGGAGTCCGCTTGCTAAAAACTACCTTGCCAGCTAAAACAAGGTAGAGAAAATCAGGAATTTCCCCCTCTTCAAAAATTATTTTTTGTTCCAAAAATGTCTCCAAGGTCGCTAGTTCAGTAAGCTGCGACCTTTGGAGTGGCTCAAAATATGACAAGAAACGATGAGACTGTAAATCCATGCTAAAGATACCTGAATTCTCAGAGGTGATTAATTAACTTCCTCTACACCTATACAAATATTCTACAAAGCCACAGATATCAATCAGTGATTTTAGCGAGAGCTAGAAAACTTAATTTATCTTAGTTTTTTAGATTTTCTACTTGAGATTCTCCAGACCTTGGGTAATCTTGGCAGAATCAATCTGATCTCCCTGCCGAATTTGATCTACCACTTCCATCCCATTGGTCACATAGCCAAATACAGCATAGCTACCATCCAAGAAAGGTAAATCTGCGAGGGCAATATAAAACTGGGAAGAAGCAGAATCGGGGGCTTGCGATCGAGCCATAGCCACAGCCCCACGAGTGTGCTGGAGCACCGGGGGAACCATCACCCTTGCTTGGGGAAAGGTTTGACTATAGAGGGGTTCCGTTGCGCCTCTAGGCTTGATTTCTAGGGGAATATTCCGGGGACGACCAGTGCCGGGATCAACAAAGCCGCCTGTACCAAGGGAACCAATGGGAAAATTGGGATTTTTACCTTGAGGGTCGCCGCCTTGAACCACAAAAGGCTGAGGTTCCCGGACTACTCGATGGAAAACTAAGCCATCATAGATCCCTTTTTGGACAAGATCCAGAAAATTACCCGCTGTTAAAGGAGCATTTGTACCATCTAGCTCGATCGTAATTGCTGCCCCCTTAACTTGCAGAACCACCGTAGCTTTGCCCTCTAATCTTGCTCCACTCCTAGCAGTTCCTTGGGTTGGGCTGGGTTGACCAGAATTTATCCCCGTAGCAGGAGTAGTAGATTTAGTTGGCTGGGCTGTGGCTGTCGGGGTAGAAGATGCAGCCGGAATAGGCGTGTTTGAGGTGACAGGCTGTTGGTTATTAGCACCACTCATAGCTCCACTGGTACAACCACTAAGAAAGACAATTGTAGCCATTAAGGTAGCTGTTAATAAAGCTAACCACCGTCGGACATGGGTATCGGCAACATTATTTTCAAAATTCTGCATAGTGACTCCTTTCAGAAAAATATTCTACAAACCTTCTAAGGGAACCTCAAGAAACTTTGCCAGTTCCGCCCCTTGATTTTCTAACTCTGTCAAGGACATGGGTACACCTACTCTGGTAAGAGGGATATCTCGCTTCCCCTTGATTCTTAGGTAAATCGCCCGCTTCGGGTTTAAGCCATCCTTAATTTCTACCCGCACAGACTGCACCTCAGTAGTTTTGCACTTAAGTTCAATTTTCCGGTTCTTGCCCGGATAACCCCAACGAAAGATAGTAATATCGCCATTTTTTCGGCTAAATTCATTGTAGCCACCCCCCACATCCCAAGTAATAACTAGCCAGAGATAAGTAGCTAGGAGTACCCCAGCTACGCCATAAAAGCACAGAGCAATCCCTTGGGGCAGAAATATTAATTGAGTCGCATTACTAAAAGGCAGGAGATTAACCCGGAGATAGCTAGAAATTCCTGCCAAGAGAAATCCTGTTCCGCCTAGGGAGACGATCGCCGCCCACCAGTAGTTACTAAAGCGGCGGGAGCCAAGGATAGATTGACGTAAAACCGAAGATTCCGTAGATTCCGTTGCAGTTATTGGGTTAGTCATAAAACTTTACGTTAGAGGAGTAAGACTCCAAAATTTCTTAATGTGTTGTTTTGTTAAAATTATGAATTTTCAGTATTATTATATCTGTATCACGTTCTTTGGCAGGTTTTTCCTGCTGAAGTCATGCCAAGATATAAAATTTGTGATAGTTTAAGAAATATTAAGTAAACCCTAGCCAATATAACTCAGTATAATCAGCTAGTCTTTTATTCTCAGATTCTGGGGTAAAAAAGCTAACTATAACTGGTAATCTGAAGAAAAGTTTATATTTTTCTCAGAATCGGCGACCATACACCAACAATTACCTACCAAGGTGAGAGGAATTATATTATGACAATAGCAGTCGGCCGCGCCCCCCAGCGGGAATGGTTTGATGTTTTAGACG
>ENA-OBLH01000232-OBLH01000232.1-metagenomes-genome-assembly--contig:-NODE-232-length-20442-cov-4.48992_pt1 | contig 20442 bp, 17 predicted proteins | sample MGYA00153382_OBLH01 | MGnify analysis MGYA00153382
TGGGAAAGAATTAGCGGATGCGCTTATTATGACAACGGAGTTGGCCTGTAGGTACGATCAAAGTGTCGTTGCGATGCTCCAAGCGACGAGCTACGTTTAGCGCTGACAAGCGACGAGTTTACGGCTCGCTGGTTATCGACCGCCCAAACGAAACAGGCCGCGATGTGCGGCCTGTTTGGCTCGCGCTTAGCGCGAGGTACGTTGCGGTTATCGGGTTTACTTCACCGAAATCCACTCATATTGCACGTAGTTGTCCGCGCGATGCACGACGGTCACGTTGCTGCGTGTCGCCCACGGAATCACCTGACGGTGTAGCGGCAAATGATTGATTTCGTCGTTGTGCGCGAGAAGTGCTTGCTTGATCAGCGCGGTGCGTTTCGCCGCATCGGGCTCTTTGCTGGACGCTGCGGCTGCTTCATCAAGCTTTGCGTTTTTGTAATTGCCGTAGTTGTAGTCGCCAATGCCGCCGGCTTGGCGATTGCGAAGCACGGGTGTAAGTGTGGTTTCTGCATCGGTTATCGCGCCGCCCCAGCCGAGCATGTAGAGGGAGGTATCGAGCTTATCGAGACGTGGAAAATAGATCGCGCGGGGTTGTGCATCCAGCTTGACTTTGATGTTGATCTTTGCCCACATCGCAGCCAGGGCCTGACAGATTTTTTCGTCATTGATGTAGCGGTTGTTCGGGCAATTGAGCGTGACCTCAAAGCCCTGTGGATAGCCTGCCTCGGCCAACAGCTTGGTCGCAGCGGCCACATCAAACGGACGGCGTTTTTCGATGGCCGGGTCGTTAAACGCGCCGAGTGGCGACGGCGTAATACCGCCGGTGGGGAATGCCTGACCGCGCATCAGTTTGGTCTTGATGGTGTCAATGTCGATGGCCTGATACATCGCCTGCCGGACACGCTTATCCTTGAACGGGTTTTTGCCCTTTACGCTGGAGTACAGCAACTCATCGCGCGCCTGATCCATCCCGATGAACACTACGCGGTTTTCCAGACCGTTGACAACCTTGATTCCCGGCGTTTTCTCCAACCGCTCTAGATCCTGCACCGGAGGGTCAAGAACAAAATCCACTTCGCCCGAAATCAAAGCCGCCGCCCGCGTGGCGTCGTTTTTGATCGAGGTGTAGGTGACGGAGGTCACGTTGCCTTCATGTTTGCCCCACCACGCGTCGTTTTTCTTCCAGATGGTTTTGATGTCGGGTTGGCGGCTCACCAAACGATACGGGCCGGTGCCGTTGGCGTTCAGCGAGGTGAATTTTTCTTCTTTGTTTTTGTAGTCGAGCGGCGTGACGCAGTTGTTTTTCTCTGACCACGATTTGCTCATGATCATCAGCGCAGCAACGTGATCAAGGAAGATCGGGTTCACTTGTGGCAGCTTGAATTCAACGGTCAAGTCGTCAATTTTTTTGGCCGTGCCCGCCTGATTGGCGTACACACGCACCTGCGAGTTGGCATGTTTTGCGCGCTCCATCGAGAACACCACATCGTCCGCCGTGAACGCAGAGCCGTCATGAAATTTCACGCCGTTGCGCAGCTTGAATTGCCACGTCAGCGGGTCAATCTGCTTCCATTCGGTGGAAAGGCCAGGCCCAAGTTTGAGCTTCTTGTCGCGGATCATCAGAAACTCGTAAACCTGCGAGTTGACCGAGTTGGTCAGACCCTCGTTCTGCGAATGCGGATCCATCGTTTGCGGATCACCAGCCGCCGCCCAGCGCAGCGGATTGGCGGTGACGCCAGCGGAGACGAGCGCGGCAGCGCAGGCGGCTAGTGCGAAAAAGTGATTGATTCGTTTCATCGAACGGCTTCCAGTGTTGGAGAAGTAGACGTCGCGAGTGTAGCCAGTTTTATGCCAGTTTTGTGTGGGGCAAAACCCTTTCGGTGGGGCGTCCGATAAGGCCGTCATTGACGCCGTGGGAATAACAGCTTGTTGCTGAAATCGCCTTTACATAAGGGCTAATAGCTAGATATGTTAATAAGTCGACTTACTGCGTTAGTTAGCGATAGCCCAAATAAAATAGGCGTTTCCGAGAAAAGCTGTATCTGCTCGCCGTAGAATTGCGCGCAAACATGACCGCGAACATCGCCACCCCGCTCCTCAACCGCCGAACCGTCCTGCTCGCAGACTATTGGCGCATCACCCGCCGGGCGAAACAGCTCCAACCTAATCAACTCGCCGCTGAAATCGAGCGAGCTGAGGATCGTTTTCGCGACCGCCTTTCACGTTCGCCGTCGATCCTGTACGCCGAAGGTTTGCCGGTGTCGGAGCGGGCGGACGAAATCGCGTCGCTCATCCGAAATAATCAAGTCGTAGTGCTCACGGGCGAGACCGGTTCTGGCAAAACCACGCAGTTGCCGAAGATTGCTCTCGCCGCAGGTCGCGGTCGTTACGGCCTGATCGGTCACACGCAACCGCGCCGGATCGCCGCCAGCAGCGTGGCGACACGCATCGCCAAAGAGCTGGGCGAAGAGGTCGGTCAGAGCGTCGGCTTCAAAGTGCGCTTCACCGAGAAGGGTGCGCAGGACGGCTTCATCAAACTGATGACTGACGGCATTTTGCTCGCCGAAACGCAGGGCGACAAATTCCTCAACGCTTACGACACGATCATCATTGATGAGGCACACGAGCGCTCGCTGAACATCGATTTTTTGCTTGGCTATCTGCGCCAATTGCTGCCAAAGCGGCCTGATCTCAAGGTCATCATTACGTCGGCCACGATTGACGCCGAGCGTTTCGCGCTTCACTTTCAGGATCAAAACGGCAAGCCCGCGCCGCTGATTGCGGTCTCGGGAAGAACCTATCCGGTCGACGTGCTTTATCGCGCAGCGCAGAGTGAAGAGGACGACGAAGAAAAACTGGAGGAAGCGATTGCCGACGCGGTCGATGAGCTGTGGCTGCAGGGCCCTGGGGATGTGCTGGTGTTCCTTCCCGGCGAACGCGAAATCCGCGAAACGCAGGATATTTTGCGTCGCCGCCTGAAACCCGGGACAGAAATACTGCCACTGTTTTCGCGGCTGTCGGTGCAGGATCAGCAGCGCATTTTTGCCGGCTCGAACGGTCGTCGCGTGATCCTTGCGACCAACGTTGCGGAGACCTCGTTGACCGTGCCGGGCATTCGCTACGTCGTCGATACCGGTATCGCTCGGCTGAATCGTTACAGCGTGAAAAACAAAGTGCAGATGCTGCAGATCGAGAAGATTTCGCAGGCGAGCGCCAACCAGCGTGCAGGTCGTTGTGGTCGCGTCGGACCGGGCATTTGCGTGCGGCTCTACACCGAGGACGACTTCAACGCGCGCTCCGCGTTCACTGATCCTGAGATTCTGCGTTCGTCATTGGCGGGCGTGATTTTGCGGCTGGCATCGCTTGGCTTTGGTCGCGTGCAGGAGTTCCCCTTCATCGAACCGCCGAGCAATCGCGCGATTGCCGATGGCACGGCGTTGCTGCAAGAACTCGGCGCGTTGAACGCCGAGGCGGAACTCACCAATATCGGTCGTGAGCTGTCACGCATCCCGCTCGATCCACGTATTGGTCGCATGCTGATCGAGGCGAAAACCCGCAACGTTTTGCCGGAAGTGCTGGTGATCGCAGCGGCATTGTCGGTGCCCGATCCCCGCGAGCGTCCGTTCGAGGCGCGTGACGCGGCTGACCGCGCACATACGTGGTTCAAGGACACGAAAAGCGATTTTTTGTCGCTGCTCAACGTGTGGAAATTTTTTATCGAGTTGCGCGAAGAAGGCGGTCACAAAAAGCAGGTGCAGGCCTGTCGCGAAAAGTTTTTGAACTGGCTGCGCTTGCGTGAATGGCGCGATTTGCATGCTCAGCTGCGAGATTCTTTGCGCGACTTGGGTTGGAACGTGGAAGGCGAGTTGTCGCGAGAAGCGCCGTTCGAAAACCTGCATCGCGCGCTGCTCCCCGGCCTGCTCGGCAACATTGGGGTCAAGGCTGACGACGGCGATCATTTCTTGGGCGCACGTGGCATTAAGTTCTATCCGTTTCCCGGCAGTGGCGTCGATAAAAAGGGCTTGAAATGGCTTGTCGCGGCTGAGCTTGCCGAGACAACACGGCTGTTCGCTCGCACGCTGGCACGGATCGACCCGGATTGGATCGAATTAGCAGCGGGCGACGTCGCCACCCGAAATTATTTCGAGCCGAAATGGGATCGCGCGAGCGGGCAGGTGATCGCGAGCGAGCGGGTGTCGCTGTACGGCCTGACCATCGTGCCGCGTCGGCGCATCAGCTACAGCCGTATCGCACCGCTTGAGTCGCACGAGATTTTTGCCAACGCGCTGGCGCTCGGTGAAGTGGAAACCCATGCTGCTTTTTTCGCGTTCAACCTGCGCTTGGTCAAGGACGTGCAGACGCTTGAGGACATGGCGCGGCGCAACGATGTACTGGTATCGGAAGAGACGATTGCCGCGTTTTACAAAGCGCGAATCCCCGTCGATATTTCAACGCGCGCCGATCTCGAAAAATGGTTGAAAGCCGAAGCGGAAACCACGCTTCCGCCAGTAGAGCGAGCCGAGCTGCGCGCTCACCGCGATCAATCGTTGCGCCTCACGCGAGAAGAGTTGATGCGCCACGGCGCAGAGGCGATCACCGAGGAGCAGTTTCCAAAAACGCTGAGATTGGGTGATTTTGAAGTGCCTGTGAGTTATCGCTTTGAGCCGGGGCATGTGATGGACGGCGTCACCGCCAAACTCCCGCTCGCATTGCTGAACGCGGTGGAAGATCGCTACGCGAGCTGGCTGATTCCGGGGCTGTTTCGCGAGAAAATTTCCGCGTATTTCAAAGCGTTGCCGAAGGCCGAGCGCGGTCGCGTGCAACCGGTGCCGGACAGCGTTACCAACTTCCTCGAACTCGCCACGCCAAGAGACAAGCCTCTGCCCGACGCGATGCTGGATTTTTTGCGTGATTATTTGAATCTGCGCTTGCCCGCCGGCGTTTGGGATCGCATCGAGTTGCCGCTGCATTTGCGCCTGAATTTTCGCGTAATGGACGGCGAAGGCAACGAGTTGTCGATGGGCCGCGATCTTGACAAATTGCAGGAAGAATTGGGCCAGATTGCGCGTATGGCGTTTCAGGACGGCGCAGCCAGTATCGGCGCAGAATCAGACATCGAAAAGACCGGTCTCACTACATGGACTATCGGCACCCTGCCCGAAGGCATTCCGGTCAAGCGCGCAGGCCGTGCAGTCACCGCTTATCCCGCTTGTGTCGACGAGGGTGCGAGTGTGGCAGTGCGCCTGTTCGAGACAGCGCGCGAGGCCGAGATCGCCCATCGACGCGGCGTGGTTCGTCTCATCTCGCTGGAGCTGAGGCAGCAAATGCGCACATGGGAGCGCGGCCCGAGTGGCTTCAACCAGAGCGCATTGCAGCTTAAAACGGCGATGGCCACCGACAAACTGCTTGCCGATTTTTTGCTAACGTTGGCGGATCGTGCGTTTATTGGCGACGATGCTTTGCCGCGCGATGAGCGCGCGTTTCGTGAGCAGATTGCGCGCGCCAAGCAACGTATTCCCGTGGTCGCCGATGCGCTGGGCAAAACGATAGCGCAGGTGGCCGAGGCGTACGCCGCGTTGCAAATCAATTTGCACGGTGTGGGCGGGCGCGCCAAGGCGGTGGTGCCGGTGTTGTCGCATTGGCGAGATCGTCTGGTGCACGTTGGCTTTTTGAATGAGACGCCGTGGGCGCAACTGCACCATTTGCCGCGTTATTTGCGCGCGCTGGGCAAGCGGCTGGAAAAATATTTGACGATGCCCGAGCGCGAGCCGAGAAACGGGCCCGTGTTGGCTGCATATTGGCAACGTTACGAGGCGGAATTGGTGCGCTGCGGCCCCAGCGTGAGCGTCGCCGTGTTGCAGTTTCGCTGGTTGATTGAAGAATTGCAGGTGTCGTTGTTCGCACAGGAATTGAAGACGCCGTTCCCGGTGTCCGCCAAGCGCCTCGATAAAGCGTGGGCCGAAACCGTCGCATCTGCGCCACGGCGGCAGGATTGAAGTCCACAACTGAACGCGCGCCAGCAATTTCCTATGACGATGTGCTAGATTGCAATGCGGTGACATTTTTCGTCACTTTTGCCATGTTCGCCCCTAGAGCCTCTACTATTTCACGCTTGTCCGCACTCCCTACTAAACATGTCGACTGAAGCCGCTGCAGCACCGATGCCGACGCTCGCGATACTTAACGCGTGTCGCGACCTGATGTTGCACCGAAGCAATTTGCAGATGGCGGCGGCGTTTGACCGACTCTCCGACATCTTGCTCGACAACGCCGCTAAAGAATATGCGCCGCGCGTGGTCGGCTCTTTGCTTGATGCGCGTTCTGGCCTGCTGCGGCTGCGCGCGGCGATTGCTGAGTCGTTTGCCGAACAGTTGACGCTGCGCCTCAATGGTCGCAAATCCTGCCTCGTGCCGACGGCTCCGCCGCAATCTAACGACGAGTTGTCGTTGCAATCCGACGACGTGCTCGACGAATATGTGTCTGCGCGCACGCTGGCGCGATCTATCGAGAGCACCGCGCTGGGTCAGCTCCCCGTTTTCCATCAAAAAATCGCCTTTCTGAAGCGCATGCCTGCGCTGCGCATGGAAGAGGATCCGTTTTCGCCCCAGTCGGTGGTCAGCTCGTTGCTGGAAGCAATGCAATCGGTCAGCGAGACCACGCCAGAGATGCGCCTGCACTGGATTCGCGCGCTGTCGAGCATGGGCGGCATGGGCTACAGCGATGTGTATGCCGATTTGAACCGTTATTTGACCGACGCTGGTGTAGCGCTGCAAAAACCGCGTGCGGCGGTGCGTCCGCCTCCCGGTGCGCCAGGCGGGCCCGGTGGCGCGGGCGGGCAGCATCCCGGTGCTGGTTACTCTCAGCAACAGGGCGCTGCGGGCTACGCCCAGGGCGGCTATCCGCCACCACCGCAGGGCGGCTATCCGCCACCACCGCAGGGTGGCTATCCGCAATACCCACAGTATCCGCAGGGTGCCGGTTATGCGCCGCCCGGTGCGGGCGGTTACGAGCAGGCTTGGGCGGCCGATGGTGGTGCCAGCGAGCATTACCCAGGTGATCAATACTCCGACGCCAGCAATCAATATGCGCAGATGTCGATGCAGCCGGACGCGGTGCCGTTGCAGCAGTTGGCGGCGAATCTGGTTTCGCTGGTTGAGCGTTTGCAGCATGTAGTGCCCGGTATTTCTGGCGGCCCAGCGGCGGCCGATCCTTCGTTGTGGGCGATGGTACGTAACAAAGAAGCGATGCAAATTAGCGCGGCGCTCGGCTTCGCGGCTAATGGCGCGTTCCGCGCTCCGTTGGTTGCCGGGGTTGACCGTAAGTTGATGTCGTCGTTGACGGACCTGCAACTGCGCGGCGAACAGCCTGATTTCTCGGGCTCCACGCCTGCCGCTGCGCCGCGTACGGTGTTGCGTGATGTAGTTCCGGGATATTCGACCGGTGATATTTCCGTGCTCGATGCGACCACCACCGAACTGGTGGCTATGCTGTTTGACTTCGTGCTGGCACGGCGTGAATTGCGCAGCGAAATCAAAGTATTGCTAGGACGCTTACAAATCCCGATGCTCAAAGCCGCGATGGTGGATCGCGGCTTTTTTTCGCGCAAGAACCATCCCGGTCGTCAATTGCTCAATCGGCTGGCTGACGCTGGGCTGGGTTGGTCGCCAGACGAGGGCGTCGATGATCCCCTTTTTCGCAAAATTCATGATGTGATCGAACATATCAGCCGTGATTTTGTCGATGATCTCGGCATCTTCACCGTTGCGCTGGTCGACCTTGAAGAGTTCGTTGCCGAACAAGAACTCGACGCGCGTCCCACGATTGAAGCGGAGACCGCGGATGCCCTCGCTGCTGATCGTCACATTACGGCAGTGATCGAGGCCAAGCAGGCGGTCGAGTCGCGCATGAGCCAACATGCCTTGCCCGAGCAAGTCAAAGAATTCATCGAAGTGGCTTGGCAGCCGCACCTGCAAGACGCGTTGCTGGAGCAGGGCAAGGACAGCGGCGAGTATGCAAAAGCGGTTGAAGCGCTCGACGAGCTGATCTGGAGCGTTACGCCGAAGGAGCAGCCCGCAGAGCGCGCGCAGCTGAGTCAACGTGTGCCGTCGTTGGTGAAGCGGTTGCGCGAAGGTTTGAAGTCGCTGTCGAATGAGACGGTCGCCCCGTTTTTCGACAAACTGTTTGAGGTTCACTCAGGTTTGCTGCGCGGTTCGCGGCCCGATTATGTAGAGCCCGAGGCGCTGCCCGAAGCCAGCAACGATACGTCGTTTGATCCGTTCCGTGAACTGGTCAAACAGATGGAACGCAATCAGTGGATCGAGATGAGCGACGAGAAGGGGGCGCTGACTTACGCCAAGCTCGCGTGGTTGAGTCCGCAGGGCACGACCTATCTCTTCACCACGCGCCACGGTCGCAAGGCCGCATCATTGTCGCCTGACGAATTGGCCGAATGGTTCCGCACCGACAAAGCCCGCATGATCGAGTCCGAGCCGATTGTGGATCGCGCGTTGGCAGGCATGTTCCAGGCCACCGCAGAAGCTTAGTACGCAAATTGGCTCTGGGCTTGATTGTCGTCGGCGACTATGCGCTGGCTACTGGCGCTGATCGCCACATTACTTTTGTAGCTACCCTTCTAGGTCGCAGTGCGCACGCGCTTGAATGGGCGTGGTTGATTCCAGCGAATCGAATTCAACTTGCCGCTGCGTTGCATGAAGCGTGGCAGCGCCCGCATACCGTGGCGTGTTTTGGCGGGTTGGGTGATGCTGTGGATGATCATACGCGTGCCACCGTAGAGGCGTTGCAGTGCGGGCGTGACGAGGTGGGATTGCCGCGTCACGTGGTTAATTCAGATGCGGCAGTGATGCAGGTCGGCAATGTTGCTTTCTTCCCCGGCGATGCGGCGCGCGCGCATGAGTTGTTCGGGCCGTGGTGGCAGACCTTGCTTGCGATGCAGGCTGGGGATGACGGTGCGTTAGCGAGCGAGCAAGTGCGATGGTGTTTGCCGGAAGATGCATCCTCCGCGCGGGCTCGTCAGCAAACAAAAGCCAAGCATCCCGCAGTTTCGCAGCGCGTCGTGGTCGACGCCGAAGGTGCCGTAGCGCTGCGACTCAGCGGCGTTAGCAAAGGCAAAGTGCAAGCGGCTCGCAAAACGTTGCAAGCGGCATTGAAGGGTTTGTAGGAGTGGCTACGCCACGATCCCATTTGCGTGGACGAATGCGGATCGCGGCAGAACCGCTTATACAGAGATCGTTGCGTTGCTGCAGGTCGTCATATCGTCGCCTGCATTCTGGGTGCACACATCTACCCCGGCAAAGCCAGTGGCCTGGCTTGATACGTCGTTCGCCAGTTCGACACATCGGTCAGCATGATGTCGGCCAGGTTGCGCAGGCGCGCGGAGAGCCTCGCATAGTCCAGCGGGTCGTCGATCATCGCTCGCTTCAATCGCTCCAAACGTGACACCGTAACCTGAGAACGAAACGCCACACCTGCAAAGTCGCCCTGCATCCGGATGCCGTAAATGGACGCGCCCAGCGCGGGCAATACCGCCGTTAAAAAGGTTACGATTTCGGTCATGCCTACCCTGCCAACCACGCCCATCGGAATGCCGGAGAGCTTGGCGGTGATCCACGCCACGCAGGCCACAACCGTGCCGCCAAACAAAATTTCACCGGTTTGATGCAGGCGATGTTCGAGCTTGTGCATGCGCCCGGCGTTGGTGTGTTGGTAGGCCATTTGTTCGGTGATCAAATGCAGCGCCATGTCGCGCACCCGCGTAAGGTACCCCGCGTCTGCGGCTACATTCGGCAGCGTCGTCTCCCGTGCGGTCGCACGGGCGAGCCAACCCACCCAACCGGGAATCGCAGCTGCATCGTGCCCGCCATGACTGGTGTGACTGCGCAGCCCTAAATCCCCCAACGCGCTGGTGAGCGCAAGCGCACGCAATTGCTCGGCCAAATGGCGATTGTCCATCCAGCGCTCGTGCCAACCGAAGCGCTTGCCAGCGTGGGTATTAATCAAAATCAGAATCACGCAAATCAATTCGCCGCAGATGATCGGCAGCTTCAGCGCTGGCGCGAGCAAACCGGACAGCGCCAAAGTCACCGCAACCGCCGCGAGCGTGAAATTGCCCACAAATCCAGAGCGAAAAATCTGCGCAAAGTACGACGCTGCGGTATCCGCCACGCCGTAGCGCTGAGTCAGTTTTTCGGCAAAGCTCGTGGCCGCAGGTTCACCGTCGGTGCTTCGTGCGAGCAGCGCACGCAAATCAGCACTACTCGCCTCAGCCTGCATCGGTTTCAAATCACGTCGTGAAAGCGAACGCACTCCCGTCAGCGCTAGCAACAGCGGATACGGCAGCGCAGGCGTGCTCGTTGCCGCGCGTTCGCGGTAGAACTGCATCAGCATGCGCGTGTCCACCTTGTGCTCAGGCGGCACCGTCAGTGCGGCCACCACTTGGGCAATCGCCGTGTCAGCGGGTGCACGCGGCACGATCTCAACACTCGGCTGCTCAATCTCGGCATCGCTCAAACCTGTCCACAAAAGCTGTGTCGGCATCTCAGCATGAGTGTTGATGTGGATCACCGGAATGTGCCGCGCCACCGCGTCGGCCACCACCCGCGACGTGCCACCACGACCGCGATTTTGGTCACCGTCCCAGAGCGCCAGCAGCACATCACATTGCTCCAACACTAAACGGCCCACGGCCTCATACGCAGCCGTCGCCGCGCCGTGGTTGCCCGGTAGCTCGAACGTGGCCGTGACCTGCTCAAGCAAGGCCACAAAGTCATCATGACGCGCCGCATGGGTGAAATCATTCGCATATTGCTCACGCGGAAACGGCAAACACGCATCCACCCGCCAGCCCGCAGCCAGCGCCGCTTTGGCCACCATCGTGTCTGCGCCGTCGGCCAGGGCCGAAACCATGCGCAGCTGCGGCGCGTCACTCGCGAAGGCGGCAGGATGATGTTTGTGGGTAAAGGCAGTCGCTTGGCCGATTTGCGCGAGTAACGTGTTGATTGCGAGCGTCAGGGCGGCACTATCCACGCCTTCCAGTCGATGCTCGCGGTGACCCGTTACGCCGACGGCAAGGCAGAGACGGGGTTTGATCGGGCTGTTGATTTCGTTCACCTGTCGAAGCCCATTTTTTTTGGAACAACGGCGAGCGTGGATCATGCCTCACGCGGGCAAAAAATGGCGCCACCTTGGTGGCTGCCAGACCCGCATCACGCAGGGCAAAACCTCGCTCCAGCCACAAAAATGCGCCATCGGCATCACCGCGAACAGCGTGTAGATGAGCAATCTGCGCGGTTGAGTGGGTGCTATGTTTTTCAATCAACATCGCCAGCGCCACGTCGCTATCGGCCATTGAGTCAGGCGTATCCATTGCCCATTTGACAAGCGATAGCGCGGTGAGACGTGCCCACTCAGCCCGCTCCATTTCGGTTTGAGCCAACGCTTCTGCATGGCGCCCCTGGTCGCTCAGCAAAATCGCCATGACGTGGCGTGAGGCGATGAAATCGGGCGCTAGCGCCAATGAATGCTGCATGTAACGGATGGCCTCATCCAGATTGCCGTTTGAATAAAACTGAATCGCAAGTAGCCGATAGGTGTTCGCATTCAGCGGGTCAAGCACGACCGCACGTATACCGAAAGCCTCGGCCTCAGCCAATCGCCCGAGATAGAAATAAAGTCGCAGTGCCGTGGCGAGTACATAAGCGTCATCGGGCGCGAGCTGAAGCGCGCGTTGAACAGACCGCTCCGCTGCCGACCAGTCCCACTGATAGCTCATTTGAATATGCGCCATCGATAGATGCGCGCGCACCAAATCCGGTGCCAGCGCCAGCGCTTTGTTGGCAGCGCTCAGTGCGTTGGCGTTGGCAATGTCTACCGGTACTGTTCCCCACCCACCCGTGTCGCTGTGTGCTTGCGCTAACCACGCCCAGCCCAACGCGAAATCCGGATCAAGCGCCACGGCCTGCAGCAGGTACTCGACGCTGCGCGTCAACTCCTCCTGGGACTTGCGACCAAGTAGATAACGAGCTTGCAGGAACAAACGCTGCGCCTCGCTGTTGTCGCTGCGGTCTCGCGCGGCATCGGTCACTTCTGCCAGACTTCGTTGTGCGTTCGCGGCGGTGACATGTTCACCCAGCAGCGTTGCGCGAAGCTCCTGCACCACCGCCTGTGCAATATCATCCTGCACCGCAAATATGTCATCGAGCGTACGGTCGTAAGTCTCGCTCCACAGATGGGCGCTATCGGCCACCTTCACCAATTGCACCGCAATCCGCACGCGGTTGCCGCTCTTGCGCACACTGCCTTCGAGCAATGTTGCAACACTCAACTTCGCACCGATGGTGGCGATGTCGTCACTTTTGCCTTTGAAGGCGAAGGACGACGTACGAGCGACAACGCGCAAGCCTTTGATCTTGGCGAGCACGTTGAGGAGTTCATCCGCCAAGCCGTCGGAAAAATATTCATCATCCGCGCTTGCGCTGCGATTGGCGAAGGCCAAGACTGCGATGGAGGGGATTACCCGTTCACTCTTTCCAACGATCTTCACCACGTCAGCCTGGCGAAGGCCGGGATCCGTGCCTGAAGGCGACGTACCGACCACCGGTTTGCCCGCACTCGCACCCGTGCTCGCACCGTGAAGCCGCGCAATCCGGTCCGCAAACGCCCGCGTCGCCGCATCATCACTCATTGGCATGTGAAGCCGCGTCCACTGCCGCTCGCGGAACTTGTCTGGCACCAAGGCCGCTGGCTCTGCCACATCACCCAAAATCACCGGAAAGAAAAACGCTTTGTTATCCGCCATCAAGTGCGAGCGATCCACAGCGAGCTTCCACTCCAGGCGAAAGTAGCCTTCCTCACGCTGCTGCGTATTCGCAGAGATGATCGGTATAAACAGCGCGCACTCTTTGATCTGCTTCCGGATCGATGCATCCTAGGCGTCGCCACCGCGAAGCTCGCTTTGGTCGAACCAGACTTCCAGGCCCGCAGAGCGCAGCGCTTCGCAGATGCGACGTGCGACGTCGGCATCTTGCGAGGCGTAGGAGAGGAAAACCGTAGCTGTGTTCATCCGCGATAAATCTCTTTACGATTGCCTACCCGCAGCACGCGCACTACGATGCGTTGATCCTGGATATCGCAGACGATGCGCCAATCGCCGACGCGGTACTTCCAGTACTGGCCGAGCTTCGCGCCCGACAACGCTTCGCCGATGCTGCGTGGGTCATCTAGCGTTGCCACGCGATCCTTCAAAAATCCAACGAGTCGTTGCTGATTCGGTCGATCCAGTTTTTTGAGATCCCTCATTGCGTCGGGATCAAATTCAACGCTACAGCCCAAGCGAGCGCTCCACCTCTTCAAGCGGAATTGTTTTGCGGTTCTTGCGCGCCCGCGCCTCGGCGAGGTAGTAGTCCTCTAGATCGTCGATGTATTCGCTGATCGCTTCACGGGCAAGCTCGGTTTTGGTGCGGCCAGTTTCAGCGGCCAACAGATTGAGCCGTGTTTCTAGGGCTTCAGGCAAGCGAATTGCGAGCATAAATATCACCGATGCATGGGGCTGATATACAAGTATAGCGCGGTAAATGTGCGACTTATTGACTTCTGTGACGCGCACGGTGCGGGCCTTACGAGCCCAAGATGCGGGTCAAACCAATCGTGCGAATTCCTGCATCCCACGCATCGCCACCGCGCAGCTCGCTTCGATCAAACCAGACCTCCAGGCCCGCAGAGCGCAGGGCATCGCACAGACGATGGGCAGCGTCAGTATCTTGTGAGGCGTAGGAGAGAAAGATGGCTTGTGAGGTCATTTCGGAAAGTTCATGCGCTCGAGAAGCGCTTGGTAGCGCAGTTGCTTCGCGAATTCGGGTTCGAAAGCTGCATCGAGCGACAGATAGACCATGCTCGGCGTCCGATCCGCGTAAGCCTTCTCAAACAAGCGTAGCGCCTCATCGCGTTCCCCTAACGAGGCGTGGATGCTCGCAAAAGCGACCGGGTCAACGTATCGCTGTTTTTCCTGTGCGTGCAATTCACCAAGCTTTTGTCGCGCACGACCAGTGTCGCCGCACAGCGCGTAGGTCACGGCCAACCAAGACCGTGCGAGCGCCGCTGCGCCGCCAGCGATCAGCCGTTCGGCAGCTTCCGCCTGCACAAACGCTTCTGGGCATTTTTTCTGGGTGGCCAGCGCGCGCGAAAGTTTCACGTAGCCCCAGGTCCAGTTGGGATCAACATCGATGGCGCGGCGGAAGATTGCGACGGTCTCGTCAAGATCACCCCGGCCCCAGGCGTTGATCCCGAGGTCGTGCAACGGCGCCACCGAGAGTGGATTGAGTCGCGCCGCCTCGCGGCTGCGAACAAGCCCCTCGTCGAGGCGTCTCATCGCGGTCAGATAATTTCCGTAGGTTTCGTGAACCACGCTGCTGCCGGGGTTAAGCGCGAGCGCCTTGCGAAACGCGGCGTCTGCTCCTTCCCAGTCCCATTCGAAATAAAAACGCACCTGTCCAAGTGCTGTGTGGGCCTCGGCGAGGTTTGGGTCGAGTACGAGTGCACGGTTTGCCGAGGCGTGCGCCTGGTCTAGTACCTCGGTGCGGGAACTCGCGCGAAGATAGGCTTGGCGGGTGTACGCCTCGGCAAGTCCGGCGTGGGCCAGCGCGTAATCTGGCGTGCGCGCCACAGCTTGTCGCAAAAGATCGACACTCTTGTCCATGTCGCGCTGGTTACCGATACCAAACGAGCGCCCTTTCAAGTAGAGCCGATACGTCTCTGGGTCGGTCGTGGTGGCACGATCAAGCTTGGCCGCATCGTCGCTGCTCAGTTGTGAGCGCAGCGTTCGCGCGATGGTGGACGCGATTTCCCGTTCTACCTTCAGCAGGTCATCCGCTTGCCGGTCGTACTTCTCACCCCAAAGTTGCGACGCATTGCTAACGCGTACGAGCTCGGATGTGATGGCGAGGTTGTTTGCCCGCTGTGAGAGGGTGCCGAGAACAACGGCGTCAACGCCAAGTTTGCGGCCAATCTCCAGCGGGTTCATCTTCTTGCCCTTGAATGAAAACGCCGATGTGCGTGAAATGACCCTGAGCCCAGTGAGTCCAGACAGTTTATTGATGAGGCTCTCTGTGATGCCGTCGCTCAGGTAGTCGACTGCCGCGTCCCCGGTGCCGTTCTCAAACGGTAATACGGCGACCGAATCGATGGTTGCATTGCTGGATCTTGAATTCAGCATCACGACGGCAGCGACGGCCATGATCGTCACCAGCGCGACGGCACCCAAGAGCAATCCGCGTCGTCGTGCCGGTTGCGCCGTATCCAGTGTGACAGCAGCCGCGGCTGCGGCCACAGGTGTGGCGGACGCCGCGGCGGGAAAGATTAATTGGGAGGCGCGTTCAACGAAAGCCGCCAGCGGCGTCTCTGAAGTCAACCGCGTCCACTGCCGCTCGCGAAACTTATCGGGCACCAACGCTGTGGCTTCCGCAACGTCGCCCAAGATCACTGGAAAGAAAAACGCTTTGTTATCCGCCATCAAATGTGAACGATCCACCGCCAATTTCCACTCAAGCCGAAAGTAACCCTCGGGCCGCACGTCCGTGTTGGCGGAGATGATCGGCACGAAGAGCGCGCACTCTTTAATTTGTTGGCGAATGGATGCATCCCACGCGTCGCCGCCGCGAAGCTCGCTTTGGTCGAACCAGACCTCCAGTCCAGCCGCGCGCAGGGCATCGCAGATGCGACGTGCAGCGTCGGCATCTTGCGAGGCGTAAGAGAGAAAGATGGCTTGGGTCACGATGACGCTTGCTGAAATGGGTTGAGCGTCTTCACGCCTAACGCCTTGAAGTCTCGAACATTGCGTGTAACCACTGTTAATCCATGCGCAAGGGCTGTAGCGGCAATGAACGCGTCCTCCGCCAAGGTATCGGATTTGCCGTGCATTAGCCGTGCCCACTCGCGGCAAACTTCAGCATCCAGCGGCAGCAATTGCCCGCTAGCGACAATCTGCTCTAACCACGATTCGATTTGCGCGGCTTTCGCCGCGTCTTGCTGGCGCGTGACTTCTACACCGCGTTGCAGCTCACCAATGGTCATCGCAGAGATGAAAAGAGTGTTCGTTTCCTGCACCGCCAGCCACGACAAAACCCCACCATGTGGCTTGATTTTGCGCGTCTCCGAGACGACGTTGGTGTCCAGCAAAAACACTAGGGCTTCCGGAACTTCAGCCCACCGCGTGGCGGAATTGATAGATCGGAAATGATCGTCCTCTCAAGCAGCAACTGTTTCAGAGTACGCTTGCTGGAAGCTTGCAGCGCATCCCACTGGCGCATCGGCACCAGCACTGCCGTTGGTCTGCCATGCTTGGTGACCACTTGCGGGCCTTCGGCCAAACTCTGCTCGAGCATTTCACTGAATCGGGCTTTTGCATTTTGTACCGGCCAAGTGCGCATTGTCTGCTCCGCGAAAATAGTCATAACTATGACTAGTATAACGATCCACATCGGTTCGTAGTCGGGAGTACGGCGGCGATCGCCGAATCGGCGTCAATGCGTACGGCGAAAAAGTTTCGCTTTAGGCGCGGCCGAGTCCGCGCCTACGGTTGGTGAGCGCGGCCGAGTCCGCGCCTACAGCGCGCTTACCTCCGCCCCTCCGCCAAAATCTGCTCCCGCAGCAACGCGTGATTTTTGAGGCGCTTTAGCGTTGCTGGCATTGCGTCGAATCGTTTCGCCGCGTCAGCGAGAAACTTCGCTTTCTCCGCCGGTTTGTCGCCGTTTGCAATCGCCGCGGCGAGCAGCACACGGGCGTTCCAGTATTTCATCGTTTCGTCGTCGGTTTGCATCACGAGCGGCAGCTTTAGGTAAGCGAGCGCGGGGGGCAGGCCTTGCTTGGCTTCGTCGAATTTTCCTTGGCGGGCGAGTGCGGTGGCGAGGATGGCGTGAATGTCGTTGAGGTCCGCTTGCTGCCGCAAGGAGAGCGAGTCGTCCGCGCCGCCATAGTTCAGCGATTTCTTGGCATGCGCTTCCGCGCCCGCGAAATCCTTGAGGGCAAGCGCCAGCTCGGCGGCGCTCGCATGATCGCTCGATAACACTTGTGCCGCACCTTCGGTCGGTGCAACGCCGCCAAAGGTGGCGATGCGATCCGCAATGGCTTGCTCCACATCGATTCGGGCTTTCGCCCATTCGGTTGCGCCGCCTGCCATCAGCGCGATCTCGCCGCGTTTCGATGCAAGAAATGCGTTCACGTGCGCCAAGGTCGTCCCACGCATCGTCGTCCAGGCGCGAAGGCTGTGGATTAAGTGGCAAAACGTTAGTCGAGGCGGCCCCCGATGGATTGCGCCGTGCATTGTGGCCGGCGCATTTTGGAATTGTCGCATTCCCCGCTTCGCTGGGAGCGGCGGCCGGTAATTTAGATTTCGGTGAGGAACAGCGAGCCACGCACTCGGTCGCGGTCGCCGCCGATTATTTTTGGTGCAGCCCCCGCACCAACTCGCCGACAAACCCCGGCCCGCGATACAGCATGCCGGTGTAAATTTGGATCAGGCTCGCGCCGATGTCGATTTTTCGCTTTGCATCGGCCACTGACATGATGCCGCCGACGCCGATGATCGGCACGCGGCCTGCGCTGGCCTGCACCACTTTAGCCAGCATCGCGTCGGCACGCTGGGTGAGCGGAGCCCCGCTCAGACCGCCCGTTTCCGCTGAGCAGGCGTGACCTGAAACGCCGTCGCGGCTGATCGTGGTGTTGCTGCAAATAACGGCGTCTGCACCGGCATCGATGATCGCGGACACCACGTCACCGACCACTGCGTCATCCAGATCAGGCGCGATTTTTACGGCGATGGGTTTGTGTTTGCCGCCTGATTTAGCGAGCGTTTCGCTTTCACGAACGATGCGGGTGACCAACGCGGCGACTGAATCGGGCGCTTGAAGATCGCGCAGATTTTTGGTGTTGGGTGAGGAGATGTTGATCGTGATGTAGTCGGCCGTGGCATACACCGCACGCATCGCAATCAGGTAATCGTCCACCGCGTTTTCAATCGGCGTGACCGCGTTTTTTCCGATATTCACACCGACCGGAACATCGATGTCGCGCGCTGTGAGCCGCTTCACCGCGTCATCAACGCCACCGTTGTTGAACCCCAAGCGATTGATCAAGCCTTCATGTTCGGGCAAACGAAACATGCGCGGCGTTGGATTGCCTGGTTGCGGTTTCGGCGTCAGCGTGCCGACTTCGATGAAACCGAATCCCAACTGCGAAAGCCCGCGCAAATGTTTGGCGTCTTTATCGAGCCCAGCAGCGAGGCCGACGCGATTCGGAAAACTGAGCCCCATCACCTGAATCGGCTTGGGCGGAGGCAGTTGCCCTGCCCAGACGCGAGCCAAGCCGAGCGCAGCTTGCGCATCAAGTGCAGCGAAAGCGGCGTGGTGAGCGCGCTCGGGATCGAGCGCAAAGAGGATAGGTCTAAAAATTGAATAAGCCATCGGGCACTTTCATAAAGCTGTTTCCGGGTGAATTGCTGCGTTGCGTGGTGCTCGCAATCCTCATGCACCCAAAGGTACATTCCGGTTGCTCCGCGCCACGAGCCTTGCACTTCATCCCGAAAAGCCGGATTTCTGAACGTGCCCGAATCGCTATTATCTATGCCTATGACACGACTGATTTTTTGCCTCTTTTTCACGCTCAGTGCGGCCCATTTTTCAACCTATGCGGTAGCGCAGGATTACAAAGATCGCCCCGAGTGGATCGCGCTTAAAGCGGAGCTGGTGCGCGATAACGCATACGACGAAAGCGCGCTCGACGCCATCATGGCGCGCGTCAAACGGCAGGATCGCGTGATCACCTACATGGACGCGCCAATCCGTGCGCCGACGCCGTGGCACGTGTATTGGCCGCGCCACATCGGTGGCGATCGCTTGCAGCGCGGTACTGAGTTCATGAAGGCCAACAAAGCGAGTTTTGACCAAGCGGAACAAGCGTACGGCGTGCCCGCGTCGGTCATCGCGGCCATCGTGGGCGTTGAGACGGTGTACGGTCGCATGACTGGAAACTTCCGCGTGATCGATGCGTTGGCAACGCTTGCGTTCGACTACCCAAGACGGGCAGAATTTTTTCGTGGTGAGTTGAAAGAGTTGCTACTGTTGGGCCGCGAGCAAAAAAAATCCCCACTTGAATTCGTAGGCTCGTTCGCCGGCGCGATGGGCTGGCCGCAATTCATGCCGGGCAGCTATCGCAAATGGGCGGTCGATTTTGACAACGATAAACGCATCGATTTGTGGGGCTCGTCGGCGGATATCGTAGGTTCAGTCGCGTCATTTTTGGCCGCCCACGGCTGGCAACGCGGCGAGCCCGTTATGTTGCCGATTGCCAGGCCCACATCAGAAATCATTGCCAGTATCGACGGCGGCTTGTCGCCGAGAAAAACACTCAAAGAATTTCTCGCAGCAGGCGTGACAATTACCGCTCGCGATGCCGATGTGATGCTGCCAGCCGATGACGCGATGGTCGGTGTGATCTCGCTAGACAACGCTGACGGTCGCGACGAATACTGGCTGACCTTCGAGAACTTCTACGTCATCACCCGCTACAACCGGTCACGAATGTACGCCTCCAGCGTGTGGTCGCTGGCGTATGCGCTGAAGAAAAATCGCTAACAGCTTAGTGCGGAAAGCCTTATTTAAACTAGGCTTACGGCCATTTTGTGCGCATAGTCGGTTTTCTATAAAATGCGCCATTAGCCCCATCGAAATATAAGACACAGCAAAAAGCTGTTATCGGCAAAGACGATTTATTGCCGTGTTCGGACGACTAAACTGCCGCCGGATTAGCCAATCCAAACCGCGCCAAATCGACGGCTGGCTTCGGCGTCCAGCCGTCCGCCTGATGCTCGGCCACCACATTCGTGTAAATCCCACCGCGCACGTTCCAGCGGGCCGTCACACGAGCGAAACGGGGGGAAATGGTGGCGACGATCTTGTCGAGCACGTCGTTAGTGACTTTTTCGTGGAAAGCGCCGATATCGCGGAAGCTCCACATAAACATTTTCAGCGCTTTGAGCTCAATGCAAGTTTGATCTGCGATGTATTCAATCGTGAAGTGCGCAAAGTCGGGCTGGCCGGTCAGCGGGCAGTGGCAGGTGAACTCGGGAATCTGGATGTGAATCAGATAGTCGCGGCCCGAATGCGGGTTCGGGAAGGTGTCGAGGGTGGTCTGCGGTTGCGACTGGATGCTGGGTTGACGTTCGGACATGATGCTTGATCGGTGGTTAGGGGTGGAATTCAGGCTGGTATTTGCCCAAAATAGCGGCGATTTGCCTCGAAATCAACGTGAATCCATCGTGAATTCAAGGGTTTAGCGCCGCCTATAATGAAAGTCATTTTACGGGTCGGGCATCCCTTGGGGGGGCGCGGCCTTATTGACTACGGATTGCTGACACGGATGCGCTTAACTTCGATC
>ENA-OBLH01000233-OBLH01000233.1-metagenomes-genome-assembly--contig:-NODE-233-length-20439-cov-5.4581_pt1 | contig 20439 bp, 15 predicted proteins | sample MGYA00153382_OBLH01 | MGnify analysis MGYA00153382
CCGCGCGCAGCTCGATTGCGAACTCCAGCAGCGTCACATTCGAGACCAAGCCCGCCAGATCAATCGCCGCCTCAACGCCTGAATTGCCGCCACCGATCACGGCGACGCGTTTGCCCTTGAATAGCGGCCCGTCGCAGTGCGGACAATAGGTCACGCCCTTGTTGCGATACTCGGTTTCGCCCGGCACGTTCATGTTGCGCCACCGAGCGCCGGTGGCCAGAATCACCGTGCGTGATTTGAGCGTTGCGCCGCTTTTCAATTTCACCTCGATCAGGTCATCAACGAGCGCGAGCGACTCGGCGCGTTGCAGATTCATCAGGTCAACTTCATAGGCTTTGACGTGCTGCTCCAGCGCCGTCGCAAAATGCGGGCCGTCGGTTTTCTTGATCGAGATGTAATTTTCAATGCCCATGGTGTCGAGCACCTGCCCGCCGAACCGCTCAGCCGCGATGCCGGTCACGATGCCCTTGCGCGCCGCGTACACCGCAGCCGCCGCACCCGCAGGACCACCGCCAACGATCAATACATCAAACGTGCCTTTGGTATCCAGCTTCGCCGCCTCGCGGGCAATCGCGCCGGTGTCGATTTTGGCGAGGATTTCCGGCAGCTCCATGCGGCCCTGCGCAAACGGTTGTCCGTTCAAAAATACGCTCGGTACTGCCATCACTTGCCGCGCTTTGACTTCGTCTTGAAACAGGCTGCCATCAATCGCCACGTGACGAATTTTTGGGTTCAACACCGCCATTAAATTCAACGCCTGCACTACATCGGGACAGCTGTGGCATGAGAGCGAGAAGTACGTCTCAAACTGATAATCACCGTCAAGATTTTTCACCTGCTCGATCACGTCAGCCGCCGCCTTCGACGGATGTCCGCCGACCTGCAACAGCGCCAACACGAGGGAGGTGAACTCATGACCCAGCGGAATGCCCGCAAAGCGCACGCCGATGTCGGTGCCGATGCGGTTGATGCGAAACGATGGCTTGCGCTCATCATCGCCGCGTCGCTCGATCAAGGTGATGCGTGGAGACAGGCTGGCGATTTCCTGCAGCAACCCCAGCATCTCCACCGACGCAGCGCGATCATCCAGCGACGCGACGAGTTCAATCGGCTGGATGACCTTTTCGAGGTAAGCCTTTAATTGGGTTTTGAGGTTTGCATCAAGCATGACAATTCACATTCACAAAACGTGCGGCTACAGCAACCCCTCGGGCGCGTGGCCGACGTATAAAACTAAGGAAACACTAATTCATCCGTCACCCCGGCGAAGGCCGGGGCCATGGATTCCGACCTTCGCCGGAATGACGCTATCAATGACTAGATCTTGCCTACGAGATCCAGTGACGGCGTCAACGTGCTCGCGCCTTCGGTCCACTTCGCCGGGCACACCTCGCCCGGATGCGCTGCAACATATTGCGCAGCTTTCACTTTGCGCATTAACTCCGACGCGTCGCGACCAATGCCGTTATCGTGGATTTCGCACAGTTTGATCTGGCCTTCAGGATTGATCACAAACGTGCCGCGCAACGCCATGCCGTCTTCTTCGATCATCACATCAAAGTTGCGGGTCAGCGTGCCAGTCGGGTCGCCAATCAATGGATAGGTTACTTTTTTGATTGCGTCTGAGGTGTCGTGCCATGCTTTGTGCGCGAAATGGCTGTCGGTTGACACGCCGTAGACCTCAACGCCCATTTTCTGGAATTCAGCGTAGTTGTCAGCTAGATCTTCGAGTTCAGTCGGGCAAACGAAGGTGAAGTCAGCCGGGTAGAACATGACGACCGACCACTTGCCCTTGAACGAAGCGTCCGATACGTCGACGAATTTGCCGTCATGGAAAGCCGTGGCTTTGAACGGTTTGACGGAGGAGTTAATCAATGACATTTTTATATTTCCTAATTTCTTGAATCGCCAGGAACTTAAAATTTTCTAGCTATGGGGAGAATATTAGGGCGCTGTCAGTAATTTACAAAGTGAATTAAAGCGATGTTTCTCAGTGGTTTTCCTTGTTACATGGATTTCGATCATCTTTTTGCCTACGGCCAAACTGGCGGGAACAAATCGTGCTCCATCGGCGCGCCCGCAGCCAGCGTTTCGCGCAGGCCCGCAAACTCCGGCGATGTGCGCCATTTTCGCGGCGCATGCACGATGTCGTCGCCCAGATAGCGCGCGCCGAACACGCGCCTTCGCGACGCGCTGCCGGGCGCTGCATGCAGCGTGAGCATATGAAACGCCACCATGTCACCGGGCTGCAGCGCCCAGCCGATCACCCGTTCCTTGTTTTCAGCAACGCCCATGTCCGGTAGATCTGCGAGCGAGCCTTCGGGGAACCACTTCGCCTGTTTGGTCATGAAGGTACGCGGCATGTACCACGTGCCGTTGTGCGAACCGGCGAGAAGCTCCAGCGTCGACTCACGCGGCACCGGATCCACGGGAATCCAGAAGCTCACGTTCTGCCGACCCTCCACGTTGTAGTACGGCTGATCCTGATGCCACGGCGTCGGCTGCCGTGTGCCCGCCTCTTTCACCAGCAAATGGTCGTGATAAATGCGCGCAGATTGGCTCTGCATGAGCTGCGCGGCTATGCCCGGCAACGCGGAGTGCTTGAGTATTTGTTCGTACTCCGCAATGCGCTGCCAGTTGCAAAAATCTTCGAAGAAACGACCAGGATCGTCGGATGCGCTGGCAACCGCAGCAAGTTCGCCCGGCTGCGCGAGATTGACTTCGATGCCGCGCGTCAGCGTCTCAAGCTCGCTCGAACTCAGCGCGCCGCGAATGGCGACGGCACCATCACGAACAAAATCGTTGATCGTGGTTTCAGCGAGTGGCGCGAGATTCTTCGTAGCGGCATCGGTCATTAATAAACAATACCCCAGATCGCTTCACGCAGCCTGCTGCGGCAGAATGCTTTGAAACTCATTAGTACCTGTTTGTTCATGAATCATCTCCATTATCGACGTCTCCTTCTCTCGGCAATAGCTACGGCCCCGCTCGCGCGATACGTCTCCGCACAAGACACACCCACGCCGACGGAAGAAGTGCCGTACGTGCAAACGCCGCCGCTGGTGGTGCGTCGGATGCTGCAAATGGCCGAGGTGACGGCGAAAGATGTGTTGTGGGATTTAGGCTCGGGCGATGGGCGCATCGTAATCGCGGCGGCCACACAGTTCGGAGCACGCGGTGTGGGTTACGAGATTGATCCGGTTTTGATTCGCGAAAGTCGTGTGCTCGCGCAAAAGGCGGGCGTCGAGGCGCGCGCGAAGTTCATGGAGAAGGACTTGTTTGCGCTGGCGTTCGCCGAACCATCGGTGGTGACGCTGTATCTGTTGCCTGAATTCAACATGAAGTTGCGCCCGTTGTTACTGTCGCAAATGCGTCCCGGCTCGCGCGTCGTCTCACACGAATGGGACATGGGCGACTGGCGGCCCGACGAAACGCTGCTGGTGCCGTCACCCGAAAAGCCGCACGGCACGAATCGTGAACACAAGGTGATGCTATGGGTGATTCCTTCGCCGGTTGCCGGAAAGTGGCGCATGGAATCAGCGTTTGCATCCGCCGCCAATGGCCTTACCGTTGAGGTGGAGCAACGCTTGCAGGAAGTCACGGCGACAACTGCGAACGGCAAAGTGCTGTGGGCTCATTTGCGCGGAACTGCGCTGTCAATGGCATGGACGGACGGCACGTCGCGTTGGGCATTGCGCGGTGAAGTCACAGGAAACCTTTGGCGCGGAGAGGCGCAGCTCATTGGCAATTGGGCGAATACTTCGCGCGCGCCAAAGGTGCGATTTTCGGCGAAAAGGGTGGTTTAGAGATAGACAGCTTTTAGCTTGAAGCACCATTTCATTGGGCCTGTCGCTAAATTACCGAACAAATCGACTTTAAGCCGAATCGCCTGGTAAGCCCACACGCAATGGGAGTTTTAAGAAAAAGCTATACAGCCGACTTCAGCGCCGACGTTAATCGCCCCATGAACAACGCATCGACGTAGCCGCCCTCGCGAAACGAGAAATCGCGCAGCCGTCCTTCGTGTTCGAATCCCAGCGATTCGTAAAGTTTGACGGCACGGGCGTTGTCGGCGTGAACGGTCAATTCGACGCGCGCATAGTTCGCCCAGTTGTCCGCAAAATCGAGGCAGGCATTCATCAGCGCACGGCCCACACCGCGCCCCTGGTACGCCTGCGCAATCGAAATGCCGAGGCCGCACACATGCTTCTGGCGCGGGTTGTCGTTGAGCGGATGCAAGCCAGCGTTGCCCACGACGCGGCCATTCACGATCGCCGCGAACGTCACCTGCCGCGTGCCCACATTGCCCGCCAAGCGCGTCCGCCATACCTCGGCCGATGTGTACGGATGTTGCAACGTACCGTTCGATGCGCTGCGATCTGCAAACACCTTGGCGAACGCCGCGGCGTCATCTTCGGTCGCGGGACGAATGGTGATTTTGAGCAGGGCAGATTTGCGCATGCGCTTCGTGGCGGGCAATGCGGGCGACGCAGGCGCGGGCATCAAGTCAGCGCTGATGCGCGACATCACGGTGCTATCGACGTATCGGCCCGCGTGAAGAATCTCCTTGCGCTTGACGCCCTCTTCAATAAATCCGAGCGACGCGTAAAAGCCTTTCAATGCCGCGCTCTGTACGTCGACCGTCACTTCGATCCGCCGTATTTGCAACCACTGGTCGGCGGCGTCAATCGCTGCGCTCACCAGTGCGCGGCCAAAGCCTTTGCGCCTGCAGTCGGTGCGCACTGCGAGCAAGTCAATCGACGAGCAATGCTTGCGACGAATGTGGTTCGGGTAACCGCGCAACAGCAACAATCCCGTGACCGCATCGCCATCTACGGCAAGCAGCGGCAGGCAAGATGCATCCGCATATTCCGCCAATCGCTTGTCCCAAAACGATACGCTGGTGAACGGTGCCACCGACGTAAACGGCAGCATCGCCACATCGCCAAACAACCCCGCCAGCGCGGCAGCATCACGCGGCTCAGCGCGGCGTATGGTGGGCTGAATCGACGGTGCGCGGTGGGTCATTTTTTCTTGGCAGGAGCCTTGGCTTTAGGATCTTTAGGAGCCTTCGGCTCACGCGGCGGAAACTCAAAGCCGACCTTGACTTCGTCCTTCTTGCGCTCCACCACGAGGAACGCCTGAAACGGTCGTTTCGTCTTGGTAGAGATGAACTTGGTCAGCAAATCGGTCTTGCCGTCGGTCAGCAATTTCACCATCTGCTCGCGCTCAATCGGCTGCTGCAAAATTACCCGCCCGGAGCGGAAATCGCACTTGCGTGGCTTCTCTTTTTTGGCGGCGATTTCGCAGATGTAGGCGGTTGGCAGCTCATACACATTGTTGCTGCATTTCGGACATTTACCGACCGCTTCCATCAGGCTGAAGTCCACCGGATCAGCGCCAACGCCCTCCGCGCCTTCGTTCTCATCCCAATAAAACTCAATCTCGAACGCGTCATTCATGCGCAGATTGGCGTCGAACGTACGGCCCAGTTTTGAGCGGAAACCTTGCAGGTTCTCGACCTTCTTGTCGCGAATCAGCGTCTCGGCTTCCTCAACCGAAAGCTGGCGACTCGCGAGAATTTTCCAGAACCCGAAATCGCATTTGGTGCAGGCGAACTTTTTGTAGTTCTCCTTCAAATCGCCACCGCATTTCGGGCACGGCGTGATGAGATCGGCGAAATCACCGGGCACTGTATCGCTCTCAAACCCCTTGGCGCGGGTCACGATGTTTTTGGCCATCGCCGCGATGTCGGCCATGAAGCTTTCGCGCGTGACTTCGCCCTTTTCCATGCGCGCGAGCTGGGTTTCCCAGTTCGCGGTCAGCTCCGGTTGCGTGAGTTCTGGCACGTCAAGACCGTTGAGCAACGTGATCAGCGAGAACGCTTGCGGCGTCGGTTTCAGCGCCTTGTCTTCGCGGATCAAATACTTCTGCATTATTAAGCCTTCGATAATCGAGGCTCGCGTGGCAGGCGTGCCGAGGCCCTTTTCACGCATGGCCGCACGCAGTTCTTCGTCCTCGATGGCCTTGCCCGCGCCTTCCATCGCTGAGAGCAACGTGGCCTCGCTGTAACGCGCCGGAGGCTTGGTTTGCAGCTCTTTCGCGATGACCTCAGACGCAAGCGGCTTTTCGCCCGCAGCGACAATGGTCAAGTTGCCCGTCTCTTCCGTGTCGGCCTCTTTGCCATACACCGCGAGCCAGCCCGCGTTGACCAGCACTTTGCCTTCGGACTTGAACGCCTCGTTTTCGACGCGCGTGATGCGTGTCGTTTGCTGAAACTCGGCCGCTGGAAAAAACACTGACAGAAAGCGCTTGACCACCATGTCGTAGAGCTTTTCTTCCAGCTCGTTCAACGCACCGGCGATGCCCACTGCACGTGGCAATTGCACCGTTGGAATGATCGCGAAGTGGTCAGAAATCTTCGAGTTGTCGAACACGCGCTTGTTGTTCGGACGAATGTATTTCTTGGTACGAATTTCGCGAGCAAACGTGCCGTAGCGATTGGTCTCTTCAAGCACCCGTAACGTTTCGCCCACAGTCTCAACGTAATCCTCGGGCAGCGCACGCGCGTCCGTCCGTGGGTACGTGAGCACTTTGTGCTTTTCGTACAACGACTGCGCCAAAGACAGGGTCGTGCGTGCAGAGAAACCAAAACGCGAGTTCGCCTCACGCTGCAAACTGGTCAAGTCGTACAGCAGCGGCGGGGCCTGCGTGGTCGGCTTGCTTTCTTCCTCAACTACGCCCGTTTTGCCCTGGCACTTCGCAGCAATTGCTTTGGCGCGCGCTTCGGCTTCGGGCTTGGTCGCGTTGGGCAAATCAAACATGCGCTCGGCGCGTGCGTGCTCGTCGTCGCCCTTCTTGAATTTCTCATCAAACCAGCGACCAGCGTATTGCCCCGCTTTCGCATCGAACGTCGCATGAATCTCAAAGTACGTGCGCGCCACGAATTTGCGAATGCGCTCTTCGCGCTCGACCATCAACGCCAGCGTCGGCGTCTGCACGCGGCCCACGGTGGTCAGGTGAAAACCGCCGCTTTTCGAGTTGAACGCGGTCATTGCGCGGGTGCCGTTGATGCCTACCAGCCAGTCGGCCTCGGAGCGCGAACGCGCCGCATCGGCCAAAGGCAGCATGCTGGCATCGCTCTTGAGTTTGCTGAAGCCGTCGCGAATCGCGGTGGGCGTCATCGATTGCAGCCACAGCCGCTTGATCGGCTGCTTCGCCTTTGCATGCTCGGCAATCAGGCGGAAGATCAGTTCACCCTCGCGCCCGGCGTCGCAGGCGTTGATGATGGCGGTCACATCCTTGCGTTTGATGAGCTTGGTCAGCAGACGCAAACGGTCGGCGGTTTTCTCAATCGGCTTCAGTCCGAAGTGCGACGGAATCACCGGCAGCTTGGCAAATGTCCACTTGCCGCGCTTGACCTCTTCTTCTTCTGGTTCGCCCAATTCCACGAGATGACCGACCGCGGAACTGATCACATATTGATCGCTCTCGAAGTGGTCGCCGTCCTTCTTGATGTTGCCGAGGGCCTTCGCGATATCGCTCGCGACGGACGGTTTTTCGGCGATGATTAGTGTCTTTGACATTTTTTTAGTGTAACCAGAAATTCCTTTCTGTCTGTTGACAGTCCCTAATCGGGCAACTAAATCAACGTATTACGGCAACGAAATCAGGCGCGCGTCCACTGCGGTTTTCACCCATACTGGCTCGATATTTTCACGGATGGCCAAACTCATCAACTGCGCAAATTCCGGGCGACATGCCCAAAAAACGCCTTTGATATCGATACGGGTGGCAACGCCAAGGCCCCGCCGCAGTGCGGCTACCGCAGCCATTTGATCGTTGCGGCTGATATGCCGCAACGCCTCAATCAGTGCGATATCCACGACCCACGCGTCAGGCCGTCGGGTGAGCATTTCAAACACATTGAGCGCCGCGTCAAGTTCGCCCACCTGCAACAAAAGCTGCGCCTGAAGCGACGGCGTTGCCAACGACATTACGCCGTGCTCGTCAATCTCGGCAAACAGACGACACGCGGCGTCTAGCTCGCGCTGCGCGGCAACCACGTCGCGCCGCAGCGCATGCAACCAGCTTTGCTCGTAATGCACATTCGCCCGCATCATGAGGTGGCCATCGGGGATGCCCGCCGCTTCGAGCGCCAGCGCGCGCTCAGCATCTGCAAGCTCGCCGCGCATCAGATGACATAACGTAACCGTGATGCTCGCCTCGCGGCCCGGACGGGCAACGTCGGCGAGCTTTGCCTGAGCGACCGCCTCGTTACTGTGCAACAACGCGCCCGAATAGTCGCCGCGACGATAGTGATAATAAAAGCCTCGGCGCGACGACACTCGCGCACGTCCCGCCGAACCAAATCCCGATTGTTGATACAACAGATCGATCTGTTGCACGAGAGCGCGCGCAACCTCCCATTGCCGCTGCCCGCTGAAATATTCCAGCGCGTAACCCAGCGCGTTGCCGCGCACCATCGCGGACACGTGGGCATCGTCGTTGACCCACGTCGCAACACGTTCTGCGACCTGTTTCGCGGTCGATAGCGCCTCGCCAAAAAGATCAGCCGCCAAAATTCCAGCCGCTATTTCTAGTCGATGAGAAGCAGGCAAAACCAGTAGTCGCGCAAACGCCACGTGGCGCAACACGTCAAGCCACTTGCGCGCATCCCGCGACGGAAGCCACTCGCTGTAAAGTGCATCGATTACCGACGCCGCAATTCGCGCCAGTGCCACTTCATCGCCCAGCTTCCTCGCCGCGCTTTCTGCGCTGCGAACAGAACTCGCCACACTGTCCCGCTCAAAGCACGCATCCGCATAGACACGTTGTACCCAATACTCGACCGGCGGCTCAGCGCCATTTGTCGCCCATGCAGCCAATGCGGCATCGACCTCGGCTGCATTGCCCGTTTGCCATGCCGCGAGCATTGCGGTTTGCGCTAAGTCGTTAGTCATAGCGCTGCGCCCGTGCCATCGCCATTCAACCCCATCGCCGCCAGCAACGCCTGATGATCAAGCGGTTTGTGAATGACGGGGAAACCGCTTTGCCGCAATGTGCGCAGACGGTCCGGTGAGGTATCGCCCGTGATGATGATGACCGGCACCTCGCCGTCCGTCGCGTCACGCAAACGGCACGCAGCATCGATTCCGCTGAATCCGTCCTGCAATCGGTAATCAACAAGAATCGCCGCGATGTCTGCGCGATCTTGCCTGGCCACTGGAATGAGTGCGTGCAGCGTTGCCTCAACCGTCGGCTTGAAGCCCATCGACTCAAACAACGTTCGCATCGAATCACGAATCAGCGCGTCGTCATCAAGTATCAAAACACGTCGACGAGCGCTAGTCAACGCCGGTATGGTGTCGCGAGCCTTGCCACGCGGCTGCACCGATGATCCCGGCAACCGAACACTGAAGCAGGTGCCGCGTCCGACTTGGGAACGCACGTTGATTTCGCCGCTCAACAATTGCACGGCTCGCGCCACGATGGCGAGCCCAAGCCCCATGCCGCCTTGCCCGCCGTCGCGGCGTTTGACCTGATAAAACTCATCAAAAATTAACGGCATATTTGCTGGCGCGATACCGGAACCCTGATCCCACACTTGAAGCAACGTGTGATCTGCGCGCCGGCGCACCGAAACCAGAATTCCACCGCTGCGTGAAAAGCGAATCGCGTTACTCACCAGATTGTCAAGGATGCGACGCAGCAGCGTTGAGTCAGTCACAATCGCGATGTCCGGCGTGCGGCCACGCAGCTTCAATGCCCGCTCGAATGCGCTTGATCCGAGCACGGTGAGCGCTTCATTGAGCATCGGCCGCATCGCAACCTCTTGCAGCTCGGGTGTCACCACACCAGCATCGAAGCGAGAAATATCCAGCACTGCATTGAGCAGCGCATCAAGCGAGCGCGACGCGGCCTGCATGCCATCGACGGCGGGCAGCAGCGCGCCTTGAACCTCATTCGGCTGTTGCCTCAGCCCGTGCCGCAACGCCGCCGTGTAAAGCGACAATGCGTGCGCTGGTTGCCGCAAATCGTGACTTGCTGCAGCGAGAAAGCGGCTCTTCGCGCTGGTGGCGGACTCGGCCTCTCGGGTACGCAACGCAAGCGCTGCCGTAGCGCGCACTACGTCGTTACGCAAGCCCAATCGCGCCGCCTGCAGGGCGTTGGTCATGCGGTTGAAATTCACCGCCAAAGCGCGCAATTCGCCCCGGCCCGACTCAGGCAACACGACAGAAAAGTCATCCTTCGCTACGCTCGAAAGCGCATCAGACAACGTTGCAAGTGGTCGTGCAACCGAGTTGATCGCAAGCCGCACCAACACCAGCGACAACAGCGTCGCGAGCAGCAAAATCCCGCCACCCGTCCACCACAGTCGGGCGACGCTTCGCTGCGCTTCAGCCCGCGAAACGGCCAGCGCCACCCAGCCCACGCGCTGCTCGCCAGCGGATGAAGGAGCGGCAGGTGCGCCTGCGGGTGACGAGAACAGCACAACCGGATGCACCACCGTGATCAAGTTGGCTTCGCGCTCCACTTGCACGCTCAGTGGCCGTGCCTCCAGCATGCGCAGCGCTGCCGCGCCGACGTTGCCACGATTGACAACCGTGACACCGCTGCGGTCCACTAGAGACAGGCCAACGGTGCCGCCGCTACGCTCGATGAAGTCAGCGACCGCCAACGCGTTATTGCGAGAACCGGTGGCGAGCGGCAGTTCAGCAAGCATGGCGATTTGCCGCGCCAGCGAAATGCTACGCTCCACCAGATTTCGCTCGATGTCCTGCGCGTGGCGCGTGAGCAGCAATGTGCCTACGCCGAGAACTGCCAGCAGCAGTGGTGCCAACGCAGCGAGCAGAATTCGACTACGGATGCTGCTGGCGATCATCGGTGGCGTCTGCGAAATTGACTGACGTTTGCAGTCGTCGGCTGCACATCGGTGCAACGGAGTGGCACAATCTCGCCGCACGTAACTACGCAGCCTTGCCCAGCGCACGGCATGCTTCGAGAATTCAGCAGTCCGAATGGAGTTCCCATGGCGATCAATACTAACAACACTACAGCGGACGATGCGCCAACGTCGGTCGTCATCGTCGAGGATCACTCGCTGATTCGGGATGGCCTGCGGATGCTGCTGGCGCTGGAACGAAAATTTCAATTGGTCGGCGAAGCGGGCACCGTCGCGGATGCCAAGACCGTGATCGCAACCAAGCTTCCGACCATTGCCATCATCGACGTCGGCTTGCCCGACGGCGACGGCATTGAGTTGGCAGCGGCACTCATCAAGGCTCACCCGATGCTGCGCGTGTTGATGTTGACAGGTGATTTGAACAGCGCCACTGTCGCGCGCGCTCTGGCGATGGGCGCGCATGGGTACGTTCACAAACAGCACAATGCGGATGAGCTATTTGCTGCGCTCGGAGCGCTGCGCGAAGGCGGGCGGTATGTCAGCCAGTCGGTCGCAGCGTCGTACGTGCCTGCACCCAGTGCCAACCGTGCTGCATCACCACTTGCGAAACTCACCGAGCGTGAACGCGAAATCGTTGCCATGTTGTGTGAAGGCGACTCCAGCAAACACGTCGCGCGCAAGCTCGACTTGAGTGTGGCCACCGTGCGAAAGCATCGTGAAAACATCATGGGCAAACTGGATGTGCATAGCGTGGCGGAGCTGATTGCGCTGGCTTTGCGGGCGCGCTAGCAACTCTGGCCTGAGAGTTCCGCATAGGGTGCGCTCTGCGCCCTTCGTGACCGATGGTGCGCGAAGCGCACCCTATATTTCAACTGCATATCGCGCCTGATTTGTCGCGCGCTCTACGCCAATCCTGAACCCCGCATACGGCAGATGCCGTATGGCGCGGGAACCATGCGCTACGTAACGTTTGGACATCGGCAAAACACGTGCCGACACCATCCAATTCACCGTGAGCGCCTCATGAAATTTCTGCCCATCACTGCCGTATTGCTGTTCGTTGCGGGCGTCGGTTTGGGCGTTGCAACGCGAGCGATTGCGGCGGCAAGTGACGGCGTACGCTGCCCGAACGGCTTTGAGACGAAGTTCGACACCGCGCAAAAGGTCATGCGCTGCGAACGCAGCACGGTGTTGCATCGACCCACCGTTTGCGATTCGGCAAGCCCCGCGCACATCGTCTATCGCGTCAGCAAAGGACGCGACTATTGCGCAACGGCGACCGATGCCGTACTGCCCGTAACAGCCATGCCAGAAAGCGATTCGCGCCGTCGCGCTGTGGTGTGCAGCCTGGAGGCCAGCGACGGCCTGCGTTGGCAGAATGAAGTAGACGCGATTGGCGAGCGGGACCGCTGTCGCGCTACGCGCTCCGAATGGATTTACCCCAGCCAGCAATAGCCCGCCCAAAACTGTGTACCCCTTGTGAGGACTCCCATGAACCCCATTCGTGCTCGTCAAAAACGTTTTCAACCCGTGCTTAAACCGTTGCTGGCAGCCGTTCTGTTTGGCGTGGCGCTAGCGGCAGGTGCGCAGTCGTCGGTGCCCGCTGATCTCACGGTGGAGAAGCCCGCTTTCGCCGGACAAAGTGTCAAGCGCAATCACATTCTCGAAGTACGTCTTTCTCGCGCGCCGACACCCGCTGAAGGGCAGATTGCCATCTGCATCGGCCCGCTTGACTTGTCGAAGCAAACCAAACCCATCGACGCGACGAATTTTCGCGCGGAGCTGAACGGTGCCGAGCTGCCGTTGGGGCAGCACGAGGTCATCGTGCATCTGATCCGGGGTGACGAATGGCTGGACATCGCGAAGTTCGTGGTCACCGTTGAAGCGAGCGGCGAAAGTCAAGCCAAAGGCATCGAATCGCGCTTCACTGTCGGTGCCAAGGGGCAGATTCACGAGCGCGTGTCCGGCACCAGCAAACCGGGCGCGCGTCCGAAATTTCAGGATATGACGGCGACTGGTGGATTGACTTGGGAAGGCAAGCCGCTGGGCTGGGACGTGAAGTCTGGCGCGAATTTTACCGGCGTGAGCCATCGCACTGAAGCGCCGCGCTTTGGCACAGAGGGCGTCGACGCCACGAAGATTGATTTGAACGATTACAAGGCGGAGTTCACTCGCGGCGATGCCAAGTTTGCGCTCGGCCATTTAAGCTACGGCAGTCATCCGTTGCTGCTGAACAATCGCGACAGTCGCGGTGTGTCACTGGGCTATGCGATCACGCCGTGGCTGGACGTGTCAGCGAGCGCAATCCGCGCCACAAGCATCGTGGGTTACGACGATTTTTTTGGGCTCGCCACGATCAGCCATCGCATTTACGCGGGCACGGTCGGTGTCGAACTGATTCCCGATAAGAAGGGAATGCTCCGCACCGAGTTGTTGTTCATGGATGCTCGCGCCCTGCCGCAAAGCAACGTCAATCAGGGGCAAATTCCCGATGCCGAAGAAAGTCGCGGGCTGGGGTTGCGTGTCGTCAGCAGTGACCCGGACGGCCGCTGGAAATTGGGCGCGTTGTGGGCGCGCTCGCGCTATGTGAATCCAGTCAGCCCGGAGCTGGCGCAGGGCAGCACGCTGGTCGCGGTGAAGCCGGAAACGCGCGATGCGTATCAAGCGGAAGCATCGTATCTGCTGGTGAAGGATGCGAAGTGGCTGGGTGACAAATTTCCGATCAACCTGCGTGGCATTGCGCATTATGAATACGCAGAGCCGCTGTTCAAAAGTCTCGGCGCGAGTTTTTTGTCGGATCAGCAATTGATGCGCTACAGCGGTGAATTGCGCATTGGCGAGATCGCACTGACGCTGGTCGGCAGCGACAAAAACGACAATGTGACGACCATCCCCAGGATACTGAAAACCGGCACTTACGAGAAGCTGGCACAGCTTACCGTGCCGTTGCCGGGAATCTTAGGCACTTCCGAGAAACCCGCCAATTATTTGCCGCAAGTGCAACTCGAATCGCGTCAGGTTCGGCAGTACACGCTGCGCATTCCGGATGGTACTAACGCGCGATCTTCGTTCTGGCCGGATCAGATGAATACGACTCACAAGGCGGGACTGAACTGGAATTACGAGCCGTACACCCTGAGTTACAACTTTGAGATGGGCGATCAGGACAACCGGCAGCCAGAGCGCGAGCATGCTGATTTTTTGATCCACACGCATGGCCTGACCATCGCGTGGAAAGTCAGTGACACACTCAATCTGAATTTTGGCTACAACCGCAGCCGCAATTTCAGCTATGAAAAATCGCAGGCCACATACAACAACGGTGGCACGATTGGCATCGACTGGCAAATGTCGGACGTTTGGTCTGTGAAGGCCGACTATGCGAAGAGCCTCGCGTTTGATTCGCTGAATCAGCAGTACAGCAACACGCTGACCACCGCGCTGCAGGTGGCGCGCAAGTTCACACTGGAGCAGTTCGGCAAGAAGCTGCCGGGACAGGTGTTTGTTCGCGTTGCTTTCGCCGATAACCGCGCGCTCGACAGCGTCGTTGCGCAAGTGTTGTCAGGCAAACAAATCCTCGTGCAAACGGGGCTCTCGATCAATTTCTAAAACGTGAAAAACGTATTGGAGTCCCACGTGTTTTCTTTCCTGTTTAATTCTGTTTTCCTTAGGCGGCTGACTGGGTTCTGCGCCGTCCATCCATCATCGCTTGCCGAGCACCCTCGCCCCAACCCTCCCTTGCAGGGCGCGCATCGTCTGGTAGGCCGATGCCGTTCAGCGGTCACGTTGCTCGCGACGTTGATTGCGACGAACGCCTTCGCCATCAACGCCGTCAACCCGACTGGCGTTAACGTGCGCAGCAACGCGCCAAATACCGTGTTCATCACGTTTCAGGGGCTGGAGCCGAACGAGCGGGCGGTGGAAGCATTGTGGTGTGGCACCGTGCTTCCGGGCGTCGGCGCGGGCTCGGTAACAACGAGCGACCCTTGCGTTCCCAATACATTGTTCGGCCGCTTGCCGCTCAACTTTGATCGTTCAAGATCCAGCCAAGGTGTCGGGCAAAGGAACTTTAGCGACATCATGGTGATCCCGGCCTCCGTCGTGCGCCGCGCGGTGCAAGAAGGCATTGAGGGCAAGAACAGCGACTTCTTTTACGTGCGCCGTTTCACAGGTGGCAGCGGTGGTGACAAATGGGCCGTAGTGACTTGTCGGCTTGGCGCGGGCGGTGCGCGTTCGCCGCTGTCGCTGATTGACGTGAAGGTTAATTTTTCGGGGCAGGCTGATACGACGCAACTCTACGTCCTCCGGAGTGGTGAACGCCTGCCCCGTTTTTCAGCCGAGATTCAGTACAACGGGTCGGGACAGTTGAAGGGCCGCTGGGAGCTGGTGCGCCCCGGTGACAGCGATCCTGAAGTGAACGATTTGTTGACCGAAGCGACGCTGCCGCTGGAGTTGCGCGGCACGCAAAGACGCTACACGACCGTCGCACGTTTCTCGCAGTTTTTGGTGCCGAACAGCATAGTGCGTCTCGACGGGCCCGATCCAGCACTCCTCGACACGCGCGTTGAAGGGCCGTATCAGGTGTTGCTGCGCATAGAGGCCACGGACGACAAGGAAGCGAACTCGGAGATCGGCAATGGTCAACTGGTGAAGACGGGCGGCGTGGCGGGCTTTCCAATGCCCACGTTGCGCTACTTCGTAGGCGATGCAGTCGCTGCAAACACACTCAGCACCAGCAAACCCAGTTTCGAAGTCAAACCGTTGGGCCTGATGTTGCCGCTGTCGGACGCCGCCGTTGACGCGTCGCGTGCGATCGTGTTCGAGTGGATCGACGTGCCCGGCGCTTTGAGGTATCGCATCGATGTCGAAAGCGCAGGACAAACCATCATCACCAGCACCACTGCCGAGACACGCTATTCACCGCCGCCCAGTTGGATTGCCAGCCGCGTGCAGGGCATCGCGAAATGGCGGGTTGAGGCGCTGGACCGCGACGGTCGTGTGGTCGCACAAAGCGACATCCGTCAGTTCAGCAAAAAACAGTGAGTCCCAACACAACTAAACGTTGCGTGCTCCATATAGCCGCGTCCCTGCGACGCGTTTTCTTTGCCTGCGGCACATCCGCATACGCCACCGTACCCTCCGCGCTACGGCAAACGTCGTATCGACGCAACGTCACCCGAATCCTAGCCTTCGTTTCATGGGTACGTGCTGTCTTTGCCATGTTCCCTCTTACCCAAATCATCTTGTTTTCGTAGAGGAATGTCATGAAAACTGCCCACCACAGAACCACCATCGCACTCGCGGTCGCGTTGTTCACCGCTACTGGCGCTGCGGCTGCGACGAGGGACACCATTAAAGTCACCACGCTCAATGCGTCCACGGGCCATACCGCCTGCAACAATGGCTTTGGTTATGCGCTCAGCGAACGCGCGCATGTCGTTCGCGGTCGGAACCATCTGATTCGCATCGAACGCAATCTGGTGGATGTGGGGCTCGAAAGCGCATCGGTATCGAGCTGCAGTGGCAAGTGTGATGCAAAGTTCAAGCGCAAGGGCAATTTCGACTCTGGTCGTAACAACTTCCCGATTGACCGAAAGGGCTTCGCGGAGTACGAGCTTGACATCGAGTCGGACGCGCCGGCTGGCAACGCCACGCTGGTTCTGCATTACCTCGGCGGCGGTCGCGGCGAGTATCCGATTGAGATTGTTCGCGACTCTGCTGTAGCGCGTGTCGACAGTGTCGGCGTTTCCAATCCCACCGAGCGCGTCACGATCACCGGCACCAATCTCGACCGTCTGGTCAATCGCTTCAGCGGATTCACGCGCGTCAGCGAGAGCGCAACAACGCTGGTACTCGCACCTGCTGATCGCATTTGCACGGCACGCACCGCAGGCGTAACTTTTCAGGTGGAAGGGGCAGTGCCGTTTTGCCAGATCAAGGATGATGTCAGGATTCCGCTTTCGAGAGATCCCGCGTGCCCGGCCGCTGGGAACGCGCCCCCGCCGCCGCCTGCTCCTGCGCCCGCACCTGCACCTGCACCTGCACCTGCACCTGCACCTGCACCTGCACCTGCACCTGCGCCAGCGCCAGCGCCAGCGCCACCACCGCGCGCGCAGCCGACTGTAACGCCTAACCTGCTGCCTGCGCTCGCCACGCCCACCGTGCTCACGCGTCCGCTCGGCGCGGTGGTGGTCACCACGCGCGGCGGCATGTTCCCGGTCAACTCGTTTTTCTGCGGCGGGCTCGCCATCAATACACCGGCCATCGTCAACGTGCCCAGGCTCACCTGGGGCGTCTCCGGCGTCAATATCGCATCCGCATCGGGTCCTAATGCGCGCTTTGACGTACAGCTCATCGACGTCGATGCCAGCAACCGTGTGCTCGACACACTCACGTTGCCGCAAGGCTTTCCGGCCAACACGCCGCTGGTGCAACGCGACAATTATCCGGGACGTGCCACCACCATTCGTGTGGTCATGAACCCGCGCTTTCAGGAAGGCAGCGCGCAGCGAACCTTCGCCGGTTGCTTCACCGAACCGGGCAGCACGCAAACACTCGATCCCAAAGCCCTGCTGATCAAGGTTGATCCGGACAACCGGATCAACGAAGGCGACCGGGAAAACGACAACGAACTCCGCTTCTAAATTATTGGAGGCGTCCAACAGGCGATCATCATCGGTAGCGGGTCAGCGCGTGCCGCCGTCGAAGCGGTGGTCACCTGTTCGTAGCAGACCCGTCAGTGATCACCTGCGTGCCGCCCGCGTTGTTGTCGAGAATCCAGCATCGACGCAGGGCGGCCCTCGACGCAAGGGCGACGCGCTACATTTGCCGCATGACCCCTGAACAATTTATCGGCCACTGGTCGCCCGGTGGTGGCGGTTACGGCATGTCTGAGCGTGGCGGCGCGCAGCCGCACTTCATTGATTTGTGCACTGTGCTCGGCGTTCAGTCGCCGAACGACGCCGACAACTACAGCTTTAAATTTGGTGCGAAGCTGCTGGATGGAAAACGGGGCTTCGCCGACGTCTTCAAGCGTGGCGTCTGCGCGTGGGAATACAAGCAACCCAGTGGTGATCTGGTCGGCGCGCTGCGTCGGCTCAAGGACTACGCAAGTGCGCTCGGCAATCCGCCGCTGCTGGTCGTTTCCGACCGCATGGTGTTCCGCATCTACACCCAGTTCACTGGGCGTCCGACCGAAATTTACGAAGTCGCGCTGAAGGCGCTCAACGATCCCGCCAAGCGTGAACTGTTGCGCTGCGCCTTCACCGACCCGGCCAGTTTTCAACCCAAACGCACCAACCGCGACATCACCGAAGCCGCAGCCAAAGCCTTCGCCGACGTGGCCGAGCGCATGCCGGAGCCGGCGGCGACAAGTGTGTCGCGGAGCGCCGCGAGCCGCCCGAGCGCGTGGCGCACTTCCTCACGCGCTGCCTGTTCTGCTTCTTCGCGGAAGACGTTGGCCTGTTGCCCGAGCGTTTGTTTGAAAAGCTCGTTGCGCTTCAGGTGACGCCGGAGAAGTTGCGTGGCGCGCTAATTGAATTGTTCGAGAAGATGCAGCGCGGCGGTTTGTTCGGCATGGAAGCCATCCCGTGGTTCAACGGTGGTCTCTTCCAAAAAATCGTCGTGCCGATGATCACGCCGATGGACGTTGCCGCGCTCAAAACCGCGTCTACGCTGAACTGGAGCGCCATTGACGTCGCCATTTTCGGCACGCTGTTTGAGCGCGGCCTTGACCCGAAAAAGCGCAGCCAGCTCGGCGCGCACTATACCGACCCCGCCACCATCATGCGCATCGTCACGCCCGTGGTCGAGCGCCCGCTGCGTGCCGAGTGGGCAACGGCGCGCGAGGAAATCGCCACGCTGCGGGCAAAAAGCAAAAAGTACAACGACGCCGCGTACCTGAAGGCTAGAGCCGCCGCCACGCGCTTCCTCGAACGGCTCGCCAACTATCGCGTGCTCGACCCGGCCTGCGGCAGCGGCAACTTTCTCTACCTCGCGCTGAAAACGCTCAAGGACATCGAACACAGCATTCACATTGACATCCAGACCATGGAGCTGGATCGGCCGGTCGATCTCGTCACCAGCCCCGCCAACGTGCTCGGTATCGAGCTCAACGAATACGCAGCGGAGCTAGCCCGCGTCACCGTCTGGATCGGCGAGCTGCAATGGCGGCTGCAACACGGCTACCCGTTCAAACAAAACCCGGTGCTGGAGCCGCTCGATCATATTGAGTGTCGGGATGCGCTTTTATCTCCCTTGGAGAGCGCTGCGCAGGTCCCCTCTCCCGCAGCGCGCGGCGACACACATGTCGCTTCTGGCTCCGGGAGAGGGGGCCAAACAGGCCGCCGCTCAAACTAGCGTGAAATTCACCGAAGCCCTCTGGCCCCGCGCCGACGCCGTGATCGGCAATCCGCCGTTTGTGGGCGACAAGAAAATGCGCACTGAACTCGGCGACGAATACACCAAGACGTTGCGCAAGGTCTACGAAGGACGCGTGCCGGGTGGGGCGGATTCAGTGACGTATTGGTTCGAGAAGGCGGGCGCTGCTATCGCGAGTGGAAACTTGAAATTCGCCGGCTTGGTCTCTACCAATTCCATCCGTCCGCGAGCGAATCGATCAGTGATCGAGGCCATCGTCGCAAGGACGCCAATTCACGCGGCCTGAAGCGACGAGGCGTGGGTCAATGATGGCGCGGCGGTTCGCGTGTCCATCGTTTGCATCGGCGACCGCAACGCGCAACCGATGCTGCATGGCGAGCTTGTCTCAAGGATTCACGCTGACCTGACTTCAACGTCTGACGCGGGCGAAGGCAACGATCTCACTCAAGCCAGTCCAATGTACGAAAACCAATCCGCTTCGTACTTTGGCGTCTGTCTCGCGGGGCCGTTCAAGGTGCCCGCCGCGACAGCCGCAGCGTGGCTTGCGCAACCGAATCCCAACGGCAAAAGCAACGCCGACGTGCTTCGGCCGATCTACAACGGAGCTGACATCACGCGGCGATGGGTGGGCGATTGGGCGATAGATTTTGGCCCGCGTATGGGTGATCAAGAGGCCGCGCTGTATGAAGCCCCGTTTGGGTACGCTTCACGCGTGGTAAAGCCCGTGCGCATCACCAATCGAGAAAAGTCACGCTCCGAAAGCTGGTGGCGTCATGGTCGCCCAAGGCCCGAGCTACGTGCAAAACTCGCAGGACTGTCGCGTTACATCGTCACGCCCGAAACCGCGAAGCATCGGCTGTTTGTGTTCTTTCCTGCTTCCATTGCGCCCGAGCACAGCTTGATCGTGATTCCTCGCGCTGACGACGCGACGCTCGGACTTCTTTCTTCGCGGTTCCATGTATTGTGGTCGCTTGGGAAGGGCGGCACTTTGGAAGATCGTCCTCGCTACAACTCAACCGCCACGTTCGAAACCTTCCCCTTCCCCGCCGGGCTGACGCCGCGCGATACGGCGCATCAGCGGGCTGAGGTGTTGGCGGATGGGGCGGTGATTCCTGCGGGTTTGGCCCCCTCTCCCCTCGCGGGAGAGGGTGGGG
>ENA-OBLH01000234-OBLH01000234.1-metagenomes-genome-assembly--contig:-NODE-234-length-20382-cov-6.11822_pt1 | contig 20382 bp, 14 predicted proteins | sample MGYA00153382_OBLH01 | MGnify analysis MGYA00153382
CGGAGGGTTGCGCCTTTTCGATGGCGTTGGCCAGCTCGTGGACCTTAGCCACTGCCTTGTTGAAGCCAAGGCTGTCGATGTCCGCGCCAATGCTCGCAATCGCGCGGTGCAGCGCGCGGTCTATGCTAGCATCAACTCCTCCCCGGGACGGGGAGGTGGCAGCCCCCTTGGGCTGGCGGAGGGGGGCTTCAACGGTCGAGTTACTCTCGTGGAGAGCCCGCTCCGTCGGCTGCGCCGCCACCTCCCCGTTCCGGGGAGGAATTTGTTCAAACAATCGCCAAAGCCGCTGGACGAACCGCCACGTCCCCTCGATGCCGCTTTCGGACCACGGCAAGTCGCGTTCGGGCGGCGAGTCGCTGAGCATGAACCAGCGCACCGCGTCGGCGCCGTAGCGGTCGAACATCGGTTCGGGATCGACGGTGTTCTTCTTCGACTTCGACATTTTTTCGATGCGGCCGACGTGAGCTTCAAGGCCAGTCGAAGCCTCGAAACATTTCCCGTCTCGAAGTTCCACGTCGCTTGGAGCGAGCCATTGGGTGACCGGTATGAACGGGTCAGGAAAGGTAGAACCCGGTGGAAAGTTCGTTTTGTAGTACGTCTCGTGCGTCACCATCCCCTGTGTGAACAGCCCGGTAAACGGCTCTGTGATCCCGATCTTGCCGATGCGGTGCAGCGCGCGTGTCCAGAAGCGCGCGTAGAGCAGGTGCAGGATCGCGTGTTCGACCCCGCCGATGTATTGCCCGACCGGCAACCAGCTTTCGGCCTCCGCCCGGTCGAACGGCGCGTCTTTGGGCTGACTGGCGAAGCGGATGAAATACCAGGACGAATCGGCAAAGGTATCGAGCGTGTCGGTTTCGCGCCGCGCCGGTTCGTTACAGTTCGGGCAGGCGACGTGTTTCCACGTCGGATGGCGGTCGAGCGGGTTGCCGGGGATGTCGAAGGTCACATCCTCGGGCAACACCACCGGCAATTGCGCGCGCGGCACCGGCATCACGCCGCAGAAATCGCAATGGATAATCGGGATCGGCGTCCCCCAGTAACGCTGCCGCGACACGCCCCAGTCGCGCAGCCGGTATTGCGTCTGCCCTTCGCCCCAGCCTTCGGCCTCGGCGCGCACGATCACGGCGGCCTTGGCTTCATCGACCGACATGCCGTCGATAAAGCCTGAATTGACGATCAGGCCGTCGCCGTTGAACGCGACCTTGCCCCGGAAATAGGGATCGACGATCTCGCCATCGGCCACGACGCGGCGCACCGGCAATTCGTACTTCCGCGCGAAATCCAGATCGCGCTGGTCGTGTGCGGGGACGCCCATAACGGCACCGGTGCCGTATTCCATCAGCACGAAATTGGCGACGAACACCGGCAGCTTCGCGCCCGGCATCAGCGGGTGATCGACGGTCAGGCCGGTGTCGAAGCCCAGCTTTTCCGCCGTTTCGATCTCGGCGGCGGTGGTCCCGCCCTTGCGACATTCCTCGATAAAGACTTCGAGCGCATGACGCCGCGCCGCCATCTCCTGTGCAATCGGGTGATCACAAGCGATGGCGAGGAAGCTCGCGCCGAAAATCGTGTCGGGGCGGGTCGAATAGACATCGATGCTGTCACTGCCATCTGACAGATCGAAGCTCAGCCGCACCCCTTTCGACTTGCCGATCCAGTTTTCCTGCATCAGCCGGACTTTGTCGGGCCATTGGTCGAGGCTATCCAAGCCCTCGAGCAGTTCCTCGGCAAAATCGGTGATCTTCAGGAACCACTGGCTCAGCTTGCGCTTCTCGACCAGCGCACCCGATCGCCAGCCGCGCCCGTCGATGACCTGCTCGTTGGCGAGCACGGTCATGTCAACCGGATCCCAATTCACCGCCGATTCTTTCCGGTAAACCAGCCCCGCCTTGTACAGGTCGAGGAACAAGGCCTGTTCGTGCCCGTAATATTCTGGCTCGCACGTCGCCAGCTCACGCGACCAGTCGATGGCAAGGCCCAGCCGTTTCAGCTGCGCGCGCATCGCCGCAATATTGGCGCGGGTCCAGTCGCCCGGGTGGACCTTGCGCTCCATCGCCGCGTTTTCAGCCGGCATCCCGAACGCGTCCCAGCCCATCGGGTGGAGCACTTCATGCCCGGTCATCCGCTTGTAGCGCGCGAGCACATCGCCCATCGCATAGTTGCGGACATGCCCCATGTGGATGCGCCCCGACGGATAGGGGAACATCTCGAGGATATAGGCGCGGGGCTTGGAGCTGTTCGAATCGGCAGCGAACGACTGCCTTTTGTCCCACTCGGCCTGCCAGTGCGCGTCCGCCTTGAGCGGGTTGAAGCGCGTATTACTCATGGCTGGATCAGCCAGCCATAGCATTCCGGCGCAGGTCGCGGGCCTTGGTCAGGATGATATCTTCAAGTTTTTGCACGGTCGCGGCCTGTACCGGCACGTCGATCCAGCCGCCGCCCTGCGACACTTGGCGCGAGGCAGCGACACGGACTGCATCGGCGCGCAAATCCTGATCGAGGATCGTGACGGTCAGCTTCATCCGTTCGCCGGGCGAATTCGGATTGGCATACCAGTCGGTGACGATAACGCCGCCGTTCGAATCGGTCTGCACCAGCGGCATAAAGCTGACGGTGTCGAGCGCGGCACGCCACAGATAAGCATTGATGCCGATCGTCGTCGTCCGCGATGCAGCGAGATCGGCGACGCGGCCGGGACGCTCTTTCTTGCCACAGGCGGCGAGCGGGGCGATCAGGATCATCGCAGCGAGGAGGGAACGGCGGATCATGGGTCGATATGTCCTTGGGCAGGCGGGGGCAAAGGTTGTAGAGAGCGTTAGTGTGCTATCGCCCCGCCCGCAAGCGGGGCATCGTCGCCGCGAATTCTCGACAAATCCGGTAAATCAATCGCTGTAAACAATATATTGTGTGTGCATGGTGCAACAGCGGCGCAATAAACGACGATCAGGGGTAGAACCGAATCATACGCGGCCTATGTTAGGTATCGCACAAAAAGCAGGGGTTTCGAGTCGCACAATGGCACAGGGGCGGATTTTGGCAGTTTTGGCTGGGGGCGCAGTGATTGCGTCGCTCGCGATGCTGTCACCTGCCTTTGGTGCCTCGGCTGGGGTCGCATCGCCCCGGGCACCGCTTGCGGCTTCGCTGCGCGAGGGGATCGGGGCGTTCACACCCGCAGCGACCGACGCGCGGCTTGCCGTCGCACTGTCGCGTTCGGGCCTGTCGAGCAGTGGGTTCCGCTTCACGCCGGCGTCGTCGATCCGGCTGAATCGTTCGGTGACGGTCGCGGTGCGCGCACGCTCGAACCGTCCGGACAGCATGGGCGATCAGGCCAGCCTCGTCCGGCCCGCCACTGCGTCGATTGCGCCGATCGCCTATAATCTGGGCGCAGCGGTCGGCTGGCGGAAATTCGCGGTTTCGGGCGACATGCAGAAACTCGATCTGGCCGGCCTTGGACGGCGCGAAAGCGTCGACGTCGGGGTCAGCTACACCAACAAGCGCCTGACGACGCGCGTGCAGGTCGCTGCCGACCGCGCGACGGGACCGGCGGCACGGTCGATCCTTGGCGGATCGGGCGTCTCGGTCGATTTTGGCAGTTCCTATGCCCTGACGCGTAATCTCGACGTGACGGCGGGTGTGCGCTACCGCGCCGACCGCGACCGCTTGCTGCCGCAGACCGATACCCGCCGCGACAGCCAAGCGGTCTATGTCGGGACCGCGATCCGCTTCTAACGAGGCAGAAAAGCGTTCACGGCGTATTGGCGATTCAGCTCCTTCGCGCCTGACTCCCAGAAATTCGAGCCATTCATGCCGTCGGGCAAGGTTCCATGTTGCAGGCCTGCGCCGATCACCATCCCGAATGACCGGACGATTTGCCGCGACATTATGCGTGGCCGGGGGAGCTGCCGCCAATCGAACAGGTGTCGATGAGCGACGCTCAGCCCCCGTTACCCCTTCGCTTTCAGGCTCTCCGCCACAGCGAACCCGTGCTTCTCCAACCCTGCGACGATCTTCTTCGTGCCCTCTAGGTCGCCCCAGAACATCGGGCCGCCGCGATAAATCGGCCAGCCGTATCCGTAGATCCACACGACATCGATGTCGGACGCGCGCTGGGCCTTGCCTTCTTCGAGGATCAGATAGCCTTCGTTGACCATCGGGTAGAGCGTGCGCTCGACGATTTCCTCGTCGCTGATCTCGCGTTTGGGAAAGTTCGATTTGGCGGCGAATTCGTCGATGATCTTCTGCGTTTCGGCGCTTGGCGTGGGCTGGCGTTTTTCGTCATAGTCGTAATAGCCTTTGCCGGTCTTTTGGCCCCAGCGGCCGACGGCGGCGAGCGCGTCGCGGACGTTTTCGATGCGCGTCGGGTCGCGGTGCCAGCCGATATCGACGCCGGCGAGGTCGGCCATCTGGAACGGGCCCATCGGCATCCCGAAATCGACATGGACCTTGTCGATCTGTTGCGGGGTTGCGCCCTCCATCAGCAATTTGTTCGCCTCGACCTGGCGCGGCATCAGCATGCGGTTGCCGATAAAGCCGTGGCAGACCCCCGCGACGACCGCGACCTTGCCGATTTTCTTGGCGAGACCCATCGCGGTCATCAGCGCATCGGGCGCGGTCTTTGCGCCGCGCACGACTTCGAGCAATTTCATGACATTGGCGGGCGAAAAGAAGTGCATGCCGAGCACGTCGTGCGGGCGGCTGGTGCTCGCAGCGATCTCGTCGATGTCGAGGTAGGACGTGTTCGACGCGAGGATTGCGCCGGGTTTGGCGATCTTGTCGAGCTTTCCGAAAATCTCCTTCTTGATTTCCATCTGCTCGAACACGGCCTCGATGATCAGGTCGCAATCGGCGAGGTCCTCGAGGGCAAGCGTCGGCTTCAGCGCAGCCATAGCGGCTTCGACCTGTTCGGGCTTCATGCGGCCCTTGGCAGCGGTCGCCTCGTAATTCTTGCGGATGATGCCGGTGCCCTTGTCGAGCGCCTCCTGCTTCATCTCGACGATCGTCACGGGGATGCCGGCGCTCAGGAAATTCATGCTGATGCCGCCGCCCATCGTGCCCGCGCCGATGACGCCGACGCGCTTGATTTCGCGGGGTTGCACGTCGGCGCTGATGCCGTCGATCTTTTGCGCCTGACGCTCAGCAAAGAAGATGTGGCGTTGGGCAGCGGACTGGGTGCCGAACATCAGCTTCATGAATTCCTGCCGCTCGAAGGCGATGCCTTCGTCGAAGGGCAGGCGCGTTGCCGCCTCGACACAGGCGATGTTAGCGGCGGGCGCGTCGAAGCCGCGGAACTTCCTGGCATTCGCCTTGGCATAGGCTTCGATGCTGGCGGGGTCGCCTTTGACCGGCAACGCGCGCGACGGACGTGGCCCTTTGGCAATGCACTCGCGGGCAAAAGCAATAGCGTCAGCAGCAAGGGTGTCCTCACCTGCCAGCCTGTCGATCAGCCCGACCTCAAGCGCTTTTGCCGCTGACACCGGTGCCCCGCCTGCGCAGAGTTCGACGGCAGTTTCGATGCCCGCAACGCGGGGCAGCCGCTGCGTGCCGCCCGCGCCGGGGAGCAGGCCGAGCTTGACTTCGGGCGTGCCGATTTTCGCGCTGGGCACGGCAATGCGATAATGACAGCCGAGCGTGACCTCGCAACCGCCGCCGAGCGCGGTGCCGTGGATTGCGGCGATGACGGGCTTGGGGCAAGCCTCGATGCGGTCGATCACTTCGGGCAGCTGCGGCATGACCGGCGGCTTGGTGAATTCGGTAATGTCGGCACCGGCAAAGAATGTCCGCCCGTCGCAGCGGATGACGACGGCCTTCACCGTATCATTGGCGAGTGCTTCCTTGATCCCGGCGTCGAGGCCGATGCGGACCGCCGCCCCCAGCGCGTTTACCGGCGGGTTGTTGCTGGTGATGACGAGGATGCCGTCGTGGATTTCGGTGGTGATGGGGCTGTCGGTCATTTTTCTCTCTCCGAAAGGTCGGCCCCAAATTATCCAACAAGGGCCGAATAAAGCATGGTCTTGATTTCGCGGCGCACGGGGTAGGCGCTCGACGGCATCAACTGCGTCATGAAGATCATTATCACGTCGTCGACCGGATCGACGAAGAACGCGGTCGAAAACATGCCGCCCCAGTAGAATTCACCGGTGTTGCAATGCGTCATCGTCGCAGGCGCGTCGATGACCGTGCCGAAGCCGAGACCGAAACCCATGCCCGCATTTTCGGCTTCGCTGAACAGCGATTTCGACATCTGCGTCAGGTCGCCGCCGCCGGGGAGGTGGTTGGCGGTCATGAGCTTCATGGTGTGCGGGCTGACGATGCGCGCGCCGTCTAACTCGCCACCGTTCAACAACATCCGCGCGAAGCGGTGATAATCGGCGAGGGTCGAGGTGAGGCCGCCACCGCCCGAGAAATAGCCGGGTTTGCGGCCCCACGCCGACGTCGCGCCCGCGTCGTACATCTTCATCCGCTTCACCGGATCCCAGACATAGCAGTCGGGCATCCGGTCGAGCTGATCGGCGGAGACATTGAACTGGGTATCGACCATGCCGAGAGGCCCAAAAATGTGTTCGGCGAAATAAGTGTCGAGGCTCTGGCCGGACAACCGCTCGATCACCGCGCCGAGCACATCGGTTGAAACCGAGTAATTCCACGCCGTGCCGGGATCGAACTCCAAGGGGAGCGACGACAATTGCTCAATGAATACGTCGAGCGATTCTGTGTCCCACCGCTCGAAGCCGAGTTTGCGATACGCCGCGTCGATGTTGCTGCGTTCCTGAAAACTGTAGGTCAGTCCGGAGGTGTGGCGCAGCAGGTCGATCATGCGAATGGGCGACGCGGGCGGGCGGGTGACGAACGGCGTGTTGCCGCCGCCGCTGACGAAGACGCCTGTCTTGGCAAACTCGGGCAACACCTTGGCGACCGGATCGCTGAGCGCGATGCGGCCCTGTTCGACGAGCTGCATAAACGCAATCGAGGTGACCGGCTTGGTCATCGACGCGATGCGGAAAATCGCATCGGTCTTGAGCGGTTCGCCGGGGCGGGCGTCGCCCATCACCGACAGATGCGCCACCTCGTCGCCGCGCCCGATGAGCAAAGCGGCGTGCGGGAAGCGGCCACCGTCGATGTATTTTGCCTTCAGATGCGCGTCGATGCGGGGGAGGCGTTCGGCATCGAAGCCGAGTTCGTGCGGGTCTGAGAGGGTGGGGAGGGTCACGCGGTCAATTCTCCCACAATGGCTTCGGCTTTCCCAAACAGCGCCGGATCGATCACGAGCCCGCTGGCCTTGGCATTGTCGCTGACCTGATCGGGCCGCGACGCGCCGACGATGGCGGCTGCGACATTGGGTTCCCGCAGCACCCAGGCCAGTGCGAACTGGGCGAGCGTGCAGCCTGCCTCCTGAGCGAGCGGCACGAGTTTAGCGACGGCTTCGAGCACGGGCGTTTCAAGGAATCGCCCGATAAACCCGCCCATAGCGTCGCTGGTGGCGCGGCTGCCCTCGGGCGGGGTGGCACCGGGCTTGTACTTGCCGCTCAGCACCCCCTGCGCCAGCGGCGACCAGACGATCTGCGAGATGCCGCTGGCGGCGCACAGCGGAATGACTTTCGCCTCGGGCCGCCGCCACAGCATCGAATATTGCGGCTGCGAGGAGACGAACTTGACGGTGTTGGGGACGGCCAGCGCGTCGGAGATATTCTGCGGCGACCATTCGGAAAAGCCGATGGCGCGCGCCTTGCCGCTGCGGACGACTTCGCTGAGCGCGTCCATCGTTTCGGCAATCGGCGTTTCGGTGTCGTAGCGGTGGCACTGGTAGAGATCGATATAGTCGGTCTGCAGCCGTGTCAGGCTGGCATCGACTTGCTTGAACACTTGCGCGCGCGAAAGTCCCTTGTCGGTGTCGGTCATCGGGAAGAACAGCTTGGTCGCCATGACATAGCTATCGCGGGGTCGGTCCTTGAGGGCGTCGCCAAGGAACGTCTCCGCCGCGCCGCGTCCGTAAATGTTGGCGGTGTCGATGAAGTTGATCCCCTCATCGAAGGCGCGGTCGAGGCAGGCACGCGCGGAGTCTGCTTCGACGCCGACGCCATAGGTCAGCCAGCTGCCGAGGCAGATTTCGGAAACCGAAATGCCGCTGTCGCCGAGTTCACGCTTTTTCATACTGCTGTCTTTCCTGTCATCTGGCGCGTCACCGGGTGCGAGCTCGACAGGCCGCCGTCGACGGCGATGGCCTGTCCGTTGACGTAGCTCGACTGGTCGGACGCAAGGAACAAGGCAACGTTGGCGAGTTCGATCGGTTGCGCGGCGCGGCGCAGCGGGTTCAGGCGCCCGATTTTCTCCTCGACGCCCTTGTCGCGCGCATAGTCGAAGGTGGGCTTGGTCATGCCGGTTTCGGTCAGGCCGGGGCAGATCGCGTTCACCCGCACGCCGGTGTCGCTTAACTGCTGGGCCGAGGTTTGCGCGAGGTTGATGACGCCCGCCTTCGACGCCGAATAGCTGGGGCCGCCTGCGCCCGAACGGATGCCTGCAACGCTGGCGGTCAGGATGATCGACCCTCCGCGTCCCTGGTCCCACATGCGTTTCCCGGCGTGTTTAACCATCAGCATCGGGCCGATTAGGTTGACGCGCAGCACTTCGGCCATGTGTTCGGGGGTCGTTTCGAACACGCCCTCCATGCCGCCCGAAATACCCGCATTGGCGAAGGCGATATCGATGCCGCCGTAGGAAGAGATTGCGGTGGCGACCATCTTGGCAACATCGCCTTCAAGGCCTGCGTCCATCTGCATGGCGGTGACGGTGCCGCCCGCTTCAGTCACCATTTTCGCCGTTTCGTGGACGCTGTCGGCCTTGTCGCCGATGACGAGCTTTGCTCCTTCGCTGGCAAAAAGCATCGCCGATGCGCGACCGATCCCCGACCCTGCGCCGGTGATGATTGCGACTTTCCCTGCCAACCTCATACGACTACTCCGCCGTCGATCACCAATGTCTGTCCGGTCATGAAACTCGACGCGTCGGACGCGAGATAAACTGCCGCGCCCGAAATCTCGTGCGGCTCGCCGATGCGGCCGAGGCACGCGCTTGCTGTCGAGTGCTTCAGGTTCTCGGGGTTCTCCCATAGCCCGCGCGCGAAGTCGGTCTTCACCAGCCCTGGCGCGATGCAATTGATGCGGACATTATTCGGGCCGAATTCACGGGCGAGATTGCGGCACATCGCGATGTCTGCCGCCTTGGTGATGCCATATGCGCCGATGATCGGGGTGCCTCGCAGGCCGCCGATCGACGAGATCAGGATGATCGACCCCGATTTGCGCTCGATCATTTCGGGCGCGACCATCTGGATCAGCCAATGCTGCGACACGATATTATGGTCGAGCGTCTTGCGGAACTGCTCGTCGGTGATCGTCGCCATCGGCCCGTAATGCGGGTTCGAGGCGGCGTTGCAGACGAGCACGTCGATTTTGCCGAAAGCGGCCCGCCCCGCATCGACCGTCGCCTGGAGCGACTCTTTCGAGGACAGCGAGGATGCGATTGCGATGGCCGCACCGGGATGCTTCGCGTTGATTGCGGCGGCAACTTCTTCGCACGGGCCGATATTGCGGCTGGTGATGACCACTTTTGCGCCGTGGTCGGCCATTTCATGGGCGATTGCTTCGCCGATACCGCGCGACGATCCGGTGATGATCGCGACTTTACCGGTCATATCGAACTGGCTCATGCGCCTGCTTCCTTTGCGAAATTCCACGCCCGTTCGGCGAGATAGGGGATGCGCGTCGCCATTTCGGCAGCGTGCGCGGAGGATGCGGTGCCGTCGATGACGCGTTTCTTGATGCCCTGCACGATGCTCGCGAGACGGAACAGGCCGAAGGCGAAATACCATTCGAGGTCGGGAACGCCGTCACGTCCCGTAGCGGCGCAGTAACGCGCGACGGCCTCATCAAGCGTCGGAATGCCGAGTGCGGGCAGGTCGAGTCCGGCAAGTCCCGCGCGATTGTCGGCGGGTGTCAGCCAGTTCATCATCAAATAGCTGAAATCGGCGAGCGGATCGCCGGTGGTCGAGAGTTCCCAGTCGAGCACCGCGATCACTTTGGGTGCGGTCGCATCGAAGATCATGTTGTCGATGCGGTAATCGCCGTGAACGATGGTGGTACGCGTCTGTTCGGGGATGGTGCGCGCCAGATAATCGATCAGCCGCTCCATATCGGGCATCGTCTCGGTCTCGGCAGCGCGGTACTGCTTGGTCCAGCGACCGACCTGCCGCTCGAAGTAATTGCCGGGCTTGCCGAAGTCGCCGAGACCCGCCGCAACGTGATCGACATTGTGGAGCGCGGCGAGCGTGTCGATCATCGCGTTATAGGTGTCGGTGCGCTGGGCGGGGGTCAGGTCGGGCAGCGCCCCGTCCCAGATCGTGCGCCCCTCGACCATCGCCATGACATAGAACCAGGTGCCGAGCACGCTGTCGTCGGTGCAGAGACCATAGGGTTTTGCGACGGGGAAACCCGTGGGGTGGAGCCCCGCGATCACTGCGAATTCGCGATCGACGGCGTGGGCGCTGGGGAGCAGCGGGCCGAAAGGTTTGCGGCGCAGGACGTAGCTGCCCGAAGGGCTGTCGAGGCGGTAGGTCGGGTTCGATTGCCCGCCCGCGAATTTGCGGACGGTGACCGGGCCGGTGAAGCCGGTGACGTTGGCGGCCATCCAATCGGCGAGTTTGTCCGCGTCGAGCACGTCTTGCCCGGTCGGCTCGACGGTGCCGACGAAGTCTTGTTCGGCGTTCATGCAATCCTCCCCCAAGCGAAGACTTGGGGGAGGGGGACCGCGCGAAGCGTGGTGGAGGGGCGGCCGCTCGCGCGACACTTGCCCTGCATTGTGGGCAGCGCTCGCCCCTCCACCACGCCCTCCGGGCGCGGTCCCCCTCCCCTGCGTCTGCGCGCAGGGGAGGATTTATTGATCGGTCCGCCCATCAAAACACCACCACGGTTCGCACGCTATCCCCTTTGCGGAGATCGTCGAACGCTTCGTTGATCGCGGTCAGGGGAACCCGCTTGGCGATGATCGTGTCGAGGTCGAGCATACCGCGCAGGTAGAAATCGACGAGGCGGGGGATATCGACGGGGAAGCGGTTCGCGCCCATCAATGCGCCTTGCAGTTTCTTGCCGCCGAGGAGGTCCATCCCGCCCAGCCCGACCTTGTGGCCGAGCGGCATCATGCCCAAAATGGTCGCGGTGCCGCCGCGCTTCAGCGTAGCGACCGCGAGGTCGCCCGACGCAGGCCGTCCGACGGCTTCGATGGCGTGATCGACGCCGCCCTTGGTGAGGTCGATAACCTGCTTGCCCGCGTCGTCGGCGTTGGCATCTACGGTGTCCGTCGCGCCGAGCTTCATCGCCAGCTCGCGCTTTTCGGCCACCGGGTCGCACGCGATGATGCGGCCTGCGCCCGCGATTTTGGCGGCGTTGACGGCGGCGAGACCGACGCCGCCGCAGCCGACGATGCAGACCGTATCGCCCGGCGTCACATCGGCGGCGTGGAACACCGCGCCCGCGCCGGTCACAACCGCGCAGCCAAGGATCGCGGCGCGGTCAAGCGGCATATCGGGATCTATGCGGACGCAGGCGTGTTCGTGGACGAGCATCATTTCGGCATAGGCCGACAAGTTGAGCATCTGGGCGACAACGCTGCCATCGGCCTCGCGCGTCAGGCGTGGCGGTTCGCCCTTGCCACGCCTAGTGTCGGCGCCAAGGCACAAGGACATGCGACCGGTGACGCAGAACTCGCACTGGCCGCAGAAGGCGGAGAGGCAGGTGACCACCGCATCGCCCACGCGGACGGTGCGGACTTCGCTCCCGACCGCCTCAACGATGCCAGCAGCTTCATGGCCGGGGATGCACGGCATCGCGTGTGGGTAGGCACCGTCGACGAAATGCAGGTCGCTGCGGCAGACCCCGCACGCAACCGTGCGGATCAGGACTTCATGCGCGCGCGGGGCGTCGACGCGGACATCCTCGATAACGAGGGGGGTGTTCGCGGCGGAGAGGACGGCGGCTTTCAACTATTCCTCCCCGGCACGGGGAGGTGGCAGCCGCAGGCTGACAGAGGGGGTTCTCCGCGCGCATCCAACCGAGTGTGGCCAACCCCCTCCACCACTTCGTGGTCCCCCTCCCCGTACCGGGGAGGACTGAAGATACTCAGTCCGCACGATACTTCCCGAATTCCAGCCGCGCGATCGCGCGGTTGTGCACCTCGTCGGGGCCGTCCGCCAACCGCAGCGTGCGCTGGTGGGCATAGGCCATGGCCAAGCCTGCATCCTCCGACACGCCCGCGCCGCCGTACGCCTGGATCGCGTCATCGATGATCCGCAGCGCCATGTTGGGGGCGGCGACCTTGATCATCGCGATCTCGGTCTGCGCGGCCTTGTTGCCCGCCTTGTCCATCATGTCGGCGGCTTTGAGACACAGCAGGCGGCACATCTCGATGTCCGTGCGCGCGGCGGCGACGCGCTGTTCCCAGATCGAATGGCTGGCGATGGTTTTGCCGAAGGCGACACGCGACAGCAGGCGCTTGGTCATCTTCTCGAGCGCGACTTCGGCGACCCCTATCGTCCTCATACAGTGATGGATGCGGCCCGGCCCGAGGCGACCCTGCGCGATTTCGAACCCGCGTCCCTCGCCCAGAAGCATGTTGCTCGCGGGGATACGGACGTCTTTCAGTTCGATTTCCATATGGCCGTGCGGCGCGTCGTCGTAGCCGAAGACCGGCAGGTGGCGGAGGATGTTCACGCCCGGCGCGTCGAGTTCCATCAGTACCATGGATTGCTGCGAATGGCGCTGCGCCTCGAAATCGGTCTTGCCCATGACGATGGCGACTTTGCAGCGCGGATCGCCTGCGCCCGACGACCACCATTTGACGCCGTTGATGACATATTCGTCGCCTTCGCGGCGGATGCTCGTCTCGATGTTGGTCGCGTCAGACGAGGCGACCGCAGGCTCGGTCATCAGGAAGGCCGAACGGATTTCGCCTTCCATCAGCGGCTTCAGCCAGCGGTCCTTTTGCTCGCGCGTGCCGTAACGGTGGAACACTTCCATATTGCCGGTATCGGGGGCGGAACAGTTGAACACTTCGCTGCCCCAGCCGACGCGACCCATTTCCTCGGCGCACAGCGCATATTCGAGGTTGGTCAGGCCCGGCCCGTCGAATTCGAAACTGTCGTCGACGTGCACACGGCCCGACGTCGGCGGCATGAACAAGTTCCAGATGCCCGCCGCCTTGGCGCGCGCCTTTTCGTCCTCGACGACCTGCAGCACTTTCCAGCGGCTGCCTTCCTTCTGCTGGTCGTAATAGTCCTGCTGGCGGGGGAGGACGTGCTGAGCCATGAATTCGCGCACCCGGTCTCGCCAATAGCGTTGCCGTTCGGTCAGATCGAAGTCCATCGCCGCTCTCCTTTACGTTTGCGTCAAGCCTATGGCGCGGGGACTCGGCAAGGGTCCAGCCCTAATTGTCCGACGCTACGGCAAGCTTGGCGATGCGTGCCTTATGCTCGGCTTCGCCGAACGGGAACCGGAGCAGGGCGATACCGGACAATATGCCGAGCACCAGCGTGGTCAGGATGAAATACAGGTTCATTGCATCGATTGCGGCGGCGGGCACCTGTCCGACCGCCGCTTTTTCGGGGAATTGTGCGGCTTGCAGCAACAGGCCGCAGATGAAGATACCAAGGCCTGTCGCGGTCTTTTGCATGAACAGCGACCCGGCAAAAAACAGGCCTTCCTCTCGGCGACCGGTGACTTCTTCGCTGTCCTCGACAACGTCGGACATCATCGACGAGGTGATGATGAGCGCGCCGATGCCACACGACGTGCCGAGCGTGTTGAAGAACAGGAAGCATGGCAGCAACCACGGCGAGCCGGGTTCGGGGAACAGCCCAAGCAGGCGCAGCGTGTATGAGGTGACGACGAACAGCGCAGACAGAACCGCAAGTAGCGCACCACCGCGAATCTTGCCGAGCGCGCGCGTGATCGGTGTCACACAGAAAAACATGCCGACCATGCCGAAGAAGAGCGCAAGCGCGTAGATCACCAGCTCGCCCGAGTCATATTGCCAGACGTAATTGAGATTATACTGCGAAATCGCAAAACCAACGCCCTGATTGGTGTAGCCGAAAATGCCCGCGATCATCAGGATGATGAACGCGCGGTTCGACAAGGTCTGGCGCATGTCGGCGACCGTCGCGCGCAGCGGTTTGGCCTCGATCCGTTTGGCGGGAAGCTTGGCCATGCGGGCGTGCGTCCCCCATGCCGAGATCAGCACGGTAAGTGCCATCGCGCCCGCACCGAACAGCCCGTATAGCTGAAACCCGCCCTTGGCATTCGGCCCCGACGTTGCCCCCAGCGGCGGCGCAAGGAAGACGCTGTACGCCAAGGTCAGCATGACGAGACCGCCCGCCCAGCCGAACAGATAGCGATAGCGCAGCACCGATGTGCGCTCGTGGTAATCGAGCGTCATTTCGGGTGCCATCGCAAGGCTCGGCACTTCGTTGGTCGCAATGGCGGCGCGGGTGAAGATCGCGGTCACGAGCAACCAGCCGAGCACCGTCGCCGTGCTCCCCTGCGGCGGATACCAGAGCAACAGCCAGCTGAGCGCGATGGGGATTGCCGAGCCATAGAGCCAGGGATGCCGCCGCCCCCAGCGCGTGTAGGTCCGGTCGCTAAGCACGCCGATCACCGGATCGATCATCGCGTCAAAAATCAGGGCGATCGCGATCACCATCCCGACCGCGCCTGCGGGCACACCGACGACCTGATTGTAGAACAGCAGCAGAAACGTCGTGTAGCCGTTTTCCTTGATGCCATAGGCAATCGCGCCAATGCCATAGGCGAGCTTGGTGCGGAACGGGACGCGCTGGTCGTCGGGCGTCATGCGTGTGTCGGTCCCGAATCGCGGTTCATTATTGGCGCTCCCCGTTCGATAGACTGGGTGGCTGTGTGCGGGTGGTCAATGGCTTTGCATTGCCGCTACGGAACGCATGACCCTTTGAAAGCTGCTTGCCGTAAACGTAAAGCAGGCATAGCGTCGGTCGCAGCTTAGCCGCTTTTTGTCAGGAGAGTCGCGTGTCCGATCTTGAAACCTTCCGCATAGAAACCCGTGCGTGGCTTGAGGCAAACTGCCCACCCGAAATGCGCGAGCCGGTCCGCAGCGAGGACGACGCCTGCTGGGGCGGGCGTGACGCGAAGTTCAAATCACCCGCGCAAAAGCAGTGGATGGACGTGATGGCGGCCAAGGGCTGGACCATGCCCGACTGGCCGGTCGCTTATGGCGGCGCGGGTCTGACGCCTGAACAGTCGAAAATCCTGCGGCAGGAAATGCAGTCGCTCAAATGTCGCTCGCCGCTGTCGAGCTTCGGCATCTGGATGCTCGGGCCGGCGCTGCTGCACTTCGGGACCGAGGAGCAGAAAGTCCATTATCTGGGCCAGATTGCGCGTGGCGAAATCCGCTGGTGCCAGGGTTATTCGGAGCCGGGATCGGGCAGCGACCTCGTGTCGATGCAGACGTTCGGCGAGGACAAGGGTGACCATTGGAACGTCAACGGCCAGAAGATCTGGACGAGCTATGCCGACAAGGCCGACTGGATTTTCTGCCTCGTCCGCACCGACAAGACGAACAAATATCAGGGCATCAGCTTCCTGTTGTTCGACATGAAGACGCCGGGTGTGTCGACCAAGCCGATCCTGCTGATTTCGGGCAATTCGCCGTTCTGCGAGACGTTTTTCGATAATGTCGTGGTGCCAAAGGCGCAGATCGTCGGCGAACTAAACCGCGGCTGGGATGTGGCAAAATATCTGCTTGGCCATGAGCGGGAAATGATCTCGGGTGGTGGCCTCGGCACCGACATGATGTCGATCGGCGCGCAATATAAGGATGTGGCGACCAGCGAGCCGGTGCTGCGGGCGGACATGGCCGATTTCGATGTTGAGGTGATGGCGTTCCGCGCGATGAGCGAGAAATTCGTCGACGAGATGAAGGCGGGCAAATCGCACCCAGCACAGCCCAATATGATGAAATATGTCGGCACCGAGCTGAACAAGCGCCGCCACGAGTTGATCATGGCGGCGGGTGGCTCCGAAGCGCTCGAATGGGACAGTGCGGAGACGCGCGGCGGTGCAAAGCCGCGCGGCTGGCTGCGGACCAAGGCGAACAGCATCGAGGGCGGGACGAGCGAAGTGATGCTGGGCGTGGTTGCCAAGCGTATTTTGGATTTGCCGGGGGCTTAAGCGCCGAAGCCGAGTAAATGCCGTCACCCTGAACTTGTTTCAGGGTCCACCCTTCCGCCAGCACCGTCACTCACGTCGAGGGGTGGATGCTGAAACAAGTTCAGCATGACGGCCCAAAGGGCCGCAGGCACGAGGATCGAAAATGTCACTCTACCTGACCGAAGACCAGTCGATGCTCCGCGACACGGCCAAGCCGTTCATTGCGGACTCTGCCCCCGTCAAGCACCTCCGCAATCTGCGCGACACCAACGACGCGACCGGCTTTTCTCGCGACCTGTGGGCGCAATTCGCCGAGATGGGTTTCACTGGCATCATGGTGCCCGAGGCGCATGGCGGGATGGGCATGGGCCATGTCGAGGCAGGGATCGTGCTCGAGGAGATCGGGCGGAACCTGACGCCGTCTCCGTTTCTGACGACGGCGGTCGCGGCGGTCGAGGCGCTGAAGGCGAGCGGTCGGTTGAGCGAGGAATGGTTGCCCAAGATCGCGTCGGGCGCGGCGATTGTCGCGCTCGCGGTCGATGAGGGGGCAAAGCACCACCCGCGTCACGGCACGATGAAGGCCGAGCGGTCGGGCAACGGGTTCAAGCTGACCGGCACCAAATCGTTCGTGCTCAACGGCCATGTCGCCGACATGACGATTGTCGTGGCGCGCACGGCGGGGGCCGAGGGCGATAGCGAGGGGCTGACCTTGTTCGCGGTGCCTAAAGATGCGGGACAAACCGCCGATCCGCGCCGGTTGGTCGATTCGTCGCTGGCGAGCCATGTGAAATTCGACGGTGTCGAGGTGGATGCCGATGCCGTGATCGGCGACGTCGATGGCGGCTGGGCGGTGCTAACCAAGCTGCTCGACGCGGGCCGCGTCGGCGCGGCGGCGGAAATGATCGGCGTCGGCTCGGCGGCGATGGATATGACCGTCGATTACCTCAAGCAGCGCAAGCAGTTCGGGAAGTTGATCGGCGAGTTTCAGGCGCTCCAGCACCGCGCCGCGCATCTCTATGGCGAGATGGAAGTCGCGCGGGCAACCGTGCTCAAGGCCCAGCAATTGCTCGATGCTGACGATCCCCGCGCGGCGCTCGCGGTTGCGGTTGCCAAGGCCAAGACCGGCAAAGCCGTGCGCCTGTCGGTGCAGGAGGGCGTCCAGATGCACGGCGGCATCGGGATGACCGACGAATATGATATCGGCCTGTACATGAAGCGCGACCGCGCGCTCGAGGAATTCTTCGGCGATGCGCGCTACCACGCCGAGCGTGTCGCGCGGATGAGCGGGTATTGATCGTTCACAATCGCGTTTACCCGGAGTTTAGGACGCTTCGCTAACGAAAGCGCATGTTCGGGGTCGAAGGCACAACGGCGTTACGGCGCGCGACGGCGGTTGCTGTGATAGTGGCGCTTGCTTGTCCGCCCCCTGCACATGCCGAAACGCCTGGCAAGGACGGCGATCTCAATATTGCCGGTGCGGTGACCGTCAATGCCTATGGGCAAGTGAGCGGAAGTGCCGGGGTCGGCAGTCCGAGCGTGACCACGACCACCACGCTCGCCGGACTTGGTGTCGGCGATGTAGTGATGATCTATCAGGCCCAAGGGGCCACGATCGATTCCAGCGACACCGCCGCCTATGGCAATGTGACCGCGTATAACAGCGCCGGACGCTATGAATTCCAGACCGTGGCAAGCGTCAGCGGCAGCACGATCGCCTTTGCCACCTATGCCGGTAATTGTTCGGGGCTGCGCTTTGCCTATTCGGGCGCGAGCGGCGCACAGGTTGTACGGGTGCCGCAATACCGCGACCTGACCGTCAATGCGGGCGCTTCGGTCAATGCGACCGCGTGGAACGGCACGACCGGCGGGATCGTCGCCTTTACGGTGTCGCGCACCCTGACCCTGAACGGGACGGTGAGCGCGAATGCGGCGGGGTTTCGCGGCGGCGCGATCGACAACGGCGCGTCGGTCTATGGATATGCCGGATACCGGACCACCAACCTGATCGAGGGCGGCGAAAAGGGCGAGAGCATTGCCGGATATCAGGCTAGCTTGCCGCTCGGCGCGATGTACGGGCGCGGCGCTCCGGCGAACGGCGGTGGCGGCGGCAACCAGCATAATGCCGGCGGCGGCGGCGGTGCTAATGGCAATAACGGCAATGTCTGGGCGGGACAAGGCGTTCCCAGCCTGACCACGGCGGCATGGGCAAATGCGTGGAACATCGATGGCACCCTCACGTCGACGACAAGCGATGCGGGCGGCGGGCGCGGTGGCTATACTTATGGAGCGAGCAACCAGAACGCGTTGACGGTTGCGCCGGGAAATACTGCCTGGGGCGGCGACAACCGGCGGCAGGTCGGCGGTCTCGGCGGACGTCCGCTGGCGTTCAATCGCGCCAACACCGTTTTCTTTGGCGGCGGCGGCGGCGCTGGCGATGGCAACAACTCCGCGGTCGGGGCGGGCGGGCGCGGTGGTGGATTCGTTTTTGTCCAGACCGCGCCGGGCAGCACGGTAACGGGGTCCGGCACGGTCAGTGCCAACGGGACGGCGGGCGGTAACACGACCGGTGGACACAATGACGCCCCCGGCGGCGGTGGTGCAGGGGGTACCATCCTGGCCCAGTTGACGAATGCGGCCTCGATCAATTTCGTCGCAAACGGGGCTGCAGGCGGCAACCAGCTCATCACCGGCACCGAGAACGAGGGGCCGGGCGGCGGCGGTGGCGGCGGAGTGATCGCGGTTACGTCCGGGTTCGGCGCGCGCACGGCCAATGGCGGCGCGAACGGGATCACCAACTCGTCGGCGCTGACCGAATTTACCCCCAATGGTGCTACCCAAGGTGCAACCGGCCAACCAACCGCAACCGGTCCGATCCGGTCCGAGGTACCGCTCTGCTATGCGCCACCCCCGACGACGTCCAAATCGGTTGCCACCTATGAAACCGTCGGCATCAACCGGCTCAACATTCCCGAGGCTGATGTGATCTATACGATCACTGTGACCAATCCGGGGACGCAGATCGATAGCGGCACGCTGGTCGTCATCGATCCGCTGCCGCCTGAAATCACCTTCTTTAACGGCGACATCGACGGGGCCGGTCCGCAGACCGGGCCGTTCGAGTTCGTCGACGGCGGCACCACAAGCGCGCTGACGTGTTGCACGGCTCCCCACATCGCCTATTCGGCGCAGACGACCGGCAGCGATTTCACCTATGTGCCCGCTGCCGGTTACGATCCTTTGGTCAAGCGAGTCCGCCTCACGCCGACGGGCGCGATGGCACCCGGCTCGACGACGGCGACGAGCTTCCAGATCAAGCTGCGCGCCAAAATCAATTAAGAGCATCAACTTGGCGCATCAATTTGCTTGACGGTCGTGCCGTCCGCGCCTTTACGTTCGCGTCAATCAGGACCGGATGAGGCTGAACCGCAATGGCGCTCGACCCCGAGACATTCGATGCGTTGATCGACGGCATCCGCCGCTTCGTCGCCGAACGGCTGCGCCCGAATGAGGCGCTGGTCGCCGACAGCGACGACATTCCCGCCGACTTGGTCGCCGAGATGAAGGTCATGGGTCTGTTCGGCCTCTCGATCGATCCCGAATATGGCGGGCTGGGCCTGTCGATGATCGAGGAGATCAAGGTCGCCATCGAGCTGGGCAAGACGTCGCCGGCGATGCGTTCCACCTTCGGCACCAATGTCGGTATCGGCTCGCAGGGGCTGGTGATGGCGGGGACGCCCGAGCAGAAAGCGAAGTGGTTACCCCGGATTGCGACGGGCGAAGTCATTACGAGCTTTGCCCTTACAGAACCCGATATCGGCAGCGATAGCGCCAACGTCAAAACGCGTGCCGTGCGCGACGGCAACCAGTGGAAGCTGACTGGGACGAAACGCTACATCACCAATGCAGACCGCGCCTCACTGTTCACCGTGATGGCGCGGACCGGCGAGGAGGGCGCGCGGGGCGTTTCTGCGTTTCTAGTGCCTGCCGACTCCCCGGGCCTGACCATCGGCGCGCCCGAAAAAAAGATGGGCCAGCAGGGCGCGCACGTCTGCGACGTCAATTTCGATAATGTGCCGGTGCCGCCGGAGAATATGCTGGGGGCCGAAGGCGAGGGGTTCAAGGTCGCGATGCGCGTGCTCGACCGCGGGCGGCTGCA
>ENA-OBLH01000235-OBLH01000235.1-metagenomes-genome-assembly--contig:-NODE-235-length-20323-cov-3.69568_pt1 | contig 20323 bp, 29 predicted proteins | sample MGYA00153382_OBLH01 | MGnify analysis MGYA00153382
TGACAAATGTAAAAGGTTTAGAAGACAAATCTTTTGATGATTTATTAGATGCTGATCACGATTTTGCTCGGCGGGTTTTGGAGTTGGAAAGTAGACAATTGCAGAAGTTTATTCGGTCACTTTAGTGTTGCGTAGCTATATCGTTTTAGTGTTGCCTAGCTCTAAGCGCCTTGCAAAACTTGGGTGGCAGTCAGTCCGAGGTCAGAAAATAAGACTGACTTGATCGCTTCATCGCTCTGATAGACTTTTTCCTCATAAAAACCTTCTACCCATTCTAGGATTGTTATTTTTTGGGTAATAGCATCCACAATCCAATATTCAGCAATCCCTCTTGCTGCATACTCTGATCTTTTGTAGCGATAATCCCGATTAATTTGTTTTTGGCTGGGACTGACCACTTCAACAACTAACAAGGGTGGTGGCATATCCATAAAAACTAGCGATCGATTAGCTCCATTCATGATCTCTGCTAGTTCTTCAGAATATATCACCAAATCAGGAACCCGCACCCCCACCTGGCCACTATTAACTGCTACCTCTGTCTTCATTCGTAAACGATAGGAAGGAATTCCACATCTTAAAAAATAAGCAACCAAAAACATTGTGATCCGTTGATTGATATCGCTTTCTGAAGACATCGGAATTAATTCTCCATTTTCCAATTCATATAAAGTATCTGTCCCATCGTCATAGTTGAGGAACTCTTCAAAGGACATTTTTTTTGTAGTTATCACCATTATTGTTAACCTCAAAATTCAACATTTTCATACAAATCAGCCAAACTAATTTCAATTCCTAGAGATGGCAGCAGGAAGCTATCTTCTAAGCGACCGTACTCTACCAACAACCATTGATTTGCGCCCTGCTTGATATATTGCTCCACATGAGGTTTGTATTGATCAATTAATAGGAACTCTTGAAAACTAGGAATAGTCCGATAATCGATAAACTTCTCGCTACGGTCATAGTTTTTGGTGGCATTAGATAATACTTCTGCAATAAAAATTGGACTGGTAACTGTATCTTTGCGTCCGGGTTGTAATCCTACAGGCTTGGGAACAACCATAACATCAGGATAGTTATAAGTATTTTTTTCGGGAATCCAGAGACGTAAATCAGCACCAAATACTTCATAGGGATTTTTCTTCAGTTTTTTCATTAGTAAGGCAATGAAAATTAACGTGAGCTTGTTATGGTTTGGTGTTCCTCCGGGCATAGGGATAATTTCTCCATTGCAGTATCTATGTCTTAGTTGAGTAGATTCTTCTAAAGCAAAATATTCAATCGGGGTATAGGTTTTAACAATTGTAGGGGTGGTCATGGTTTTTATTTGTATTTTCATTTGATTAGATATCATGAAACGACAAAAGCTGAAATAATCGACAGGCATTAGCCGTAGTCTCCTCTGCTAAGACTTCCAATTCTACATCCCTTAACTTAGCCACCGCCTCAGCCACGTGGAGAACATAGGCGGGTTCATTGCGTTTACCCCGCTGGGGAACTGGAGCTAAGAAGGGGCAATCGGTTTCAACTAATAGGCGATCGCTCGGTACCATCTGGGCAGAAGCATGAACTTGATGGGCATTTTTGAAGCTGACAATCCCGCTAAAACTAATATAAAACCCCAAATCTAGAAACCATTGAGTCTCCTCTGGTGTGCCACTCCAGCAGTGCATCACCCCCGTAATTTGTCCGTGGGTTTGCTGAAATTTTTCTAATACTTCTCGCAGAGCCGGAGCCGCATCCCGACAATGAACAATGATGGGTTTATGGAGAGCATGGGCAATTTCTAGCTGGGCTTGCAATACTTGGTGCTGCCATGCTTGGTTATCTGCCTTAAAAAAATCTAAGCCAATTTCCCCGATCGCCACTACTCTAGGATCACTTCCTGCTTTTTTTAGAATTTCTGCTGCCATCTCTGGTTGCCATTTATCCGCATCGAGGGGATGGAGACCTACCGCAAAGGAAACCTCCGGGAACTGGTCAGCGATCGCCGCAATTCCGGCAAATTCTGAGGGTTCCACACAGGAATGAATTAATTTCACCACTCCTGCTGCCTGCCAACGCGATCGCAGGTCGGCTAAATCTTCTTGGAAGACGGGAAAATTAATATGTACATGGGTATCGATTAGCTGCATTTTCTAATTAATTTTGATGATGAAGTTAATTCTTATGGGGAAGGATGATTGGCTTAGGTGTTGGCACAGTCTTCTTCTGAGGAAATCACATTTTGCACCTCAGCTACAGACATTTCTACCCCTTGGGCAATTAGTTCTATGGACAAATTCAGCTTTGATAAACGCTTGATTGTTGCCAACCTAGCCTGAAAATCTCCTTCTTGACGACCTTCACCAAAAGCTTCTTGATAAAATCTTGTTTGGGTTAAATCTTCTAGTCCTAACATAGCGGCTATTTCCTCCCTTGTTTTTTGTGGAAACTTGTAGACAATTATAGTTTCGATCAACTCTACAAAAGCATTTTGGGAACTGGTTTCTATCTCTTGTTCTACCTGAATTAATAGACCTCTAGCAACCTCCACTGCTTGTTCTTCTGGTTCGATAATTAATTTTATCACTCCCAAACTAACAGTCTCTGACTCTAACTCATCTAAGTAGAATCTTTGGACTCGCTCCAGCGCAATCATTTCTGGAAATTGTAGTGATTCTAATCGTTCCACATTCCGACTAGGATAAACTACTACCAATCGCCAAGGTTGGTTGGGACGGTATTGCCGGACATAGAGAAATAATTCGGCGAAAATACGATGATAGAAGTAAAATCATAGCTTTCGACAGTCACCTTTGATAGATTGATAAGCTCAAAAAAGCTGGCGGGGTAGTGTTGGAAAATCCGATAAAAAATACTGTCAGTTTTCACTAATGATTAACTCTAGGCGTGGTCAGAATAAAAACCGAGCTTTTTTTACAAGCCCGGTCTAAGTATATAAAAATTAGAGATTAAGTCAAGAAACTACCTAAGCTTCAGAAGCAGGAGTAAGAACTAGTTCTCGTTGCTCTCCACGACTAGCTTGGACTTGACCTTCTTCATTGACATCGATGATCGCCGTATCCCCATCTTTGATTCTGCCCGAGAGAATTTCTTCTGCCAAGACATCTTCAAGAAGGCGCATGATGGCGCGGCGGAGGGGTCTAGCTCCATAGCTGGGGCTGTAGCCTTCCTCTACGAGACGATCCTTGAATTTCTCCGTCACTTCAAGGGTGATATTCTTCTCAATTAAGCGACCAAACACTTCCTTGAGCATGATATCGGAGATTTCCTTGACTTCCAGTTTGTTCAACTGACGGAAGACAATGATTTCATCGAGACGGTTGAGGAACTCTGGGCGGAAGTATTGCTTCAGTTCCTCGTTGACAAGGGAGCGAATCCGGTTGTACTGAGATTCCACCGCACTTTCTGTGGCAAAATCGAAGCCCAAACCACCGCCGCCTTTTTCAATCACCTTAGAACCGATGTTAGAAGTCATGATCAGGAGGGTATTTTTGAAATCTACCGTCCGTCCCTTGGCATCGGTGAGGCGCCCATCTTCGAGAATCTGTAAGAGCATATTGAAGACATCGGGGTGAGCCTTTTCAATTTCATCAAACAGAACTACAGTATAGGGTCTGCGGCGGACTGCTTCCGTGAGTTGACCACCTTCGTTGTAGCCTACATAGCCCGGAGGGGAGCCGATGAGCTTACTAACGGTGTGCCGTTCCATGTATTCCGACATATCTAGACGGATCATGTTGTCTTCAGAGCCGAAGAAGTAGGAAGCAAGGGATTTTGCCAATTCAGTTTTACCGACTCCAGTAGGCCCAGAGAAGATGAAACTGGCGATCGGACGGTTAGGATTTTTCAACCCAACCCTAGCTCTACGAATAGCACGAGAGACAGCTTTCACGGCATCTTCTTGACCGATTAGGCGCTGGTGGAGGGTTTCTTCCATGTTCATTAGTTTCACCGATTCCGATTCGGTGAGCTTGCTCACGGGAACTCCAGTCCAAGAAGCCACAATGTGGGCAATGTCTTCTTCCGTGACTACGGGCATTTCTTCGCTCTTGGGTTCGGCTTTCTTGGTTTGGGCGATCGTCCGAATCTCGGCTTTGATCTCCATTTCCCGATCGCGTAGTTCCCCGGCTCGATCGAAGTCTTGGCTCCGCACGGCCTCATCCTTGTCCTTGAGGACTTGGCGCAGTTCCTTGTCTAGTTCCTTGGCAGCAGCCGGGAGTTGAGAATTGATTAATCTCACCCGTGAGCCGGCTTCATCCATCAAATCGATCGCTTTATCTGGCAGAAAGCGGTCAGAAATATAGCGATCGGAGAGTTTTGCCGCCGCTTCTAAGGCTATATCGGAGATTTTCAGCTTGTGGTGCTGCTCGTAACGATCGCGGAGACCAAAGAGAATTTCAATGGTTTCTTGCACCGAAGGCTCACCTACCATTACAGGCTGGAATCTGCGCTCTAGAGCCGCATCCCGTTCGATATGCTTGCGATACTCATCGAGGGTGGTGGCTCCGATACATTGCAATTCTCCCCGAGCTAAGGCTGGTTTGAGAATATTTGCTGCGTCGATCGCTCCCTCGGCAGCCCCGGCCCCAATCAAAGTATGGACTTCATCAATTACCAGAATGACATTACCCGCCGAGCGGATTTCATCCATAATTTTTTTCAGTCTCTCTTCAAATTCGCCCCGGTACTTAGTTCCAGCTACTAGAAGACCGATATCTAGGGTGACGACCCGCTTATCTTCTAAAATATCTGGAATGTCGTTGTTGGCAATTCGTTGAGCCAAACCTTCGGCGATCGCTGTTTTCCCTACCCCGGGTTCTCCAATTAAAACTGGGTTATTTTTGGTACGGCGACCTAGAATTTGAATCACCCGCTCAATTTCTTTGGCTCGTCCCACTACTGGGTCTAATTTACCTTCCGTAGCCATGACGGTCAGATTAGAACCAAATTCATCTAGGGTTGGAGTTTTGGTACGACCTTGGGCACCACCACCAGAAGCAACTTCCGCAGTTTCTCCCAACATCCGAATAACTTGAGTCCGAACTTTACCCAAATCAACTCCGAGGTTTTCTAGCACTCGTGCCGCCACTCCTTCACCTTCACGAATCAACCCCAATAACAGGTGTTCGGTTCCAATGTAGTTATGACCCAGTTGTCGTGCTTCTTCTAGAGATAGTTCTAGGACGCGCTTGGCTCGGGGAGTGAAGGGGATTTCGACAGCTACGAAACCCGATCCCCGACCAATAATTTTCTCGACCTCAATCCGGGCATCTTTGAGATTGACACCCATAGATTTTAGAACCTTGGCAGCAACGCCTGTACCTTCGCCGATCAGACCCAAAAGTATTTGTTCTGTACCGACGAAATTATGCCCCAGGCGACGTGCTTCTTCCTGGGCGAGCATGATTACCTTAATTGCCTTTTCTGTAAAGCGTTCAAACATGGTTTTTTTCCATCACCTGTGAGCTTACCCGTGTATGAATTATCCTAGCATAGCAAACTTAGTTGATGTAGGGCTATGATTATTTTTGGCTTATTTTTTGGATTGAATCTCAGATTCTGTTACAAATACTACAAATTTTCGGAGTTTTTATGAAGGATTTGAATACAAATCTCTTGGGTGATCCCGTGGCAGTGGTGACGGGAGCCTCACGGGGGATCGGTCGGGCGATCGCTCTAGTCTTGGCTGCCCAAGGTGCAAAAGTAGTAGTAAACTATGCCAACTCCCCAGAGGCAGCGGCAGCGGTGGTTAAGGAAATTCATGATTTTGGCGGGGGAGCGATCGCTATCAAAGCTGATGTATCCCAAGCGGCAGAAGTGGATGCCATGATTGAGCAAGTCATGGCAAAATGGCAGCGCATTGATGTGTTGGTAAATAATGCTGGGATCACCAAAGATGGTTTGTTACTGCGGATGAAGTTAGAGGATTGGCAAAAAGTCATTGATTTGAATTTAACCGGAGTATTCCTCTGTACCAAAGCTGTGAGCAAGATCATGCTCAAACAAAAATCTGGCAGAATCATCAACATTACCTCGGTAGTCGGGGAAATAGGGAATGCGGGGCAGGCGAACTACAGTGCTGCCAAAGCTGGGGTGATTGGCTTTACCAAATCTGTCGCAAAGGAATTAGCTAGTCGGGGAATTACGGTCAATGCGGTGGCTCCCGGTTTTATCACTACAGATATGACCAAGGATGTCAAAGCTACGGATATTTTGTCTCATATTCCCTTGGGCAGGTATGGTCAGCCGGAAGAAGTGGCGGGTATGGTGAGATTCTTGGCAGCAGATGCGGCTGCTAGTTATATTACGGGGCAGGTCTTTAATGTGGATGGAGGGATGGTGATGTAGTTATCATAAACAAGGAGGGTAAATAATCAGGTAGAGACTACATCATTAAATAGCAGGAGGAATACCTAAGTCTTTGCAAATTTTCTTGACAAGAATATCTTTAATTTCAGTATGTTGAGGAATTGCCGATCGCTTATTTTAGACTGGACTATACCACCATCTATGCTAATTTGATGATTTATCGTAGCATTTCCTTGAGCAGTAGATCGATCGCTAATCTAGGCAATCAAACCCTTTTTCTTCTTTCAGCTTGTTATCAAAACTTACGGTTCTTGTGCATCCTGCTTAGTGAGAAATTGCTCCAACTAAGTAATCAGAAAAATCGGCTCTACCTTGTTTATAACGTTGTAGGGCTTGATCAACAATAGAACGGCTTTCAAATTCAAAGGCTGCACTATGTAACATTGCCTCTAGGGTTTTGATAATGTCATCTTTTCCAAATCTATAGTTTCCTCCTCTAAGAACCCAAACTAATTCACAAAGAACAATATTAGCAATGAAGCAGGGCTAGTTTTGTTGGATAAGTGTAACTACTTGTTGCCACTGTTGTTCATCGTCTTGAGTAAGATAGCGAACAAGGATATTAGTATCAAGTCCAATCATTGGCTCCCTCAGATATAGCAGTTTCCATTTCTTCAAGAGTAGTTTTTTTCATCCCTGAGCGGTGGAGGATTTCTGATAGTTCTTCAACAGGAACATTCAGAGGAAAGAGTTTAACTTGACCGTCTTCATCAATAACAAAGCTGATTTTGCTGCCGCTAACTAGTTTGAGATAATTACAGATTTCTTGAGGGAGGGTAATTTGTCCGGTGTTGGTAACAGTGGTACTAAGCATGGGAAAAATCTTTTAGGTAGGGTTTTGTTGATATTTTAGCGAGAATCGCCTTGATATAGCTGATGAGGTTTTACTCTTTTGGATTTCTAGGTTGGTGGAGTGTTCTTGAACGAGGCGATCGATGAAGCGGCAACAGTTATTAATCATTTTTTAATTATTGCCCGATTTCTTGTATTCTTCTGCTTGTCTAATTTCCTCTAGAGGCGATATAAGGTTATAAAAGTGGTATTTGTTCAGGCAATAAATCAGGGAAAAATTCCACAGAAATATCAAGAGTAACATCCTTGTATTTTGTAAGACTACCATTTTCACGAAATGAATTTATGACCTTTGTTTGTACTATTAGTTTTCCCTTCTGCCATCCTGTAGAGCTTGCTTTGAGAAGTTTGCAACTTACTTCTGTAGATTTCCACTGAATTTCACTACACAGAAAAGCTTCTGAGTCGACTGATATTAGACTTAAATCCAATTTAATTTCAGAATAGCTTGATCCTCCATTTCTACGAGATCCTAAGAATTTCTCCTGAAATTGACTATGAAACAATTGCTTGAGTTTCCCTACGGTAGATGTATTGCCATTGTCAAACTGAAAAACATCATCGCTCAGTAACTCGTAATTTTCATTGGCTTCAAGTTGTTCGCTCATTTCTTCCTCTCAAGGTCTTTACTACTTATTATCTAATACCATTGGAAGATACATGAGTCAAGATGGTAAAAATACAGATTGAGATTATCTAATTCAATTATTCTGAAAGAATTTCAACTTCCAAATAGCAGCAGATGCGGCGGCTAGTTATATCACAGGGCAGGTCTTTAATATGGATGGGGAGATAGTGATGTAGTCATTACAAAAACGATCTGCAAATTTAAGATGTCAATCCTACTCATTGGGTTCTAATTACAACTTTTTGAACCATTAGGCATGAGTGCTAGGCAGAAATTAGTTTTTGTGGTGATTGCGCCATCAAGGATTGCCCCGGTTAGATTTGATTCATCTAATCGGGTTTCAGTGAGGTTAGAGTTAGTAAAATTTCCATTAGTGATATCTGAACCGTTTAGGTAGGCGTTGGTTAAATTTGCTCCAGTGAAATTTGTGTTTGGGAGTTTTGCTTTATCTAAACGAGCACTCTTTAGGTTCGCATTTGTGAAATTTCCATTAGCGATATTTGAGTCGTTTAAGTAGGCATTGGTTAAATTTGCCCTAGTGAAATTTACACCTGTAAGGTTCGATCCTTCTAAATCTGTGTCTACCAATGTGGCTCCTGATAGGTTAGCCCCACTAAGATTTGCCTTTCTTAGATAAGCCTTGCTCAAGTTTGCTCCTGAAAGATTTGCCCCACTGAGGTCTGCATCTCTTAAGTCGACATCAGTTAGGTCAGCATTGGTTAGGTCACAGTTAAGGCATTTTTTTGTGCCTTGATTACGATCGCTCCTCAAGGAGCCAGTCTGCATCTCCTTCCTTTGTTCAGGAGTGCAAGCAGCTAGAAGGACAACAGCAGTAATTATGGGTAAAAGTATTTTCATTTATTTAGTCCTCTGAGAGTTTATTTTGAGAGCTAGGCAACTCATAGACGGAATTAGGATTGGCAAGGTGTAAGCAGGATGATTCTACATTTGCTGACTTTGCGAACCCAATAGATGATCGCTCAAAGTTTTTAGTAAGTGTTGATGTCGCTCCGATGAAATATGCCCGATCGAGCCAATAATCTTATTCCGAGGCAATACAGCGAGAAAACCCAACCTAATCAAAGATTTTGACCTTAAGCCACTGGCAACAAAGCCTGGATCGGAAGAAGAAATTATATTATCAAAATCTAGAACTTGTTGATGTAGCTGGGTACTGACACCGCAAACAAGGAAATCCCCATAGGGTGGTAGTTCCCGTAGAATAATAGCTGGTCGGTTCTTGATTGTCCCATCAGCTTGGGGTAGAGGTGTGAGAATAACATCAGCTTCCTGCATAAATAGGATTAGCTACTTTGATTACCTCGATCGAGTAATCATCATCCTGACTATAAGCTCTGTTCAATTGCTCCTGTGATAGATGCAACCAATTTTCTCGTTCTTCTAAAGATGGGACGATCGTGACCAGAAGTTTTGTATTTGGCTCAAGCTCATAGGGCTGATCAAGCTGAATGGACTGTCCATCAAAATGAGCCGATAAAGAAATAATTTCCATTGCTTACCAGAAATAATTAACTTGTAATCTAATGTACCACAACCCAAGCCACAGAGACATCCTACACTAAAGCCAGTAACCTACCCAGATAAATTCATGAAAGGCTATATCAAAGGGAAAACTGTTATTTTGCTAGAAGAATTACCCAACAATCTTCAAGAGGGAGATGAGGTTAATATCTTGATTTTTCCTAATACACCAACTCAAAAATAACAATTCAATCTAGGACTTACGCCAATCAACAATGACTAAAAGTTCGATCAACCCGGATTACATTTAGGCGCAATATTAACCAGTGATAATTTTGATGAAACTTTACCAGATGAATTTTGGTTAGGAGAATCATGAAATTACCATACTTCATCTATCCCAGTGTTTCAATATCAGCCCATCTACATAATCAAAATCTGTATCATCTGTCACCAACACCCAACCCTGCTCTAAACACTGAGCCGCAATCCAGACATCATTCATGGGGATAGGTCTTCCCTTGCGTTTTAAGGCTAACCGAGTTCGTGCATAAATTGCTGCCGTTTCTTGGCCTAACGGTACAACAAGGCAAGTCGAGACAAACTCTTGATATCTTGGCAAATTGAGTAAAGGACGAGTAGAATTTTCTGCCCCAAACAGCAATTCCCCCACCACAACCATCGGTAGAACTATTTCTGGCAATTCCAAAACTCCCTCAACAATAGCTACATCTCCATTCAAAAACCGAATCGCCACCGAAGTATCTAGAGCCACCTTACCATTCATTTAAATCTACCTGACGGCACTCTTTTCTAATGGATTCTTGCAGTTCTCCAGCTTCCGCATCACTAAGAATCCCGGCAAATTTCGCTAGGGGATGATCGGGGTTGCCTTTCACCCGATGGAGAAACTCTAATACTGCCTGCACCAAGTCATCAGGGGCTTGGCTAAGTTCTTGGATCAACTGTTCTCGATCGCTCATCTGTTCCATCCTCATTCAACCGTTTCATAACAATATGCTCTCGTTCACGGATAACCTCAAAGCCCAATAACTCAAATGCTCTGAGCACCCGCTTTTTGGGTACATCAACCGGAAACTTGGGCATCAGACCGCAACTCCCGCCTCAGTAATAAACACCTCGATCGCCGGAATATCCTCTAACATATCTTTCCCAAATACATCGACATAACACGCGATCGCCGACTTTACATCAGCTAAAGCCTCCTCATAGGTATCTCCCTGTCCCACGATCGCCCCCACAACGCCAAGAGGATAAGCCACATAGCCATCAGAGTGCTTTTCAATCACAATTTTGAACTGTTTCATAGAGTTTTTGCAGCAATTCCTAAATCTGCAAGCCAGACTTCACCGGGTTTAAGGTTCATCGAGTAAATTAAGTACCTCTTGTTCAATAGTCCGTAAACGAAGAATATCTAGACCATCTTGGTCAGCTAGATTCATAATCTCTGAAATGTACTCTTTCACCTGTTGAGCAACATCAGGTTGCCACTCCTTTAGTCTTGTATCCAGCCGTTCTGTTAAAGCATCCATAAGCTATTTACTCCTGACTCATGAACATTAGTATATTCCATAATAAAGTTTAGCAGCCTCAATCTGCCCCCATCTTAACTAGAGAGGAAAAATCAATGACCATGAGATAATTTAATTATTCTTTTTTTTGCTATCTCTATGACTATCTCTCTGCCCCGCCGGGGTTATACCCTGCCAGTTTTTGCTTGTGCCGCAGCGATCGCTGCCTATCGTTGGCTGCAACAACCAGAAGCTTTAGAATTTGTCCCAGTTGATTTAATTACCCCAGCCGAAATGGTAAATATTCCTATTGAACAGGTAGCAGGATTGCGTCCCGGCATGGCACTGGCAGTTACGAAGAGCGATCCCGGCGATAATTTGGATTTGACCAGAAACACTCCCCTGTGGGCAGTTGTGGAGGTGCTGCCGAGGGGGATGAATCAGCCTTTGGTAACTATTGTAGGCGGGGAAGGTTTGGGGACAACCTTGGAGGGGAAATCTGCCATCTATAGCTATGCCACCCAGTTATTGCAGGAGAATTTGCAAAGTATTCTAGAGCCGGAGCAGAGGATCGTGGTGACGATCGTCCTTCCAGAGGGCAGGAAACTAGCCGCCCGGACTTCTAATGCCGCCTTTGGGGTGCTAGAAGGTTTATCCTTGCTGGGGACAACGGGCATATCTCAGCCCCTGAGTTCCCCAGACCAGTTACAAGTATTTCAGCAAGAATTACAAGCCAAGGCAGGGAATACACCTCTAGTTTTTTGTATCGGTGAAAATGGTTTGGATCTAGTCCAGAAACTTGGCATTCCTAGTAGCCATGTAGTCAAAACTGCAAATTGGCTGGGTTCCATGCTGGTGACGGCTGCCCAAGCTGATGTGAAAGAAATTCTACTATTTGGTTATCATGGCAAATTAATTAAACTTGCTGGGGGAATTTTCCATACCCATCATCATCTAGCCGATGGCAGATTAGAAATTTTGACTGCGATCGCCGCTAAGGTGGGTTTACCCACACCTCGATTGCAACAACTCTACCAATGCTCCACCACCGATAATGCCTTGGGTTTGCTCCGGCAATGGGATGCAGCCGATCGGACTAACTGGGTTACAGCAATCTACACCGAAATGACCCAACAGATTGACCAAAAATCTACAGAATATATTCGCATTCATAGTGAAAAGCAGGTAGTCGTAGGTTCAGTACTGTTCGATCGCTCCCGGCAGATCATCCTTCAGAGCCAACGGGGGGCAACTCTACTCTCCCATCTCTGTCAGATTTAGTGTTAAATTTAGTTAACAACTACCCATCTATGACTGAACGTGAATACGCAAACTGCCCCTAACCCAGAAATTTCCCCGGCTACAGCTTCTACCATATCTGTTGATTCTCTTCAAGAAGGCCGAGGACAACGCCAAATCATTGTCATCCTTGACTTTGGTTCCCAATATTCCGAATTAATTGCCCGCCGCATTCGGGAAACTCAAGTTTATTCTGAGGTGATTTCCTATCGCACCACCGTCGCCCAACTTAAAGAAATTAATCCCCAAGGAATTATTCTTTCTGGCGGCCCCAATTCAGTCTACGATCCCGGTGTGCCCCACTGTGATCCGGGGATTTGGCAGATGGGAATTCCGGTGCTGGGGGTTTGCTATGGAATGCAATTAATGGTGCAGCAACTAGGGGGAACCGTAGAGCGGGCGGAGCGGGCGGAGTATGGCAAGGCATCGCTCATTATTGATGACCCGACAGATTTGTTAACTAATGTGGAAGATGGTAGCACCATGTGGATGAGTCATGGAGATTCCTGCATAGAATTACCCCAAGGATTTACCACCCTAGCTCGGACAGAAAATACCGATCGAGCAGCGATCGCCCATCCAGAACGAAAACTCTACGGTGTGCAGTTCCACCCGGAAGTAGTCCATTCCGTGGGCGGTATTGCCATGATTCGGAATTTTGTCTATCACATCTGTGACTGCGAACCTACTTGGACTACCGCTGCTTTTGTGGAGGAATCTATCCGGGAAGTCCGGGCTAGAGTCGGGGAAAAACGAGTGTTACTAGCCCTATCTGGAGGGGTGGATTCTTCAACCCTAGCGTTTCTGCTCCATAAGGCGATCGGTGATCAACTTACCTGTATGTTTATCGATCAGGGCTTCATGCGGAAGGAAGAACCAGAGCGACTGGTGAAACTTTTCCATGAACAATTTCATATCGATGTCCAGTATGTCAATGCCCGCGATCGCTTCCTAGCCCAAATTGTCGGTATCACAGATCCAGAGGAAAAACGCCGCCGGATTGGTCATGAATTTATCCAAGTATTTGAGGAAGAATCTAAGCGCCTAGGACCTTTTGATTATCTTGCTCAAGGAACTCTTTACCCTGATGTGATTGAATCTGCTGATACCAATGTAGACCCCAAGAATGGGGAACGGGTGGCAGTGAAGATCAAAAGCCATCACAACGTGGGGGGATTACCCAAGGATCTAAGATTTAAGTTGGTGGAACCTCTCCGAAAATTATTCAAAGATGAAGTGCGGAAGGTGGGGCGATCGATCGGACTACCCGAAGAAATTGTTAACCGCCATCCCTTTCCTGGGCCTGGCCTAGCCATTCGTATCCTTGGAGAAGTTACCGCCGAGCGCCTAAATATCCTCCGGGATGCCGACCTTATTGTGCGCCAAGAAATTAACCGTGCGGGTATCTATCATGATCTTTGGCAGGCTTTTGCAGTGTTGTTACCCGTTCGCAGTGTGGGAGTCATGGGCGATCAGCGTACCTATGCCTACCCGATCGTCCTCCGGTTAATTACCAGTGAAGATGGCATGACCGCAGACTGGGCAAGAGTTCCCTACGATCTCCTAGAGGTGATCTCTACTCGCATCGTCAATGAAGTTAAGGGAGTTAACCGAGTAGTTTATGATATTACTTCCAAGCCACCGGGAACGATCGAATGGGAATAGTCTAATTTGGCAGGTTTTTGGTATCTGTACTAGTCAACTTCGCCCGAATTGTAGCTAGATTAATCACCGTAGCGATCGCTAAGATATAATTTAGAACCTTTTTACTTTACCCGGTTTACTTTACCCGCCTTGAATAACCACCTCAAACTAGACCCCGCCGCTCGGACTGGTTCAATCTATGCTCTACTAGCTTATGGTGCTTGGGGCTTATTCCCTCTATATTGGAAATTGTTTGGGCAGATTTCCCCCATAGAAGTCCTGAGTCATCGGGTTTTGTGGTCAATGGTGCTGTTGACAGCAATTCTAACTTTGCAACAGCGGGGCAAGGAGTTTCGGGAACTATGGCGATCGCCCAAATCTGTAGCTGGCTTACTTCTGACTACGACCTTACTAACTTGCAATTGGGGTCTGTATATCTACGGTGTAAACAGCGATCGAGTTATCGAAACCAGCTTGGGTTATTTTATTAATCCTCTAATCAGTGTTCTTCTAGGTTTTGTATTTCTTCGGGAACGCTTATATCTAGGGCAGAAAATAGCTGTATTGCTGGCCATGATTGGAGTAATTAATTTTATAGGATATTTTGGTCAAGTGCCTTGGATTGCGATCAGTCTGGCAGTGTCCTTTGGTCTTTATGGTCTCCTACGCAAAGTTATCCCGGTCTCACCGATGGTAGGTTTAGCCGTAGAAACTCTGTTGGCAACTCCTGTAGCTCTAGGATTGTTGGGTTATGGAGCAATTATGCGATCGGGGCATTGGGGTAATAGTTGGTGGCTAACTATCCTATTTATCGGTTGCGGTGTGGTGACTTCCCTACCTTTGCTATGGTTTAATAATGCGGCCAAACGTCTAAAACTCTCTACTATGGGATTTTTTCAATACCTAGCCCCCAGTATTCAGCTTGGATTAGGAGTTTTTCTGTTCCACGAACCTTTCACTACAACCCATGCGGTCACCTTTGGTTTTATTTGGACTGCCTTAGCGGTTTATTCGGCTACTTCCTTGATGCAGCAACGAATAAGTTCTTGATACTCTCACAGCTATAGACCATCGATCGTGCATAGCAGCCAGTAGGTTTTACAACGATTTCTAGAAAAATTAGGGGATTTTATCCATATTGCCAGCTTTTACCCAGCCTACTTTTCCTGTAGCTACTATGCGGATTTTTTGCCAATTTTGATCCGTGCTTTCCTCCAAAACCACCACCTGTTGATTGTAGCCCACACCACCAATGCGATTGGAACTATTACCGGGGGCATCCCGCAAAATTAATCCATCTGACCAGTTAATCACTCCCTTGTAGAGTCCCGGTTCTGGTGATGGAGTTACCGGACTAGGGGCGGGACTAAGTATAGGACTGGGCGATGTTTTATTTTTATTTGCAGGAGAAGCATTGATAATAGGCTGTTTAGGCTTCTCTTCTGCAAAAGTTGGTCTTTCTGGAGTTACTGACAACTTTGTAAAAATATAATAACCCGCAGCTAGGCTGCCGCCCACCATCAGGGCTAATCCTAAAGTGATGCCAATCAAAAGTTGCAGGATGTTTAAAACAAATTTGACTACAGAGAGAGGCTTCATAACTTTCACTATACAATCAAGCCTACTTAATGATTAATATAACCCGTAGTAGTTTCCGTGGTTAATTCTAGGGTGTCTCCACTCTTGGCGCCATCATGGTAGGCTGCAAATAGGACTTCACTGGTTTTGCCCCAGCCAATGCCGCCGCCCGCATCAAGAGCGATCGCCCCAAAATCCCGCTGATTATTTTTTGCCTCTGTAAAAGATTTCTCCAAGGCCGCCGTCAGGGAAAAGCCATCACTAACTCGGATGACAATCTTCGCTGCCAGACACTCTTCTAAGATATCTTCCCCAATCCCCGTACAACTAACCGCAGCAAGGGGGTTGGCATAGTTCCCCGCCGGAGTGGCAGAGTCACTCACCCGTCCAATGCGTTCAAAGCCTTTGCCCCCGGTGGAAGTACCCACCGCAATCATGCCTTCGCCATCTAAAACTACCACCCCGATCGTGCCCCTTCCGGCCTCAGGATTATTGGCCACTACTCCCGCCATAGCCGATCTAAAGCCTTGATCCCGTTCTGCCATCCACTCGTGTAAGCGAGTTGTAGTTAAAGGATTATAAATAGGAACCTGCAATTCTCTCGCTAATTCTACCGCTCCGTGATCCGAGAGGACACGATCGCTATGATCCTGTAAAAAATGCGCCAGATCAATAGGATGTTGCACCCTAGAAACATTAATTACCCCACTAAAGCGTTGCGCCCTGCCATCCATTAGTGCTGCACTCATCCGAATCTGCCCATCAGATTGCAAGACCGAGCCAGTCCCGGCATTAAACCGAGGTTCATCTTCTAATAAATGACAGCCGAAAACTACCGCTTCCATAGCAGTCATGCCCTCTAGGAGTTGGTCATACACTTCATACACTATTTTACCTAAACTATCTCTTACAGGCAGCAAGCCACCTTTATCTTGAATAGACTTACCTGCCCCGCCATGAATAATTATTTTTGGTTGCATATCTATTACTTAAATTGCTAGTCATCAGTCGCTGCAAGGAGGTCTTCTAAATCCTCTGGCACTTCGTAGTCATCATCTAGAGGTTCCCCCAAAGGCACTTCCAAAATCATTGTTGCCGGCTCTCCTTGGAGTTTTTCCCGGAGTTTTTCTCGGTATTTCGCAGCCATTTCTTCGGCCATTTCATAAACGCGATCGCGGTTATTGATCATATCCCCCGGTTCTGGCTCTAATTGTTTAGTGGAGAGGGAAATTCTTCCCCGTTCCGCATCCAGATCAATAATCATCACCTTGATTTCATGATTAACCTCAAAAACACTATGGGGGGTATCAATATGATCATGGGAAATTTCAGAAATGTGGAGGAGACCACTTACACCGCCAATATCAATAAAGGCACCGTAGGGTTTAATACCCCGGACAGAACCAATCACAACTTCTCCAACTTCCAAGCGATTCATTTTCCGCTCTACTAATGCCCGGCGATGGCTGAGGACTAGACGGTTGCGGTCTTCATTTACTTCTAGAAACTTCAGGGGTAATTCTTCCCCGACTAAATCTTCCTTTAATTTACGGGTACTGATATGGGAGCCGGGAATAAAACCCCGTAGCCCTTCAATCCTCACCAATGCCCCGCCCCGATTAGTCGCAAAGACTAAAGATCTAACTGTGGCATCTTCGGTTTGCAGTTGCCTAACTCTCTCCCAAGCCCGCATATACTCAATTCGGCGGATAGATAGGGTAAGCTGGCCATCTTCATTTTCATCAGTCAGAATAAAAAATTCTCTAGTTTCATTAGACTGCAACACTTCTTCAGGATTGTCTACCCGATTAATAGACATTTCCTGTACAGGAATAAAAGCAGCAGTTTTGGCTCCAATATCGATTAAGGCACCCCTAGGCTCAAGGCTAAAAACTTTACCGGGGACAATATCGCCGGGGCTGAAGTGATAGTCGTATTTGTCAAGAAGAGCGGCAAAGTCTTCTAGGGTGAAACCAATATCTTTAGTATTAGTACTTGTTGATTGTTTTACAGTTGTTTTCTGGCTGACCATGCGTATAGTTTTTCTTAATCCTGATTATTATTCTAATGATCTGTGGTGACGGAGCCTCCTGTCGTTGCTAATGCACTTGACCCAGTATGTAGCTTTATTCCTCTCTCTGGATATAGTTTAGAGCAAGCTTCAGAATAAATTTCCCTAAAATTTGCTGGGAGGGGGGCTAGGTTAGGGGTTAGTCCCAATTGCTCATCATAGCTTATATCAATACGAAAAGGGAGAGACATTTTTCTGGCATGGGTTAGAGTTTATGAGGGTTTTTATTAAAAAATATTAAGAATAGATTTAGGAAAGTGGCATGATACAGGAAAATAGTTTCCATGAGCAATACCTGATTACTACATTCTAATTCTCCTAAAGATGATGGATGGTGGGTTTGTTTTTTAATAAAATTGATTACTACTTTTTGGAGGAATCCCATACATGAGTATCGTCACGAAGTCCATCGTGAATGCTGATGCTGAAGCCCGTTACCTCAGCCCCGGCGAACTAGACCGCATCAAAGGCTTTGTTTCCTCTGGAGAAAAGCGCCTGCGGATTGCCCAAGTTATTTCTGACTCTCGTGAACGCCTTGTGAAGCAAGCTGGCAACCAGTTGTTCCAAAAGCGCCCTGATGTTGTTTCCCCTGGTGGTAATGCCTACGGTGAAGAAATGACTGCTACCTGCCTCCGGGATCTAGACTACTACCTCCGCCTAGTTACCTACGGAATTGTTGCTGGTGATGTCACTCCGATCGAAGAAATCGGCCTAGTAGGTGTCCGGGAAATGTACAAATCTTTAGGCACGCCGATCGAAGGTGTTGCTGAAGGTGTTCGGGCACTGAAGAGTGCTGCTGCCTCCCTGCTGTCTGGTGAAGACGCTGCTGAAGCTGGATCCTACTTTGATTATGTGATCGGCGGCCTACAGTAAGTTAAATAAGTTAAATCTGTTTCTTACCCTTACCAATCACAATTAATAATTCAACTCAGGAAATAAATCATGCAAGACGCAATTACCGCAGTTATCAATTCCTCCGATGTTCAAGGTAAATACCTAGACACCGCTGCTCTCGAAAAACTAAAAGGCTACTTCAAAACTGGTGAACTCCGGGTTCGGGCTGCTTCCACCATCAGTGCTAATGCTGCGACGATCGTCAAAGAAGCTGTAGCTAAGTCTTTGTTGTACTCTGATGTCACCCGTCCCGGTGGCAACATGTACACTACCCGTCGCTATGCTGCTTGCATCCGTGACCTAGATTACTACCTACGTTACTCCACCTACGCTATGTTAGCTGGCGATCCTTCCATCCTAGATGAGCGGGTTCTCAATGGCTTGAAAGAAACCTACAACTCCCTAGGAGTGCCTATTGCTTCCACTGTTCAAGCTATCCAAGCTATGAAGGAAGTAACTTTTAGCTTAGTTGGCGCTGATGCTGGTAAGGAAATGGGCGTATATTTTGACTACATTAGTTCTGGTTTGAGCTAGTCTGGTCAAGTCTCCTTTCTTAATCCTTGCTATGGATTTTAGTCTGGGCAGTCGGCTATGGAGTTTTAGATTATTGCAGACGATCTTACGAGATATAGTTTCGATAAGCTAGGGCTTGTACCTGACTCCCGGATTAAAAATAGCTACCTTAAAAAAGTAAATAAAATTTTTCAAATACAGAATTTTGGCTGTGAATTTAGGAGAAGTTAGTTCATGAGAATGTTTAAAGTTACTGCCTGTGTACCTAGTCAAACTAGAATTAGAACCCAGAGAGAGCTACAAAATACCTATTTTACTAAACTAGTTCCCTACGATAATTGGTTTAAAGAGCAGCAACGCATCATGAAAATGGGTGGCAAGATTGTCAAAGTGGAATTAGCCACTGGCAGACAGGGTACAAATACTGGTTTGTTGTAAGAGACTTTATAGTTTCTTCTAGAAATTTTTGTGTAGATATTAAGTTAGGAGGTCTTAAAGACCTCTTTTTTTATAATTTTCTAAAATCTTTATGAAACTATACTTGATGCGGCACGGATTGGCGATCGAGCGGGGAGCTTTGGTAGAGGATGGCGATCGTCCCCTAACCTCTGTGGGGATTAAAAAAACTCAAAGGGTAGTTAAACAATTTCAAGAATTAGGATTAAGGTTTGATCTAATTGTCACCAGCCCCCTAGTTAGAGCGCAACAAACAGCAGAAATTCTCCACCATCAATCCTTAAGTAAACGTTTAGAAGTTTCTGCCCACCTAGCTCCAGAAGGTGACTTATTAGAGTTTTTAATTTGGCTTGCCCCCTACATAAAACCAGAGGGAAGTTTGATTGCTGTAGGCCATCAACCGGATTTAGGAAATTGGGCAGAGATGCTAGTCTATGGACAAATTCAAGAGGGAATTATTCTCAAAAAAGCAGGAATTATTGGTTTACAGTTGCCAGATTTGGGAGAAGCAGTTGCCCATAGCCAGTTGTTTTGGCTCACCTCTCCCAAGCTTCTAGTTCCCGAAATTGCTACTAGTAAAACCAATTAGGTAACAGTGCTAAAGCGAATTTTCAGGTAATCATCCTCCATTTTTGCCCCTGATGGTTTTAGGGCAGCAAGGGATTGGGGCAAGACAAGATTGCGGCGATGGTTGCCGATCGTAATATTTAATTCATCCCCATTTTTGCTCAAATCTACCTTGTCTTTGGTAATCCCCGGCAGGTAGAGTTCTAAACTATAGTGATCATCTTTTTGGACTATTTTAATAGTTTGTTCTTTGTAATAAACTTGGGCGGGATCTTCATCACCGGGATAGAGGGTATCTTTTAATCTTTCTAATGCCTCTAAACCGCACATTTCCTCAGAGTAGAGAGGAACTTCCTTGACAGGCAGGGGACTAAAGTTATCATGAATTTCTTGACGGTATTGCTGTTGATTATCTTTCCATTTAGTAAA
>ENA-OBLH01000236-OBLH01000236.1-metagenomes-genome-assembly--contig:-NODE-236-length-20195-cov-3.67071_pt1 | contig 20195 bp, 17 predicted proteins | sample MGYA00153382_OBLH01 | MGnify analysis MGYA00153382
CCCTCTCCCAGAACGGGAGAGGGAACAAGAAAATTTAGTCTTACTCCCCTACCCTTCGGGAAGTCTTACGCCTACTGCCCCTTGTGGGAGAAGGGGTATAGCCCAAGGGGCATTCAAGAAAGGGGGATGTAGCTTGCTTCCCGTAAGGGTGGGGGATTTCTTATCCCGAACTGACGTTAGTATAGAATCAGAGAGTTTGTAGAAAATTTGTAGGGTGGGCAATGCCCACTTTACGAGAGCTTACTTTAAGGATTAACTAAAAATTAACTAATGCTTTTAGCGATCGCTCCACCAATACCTTAGTTAAATGGCAGCGATAGGCACTACTAGCCCTTGTATCCTCCAGCCAATCTAACTCCATGACCGCCTCTAATTGCTGCTCATCTGGCACAAAATCAAACTCTAATAACTTAGGAGCCGGGACACTTGCCCCGATGCCAATTCTTACCCTTTGACTAGGGGCATGGTAGGCAACAACTACAATAGCTAAGGCTGGATCCGTAGCCGCAATTCCGAAGCGATCGTAGCTAATCTGCCACTGTAAATAATCTGCGGGAATTACTACTTTTCTTAATACCTCTCCTGATTGCAAAAGTGTTTTTTGGATCCCCGTTTGAAAGTCTTTTGCTTCTACCCAATGGGAGCTAAGCATAGGATTTATTAATTCATACTTTGCCCCCAAAACTATCATTACTGGAGCCAAAGTTCCTACTGCTAAAGCTAGGCAGAGATTCCCGCCTACCGTTGCCACATTAACTACTTTCCAAGAAGCTGCTAGGGCAGAAATGGCTGATTTAAAAACTTCTAGAGCGGGGTATTCAGGATGATTTAATTCCTGCAATCTTTTCAAGGTACAAGTCGCCCCGATCGCCACTTCTTGGTTACTAATTTCTAGCTCTGACCATCCCAAATCCTGCATTTCTACCAAAGTTTTCAAGTGGGGCTGGGGTTCCGAAAATAGCCAAGTTCCCCCAGCTAACCAAGCCCAATCTTCCCCCCAATTTTGCACAGAGGTAAAGTCTTGGGGACAAAGATAATTTTCAATCTTAGGTAAATCCATAGTTGATAAATTTTTCTTCTTCCCTCTCCCAAAGGGAGAGGGCTAGATTGAGGGTTTATTCTTAAATTAATTAAATATCTAAATGAATTTCACAACCTAAACGCTTGGGCAGCGAAATCTTATACACATCCCCCTGATCCATTTCTTCTGCACCTTTCATCGAAGCTAGGGCTGTCACCACTTCATCAGAATTAGCAGTAAGAACTACCACGGGATTATCACAGGCGATCGGGAAATCATGCCAAGTTCCAGAATGAATTAGTAGGGCATAACCGGGGGGAAATCTAAATGCCTTAGTTTCTGTTAGGTTAGGCACATTTTGACCAGCTTCATGGGTAGGAGGAGAAAGTACCATAATAAAAGGCTCACTACCCAAACCAATGAAGAGTTGAGTCATAGCCATATGTCTTTCCAGCCAAATAATTGGCGGGTATCCCGGCATGATTTTGGCAGTGCGAATTACCGCCTGTCCTCGATAGCTAAAATCAACATTTTCGCCTTCAATAACTCGACCCTTATAGAAAGGAATTCCTAAGCCGGGCTTGGCTACATCATCTCCAAAAATCTGTCCGTAGGGGGCAATATTCTCGTGGGTGGCATCAATTACGGGAATTTTTACAATAGTAGTTGAAGACATATTTTACTCCTATGTTTTGTGAATAATTAAACTCTTACCATAACTGCTAATCTGATTTTAATCTTCAAGTCTCCCTTATAAAGGAGGATTTAGGGGGCTTTTCTGATTCATCCATTGATAAATCTCATAACCCGTGGTTAGCCAAGTATGCGATCGCTTTTTGATATGCAATAAACATTGCCGCAGATATTTCAACCGCAGGGGCTGTCCCACAATAAAAGGATGGAGTCCGATCGTCATCACCCGTGGTTGGGTCGCCCCGTCTAACCAAAGCTGATCAAACTGATCGATAATTGCCTGGGCAAATTCTGCCCCTGTTAATCGAGCGGTTAAACAAAGAGTAATATCATTTGCCTCAAGAGTATAAGGAATCGCCAACATCTTGCCCTGGGCTACAGGATACCAATAGGGTTGATCATCATTTACCCAGTCGGTGGTGTAAACAATTCCGGCATTGTAGAGCAGATCAAAGGTAGATTCTGTAACAGAGAAGCCCGGAGTCAGCCAACCTTTGGGTTTTTCTCCGGTAGCTTGAGTTAGTAAATCCAAGGTTTTTTGGATCACCTCCCGTTCTGCCTCCACTGTCATCCCACTATGCCCAGTGCTGTTATTAATTCCATGGGCCATAAATTCCCAATGACGCTGCTGCATTCCTTGGATAATTTCTGGATAGAAGGTACAAATATCCCCATTTACTGCCCCGGTGACAGGAATCTGCAATTCATCAAACAGATCAAATAAGCGCCAAATTCCCACTCGGTTCCCGTAATCTCGCCAGCCGTAGTTGGCAATTTCTGGGGGACTAGTCAAATGGGGTTGGATGGCTGTCCCCAGTTTGCCAAAGCTAAAATGCTCTACATTCATCACCACCATGACGGCTACCCGTGCATCATGAGGTAAGGGGTGTAGGGGACGGTGGGCGATCGAGCTAAACTCTGGGGGCTGCATAAATCTTGTAAACACTAGTTTGCCTAATCCTAGGTAGCAGAGAGTAAACAAGACTGTTAAGTTAGCTACTAGATTACCAGTTTTATGGGGATTAAACTGTTAGAAAGCTATTGGGAGTTAGGCTATTAGCTGCTACGCCGGTGAGTAAGGCGAAGGGCTTATCACTAGGAAATATAGTTCCCGGTTGTAAGCCAATCACAGTGGCTCCTACTCCTTGGGTAATCTGCAAGTCGGAGAATTTTAAACCCCTAGCTAGTTCAATTAGGTCTTTACCTACGGTGAAATCGGTAACGGTGTCTGTACCAGTACCGGGAGCAAATCTAAATCTATCCCTTCCAGCGCCTCCTGTCAGGGTATCATTCCCTAAACCACCGACTAGGATATCTCTGCCTTTGCCACCGTTAAGAGTGTCATTTCCTTTTCCACCCCGCAGGAGATCATTGCCTTCACAGCCGCAGATAGTGTCATTTCCATCTTGACCGAAGAGGCGATCGTTCCCCTTGCCTCCAGAGATAAAGTCATTCCCGCTATTGTTACGATTCACCCCAGGCATAACATTATCGCCTTGACCACCGAAGATAGTATCGTTACCATCTCCTCCAGAGAGGAAATCAGCCCCCTGGCCACCATAAATGGAATCATTCCCCTTGCCCCCAAAAATCACATCCCGACCCTTACCACCGTAGATGGTATCTTGCCCTGCGCCACCCCGGATAAAGTCCCTTTTTTCTAGACCCTGAATCACATCTCCTCCTGGGCCTCCGTAGAGGTTATCTGGATTTGGTGTCCCTGTCATCGTATCTTTGCCTTTGAGACCATAGATAGCGTTGATAGCAGGTGTGCCGACTAAGGAGTCTTTCCCATCGGTTCCCCGCAGAGTGTCGACAATGGAGTTGGGTTTTTGTTGTTTAATAATTGTTTCACAAGGACAATCTTCATTCCCAGCTGCCGTACCAGAATTACCACTAAGAGGAACCTCAGATGAGGTAGAGGTGTCAGCAGGAGTTCCCACTATAACTGAGGCTGGTGTACTTGGGGCTGGCGGATTTCTTAACAGAGTTAGGATTTCAACTGGAATAGATGAATTATTTGCAGGAGTTGCGGGAGCAATTAGGGCCGAATTAGCAGGAATAGCTATCCCTGCTGATGCTAATTGAGTACTAAAAGAACTAGTCCCACCATTCAGACTAACATCAGTCAGGTTACCCGGACTTCCCCCGGTTTGATCCCAAGCTCGGAAAGAAATAGTTTTAATAAAGGCATCATTAGTATTAGGTGCAAATCTAATTTTATTATTCACATCAAGCAGTAAGGCATTCGTAGGACTAACGGCTCCCACATTAATCCAGATAGTGCCACCATCAAGGCTATACTGCCAAACTCCATTAACATTAGGGGCATCAGTCACAGCTATCCCCTTTAGGTTGGCAACATCCACATCGGTGATTGCCGTAGTAGCCAAATCTCCAACCAAAACTCCCGTAGTAACTAAGGTTTGGGGAGTGCTAGGGGGGACTAGAAGCGGGTCAAGGACAGGTGCTGTATTGCCAAGGGTAACGAAGACTCCACTAACACTACTAGCACCGCCATTTACTGTTGTATTAATTAAGCTGCCATTAGTACCATTGGTCTGATCCCAAGCCCGGAGAGTCACAGCACCGGGAGCACCCAAATAGCCAACATTAGGGATAAATCTCAATCTTGAGGTGCTATCTAATAGCAGAGATGAAGCGGGAGTGACACTAGCTCCTACAATGGGGATCCAGTGCTGACCATTGATGCTGTACTGCCAAGTCCCGTTTAGGCTATCTAGGTTAGTAATAGCTGCACCTCTCTGGGAACCAGTATCAGTATCTGTAACAGAAGCCCCGGGCAGGATGTTAGACATCAAAACGCCAGCAGCGGAATTCACCCCGGCCACAAAGCCGGCTGGTGTAATCACCAAGGCTGGGTTGAGGGTAGGCGCTGTGTTAACTGGGGTGACAGTGATCCTAAAGTTATCTACAACTGGGTTTGTAAAGGGATCAATACTCAAGTTCCGGCGAATAATCTCTATGCTTCCTCTGGTAAAACTGACATTGATCAATCCCCCATTACCACCATACTTTTGATTTGCGGCTCTGTAGGTGACACCATTAGTCACAGTTCCTGTAAAGCCAGCATTAGGGACAAAGCGGACTCGGTTTTTGTTATCTGTTGCTAAGTATAGAGCTGGAACATCTAACCCCGGTCCTTGGGTAAGTCCAATGGGAAAAGAAAAGGCTTGCTGAATACTCCGCCAGCTTTTGCCATTATCTGTGGAATACTGCCATGTGCCGTTGCTATTATCTACCGCAGTAATGGCAATCCCTTTTCCCGGTGCTGCTCCAGTATTGATAGTTGCTGCTGCTAAGTCTTGAACTGAATTTCCATTATTATTAGAGGCATTTTGGGGAATATCACTAAGTTGGGGGTTGGTAAAAACAGTAAAAGTGGGGGAGATAAAAGCTGGATAAGCAGTAGGGCTACTTTGAGTTATATTCCCACTTACGACATCTCCTCCAGCAGTTCCTATAGTGGCTCCAGTACGATGCTGGAGACCAGTGGTGCCAGCTGCATTAGTTCCCACCTTATTATTCGTGACTGTATTGCCACCAACTCTGGCATCTATACCCAAACCAACACCGCTATCTTCATTGCTAATCCCGTTGGCTGATACGACATTGTTATCAATAACGGTATTGCCATCGATCGCATAGATACCCCAGCGGTGATTTCCTAGAGCAAAATTACCTGTAACATCAGTCCCTACTTTGTTCCCTTGAATTACATTGTTCGTTGAACTCCCACCCCGAATATTGACGGCTGTCACCCAGTTTGCAGAAACAAGATTATTCAGATATTGGGTATTATTAACTCTCCATCCATAAAGGCCGCTCTGCCCATTAGCATCACCAAAAGAACCATTCCCTCTAGCTACAGTCCCGGTAATATCCGTACCAATGTAGTTACGTTGGATGGTCACACCATTTGGTCCAAAAATACCTGAAGTTCCTCCCGGTTCTCCTGCTCCTAGTTTGATGCCACTGGCGGGGAAATTATTCACAACTAAACCTTGGACTGTACTACCAGCAGCACTTGCCACAAGACGTAGCCCGTGGTAGTACCAACCCGGTAAAGCAATAGGAGCCGCAGGGTAGCCTGCTGCTGCTGGAAAAGTCCCTATCGCCCCCAGAAATGCACTGCCGTCAATTTCGATGATCGGGGTGTTGGTATCAGTAAAACCGGGTTGGGTTTCTCCGTTAATTAAAGTAGGCCCGGTGATATCTGGGAGGCGATCGCTTGTCGGTCTAATAGTTTGCGTCCCACCGGGAGCAATGTTGAAGTTAATAGTATCGAATCCGGGGTTGCCATTAGCATCAATAATAGCTTGGCGTAGAGAGCCAGCCCCAAGATCATTAGTATTACTGACTATGAAGGTACCTAAAACATCTTGGTAAGCATCTCGGACTTTCTTTGTAAAGGCTTGTCCGGCTTCAATAATACCTGTTGCTTTTTCTAGAATCCAATTCCCACCCTTAGCTGCACTCCCGGTCAAATCTACAGAAGCTGCCACATCCGCCCCAGTAATAGAGCTAAGCCTCTGAATAAAATTATCTCCCACTAATCCTGATGCCACATCACAACCGTAGAGTATTAAATCAGGGCGCTTATTAAGTAGAGGTGAGAACCATTGCTGAAGAGATTGTTGATATTGCTCTAAATTATTGCTATTAAGTTGGGTTGAGCCAAGTTGGAAACTGCCAGCACTACCATGACCAAGGATTTAAACACTATCTACCACACCAGTCCGGGCTTTGAGAAATTCTGTAATTTGTCCAATCCCATCTCGATTTGGATCAAGAACTACTGCTTCAGTATTTTTCTTTAGACCAGAAAGGAGGCTAGTGAAGTTCTCCACCATCGGATCGATAAAAACAATATTCGATGGAGTATAGTTACCTAAACTAAAGTAACTCTTGGAGTTGGAATTAACCTGACTAAAGTTATTGTTATTATCAGATAAACTGAGCATAGAATTTCACCTTTAAGAGAATTTAGACATCAAGAATTAGACCAAGAAATGGCGTATTTCTAGATACAGTTACATAGATATTCTTAAATAAGAGATGCCCTTGAAAAGTTTTTGCGTAGATAGTTGACTAACTAATATAGTAATTCAATAGGGAAACCTAGCCCTCCGTAAATTTTCTAGGGTAATTTGACGACCTTGTTAAGACCTATTCTTAGTGGCTGTAATGCAATTCTGTAGCTATAGTCCAGTGCCTATCATTAATTATAAATTTACCTTATCTTTACATATTTATGACAATGAATTACAAAAATAATACAAAGAAGAATTGTTTATAAAACTAAAACAAAAAAGCGCATTAATTAATATTTTGCTTGTCTAATCTGCGGATGGCAAAAAAACTTCCTAGTAATCCGACAGTAGTTCCAAAGCTGAGGAGAATTATGATTAATAGCCAAGGATTTTGCATATTTGGTTGCAATCCGAGGGTAATAAATTGCAAAAAATCTGGGGCATTGAATAGTAAATTGGTTAGGGATACTTGGACAAGAGTAATTAAAACTAAGGCAAGCCCACTACCAAGGAGACCAAAGGCAATACCTTGAATTAAAAATGGTAAGTAGATCCAGGCGGCTGTAGCACCGACTAACTGCATAATTTCTATTTCTCTGCTTCTAGCGATGAAGATGAGGCGAATGGTGGTGGAAGTGACAGCGATCGCACTTATGGTCAAAAAAGTAGTAATCCCGCCACTAACCCAGCCCAAGCCTTGGTTGATCTGAGCTAGGCGATCGATCGCCTCAGATCTATAGCGCACTCCATCAACTCCGGGTAGCTGGACTAGTTTAGCGGCCAGGGGCAATACAGCTTGGGGGGTGCTGGCTTTAACTTTTAATTCATCTACTAAGGGATTCCCATCTAGCTGTTGGGTAACACTTTTAATATCTGAGAACCCCAATTCCTTAACTAAACTTGCCCAAGCCTGTTCCTTGGAAACTAATTTTACTTCCGTTACGCCCGGCTGCTTTGCCACCAAAGGAGTTACAGTTTCTACCTTAGTATCAGGCTTCAGATATACAGAAACCTCTAGCTGACTGCCATACTGGTTTAGCAGGCGATCGAGCTGCCAAGATACGGTAAGCTGCATCCCAAACAAAAAGAGTAATACTGTCACAGTGCTGACGGCTGCCCAGTTCATCCACCCGCCCCGCCGGAGTCCCCGCCATGTTTCTTGGAGCAGATAGGAGAGTTTACGAAGGGTGGGCAACATAAGGTCAAAAATTCCTGCTAGGATAGAGTTTAATCATTCTGTTAAAAACTTTACCTTATCTGCTTCCATGCCTGCACCAGTAATTGTAGAAAAGAAAAAATTAGAGACTCCCCCCCGCCAGATTCACTTATTGGGCGATCGTATCCTCCGGCAACCAGCCAAACGAGTAGCCAAAGTAGATGAAGAAATTCGGCTCTTGGTTAAGGAAATGTTCCAAACCATGTACAGTGCTAATGGCATTGGTTTGGCGGCGCCCCAAGTAGGGGTTCATAAGCAAGTAATTGTGATTGACATCGAACCAGATAAGCCAGAAGTAGAAACTGTCGTGCTGATTAATCCAGTCATCAAGAAACTTAGCCGTCAAGTCTGCGATATGGAAGAAGGTTGTTTGAGTGTGCCGAATGTTTTTATTGATGTGACTCGCCCAGAAGAAGTAGAAGTTTCCTTCAAAGATGAATTGGGGCATCCCCGTACCTTGAAAGCAAGGGGTTTGTTGTCAAGGGTAATTCAGCATGAAATGGATCACCTGAATGGGGTTTTATTTGTTGATCGAGTGGAAAATGAACTCTTGCTCACGGAGGAACTACGTAAAAATAAATTCTCCCCCGGTGCTGTTAAACCTATTAAATAACCTTAAACAACAAAATAATCGTGGGTAGCGTGGCGTGCTATCACTTAAATAATTTTCCCTATGATGATGACTCCTAAAGGTGGTGTGCTTTTACTAACTTCTTGCGTAGCTGCGATCGCCGCAGTTGGTTCAGTTTTTGAACTTTCTTCTGGTACGCCCAAATTTGGGACTGGTATAACTTGGGTGATATTGGCGGTAAGTATTCCCCTAGTAGCGGGAGCATTCTACGCAGCAGTGAAGGATGCTAATAGCCAACAGTAAATAACCTATCAACTAACAAAATTATGGAAAAAATAATGTTGCAGGTGGGTGAAGATGGAAGCATGGAAATCCCTTCAGAATTGCGAGAAAAATTAGGTATTGAAGCGGGGACAAAATTAGTAGCTAGGGTTGAAGGCGATCGCTTAGTCCTAGAAACCCCGGCGGCAGTTTTAGCAAGGTTACAAGCTCTGTTTGCTGGTGTTGAAGGAAGCATGGCAGATGAGTTGATAGCAGAACGGAGAGCTGAGGCGGAACGTGAATTACATAATTGATTCATCAGCATTACTAGCAGTATTGCAAAAAGAAACAGGCTATTTAACAGTTGTGCCGTTACTCTCTGGAGCTTTGATGTCAACTGTAAATCTTTCAGAGGTTTTACAAAAAGTTGAACAGAAAAATCTGCAAATAGTAAACTTAATGGATAGTCTTCAAGTAATGGGAATTGAAATGATTCCTTTTACTGTTGAACAAGCTGAATTAACCGCAACCCTATGGACTAGGTACAGTTCTTTTGGATTATCCTTGGCTGATCGTGCCTGTCTAGCCTTAGCTCAGTCTCGTCAGGCGATCGCTAGGAAAAACTTGCGGAGCCTCACCAAAATTTCCGACTAATTGCCGGTCTTTTTTATACAAAGCCCCACCCACAATATTGGAATGAACTATCAAACTCTTCAGTTGAGTCAGAACTTGGGTATCAGTCCGATCGCCAACTTGCAAACTCAAAATTGCTTCTACCTTAGCCGTAGAAACTTCCTGCATTTGGTTCAATAGTTCTTGTTCCCGCCGAGTATAGGAAGGAATAAAAATAATTACCTCGATCGCCACTATGCTCAGGAATACCCAAGCAGCAACAGAAATAGACAATTTTGCCTTTATTAATCGTCCAAATTTACGAGATGAAGCTTCCATAGTTGAAGTACGATTAGCAGCAAATAATGGATGCTACATTAACCATTTTTGTAAAAATATTACGTCCATTTGAAGGAAATGCTTACTTATTTAGCATCACTTCCTAATTCCTATTCCCTAGGTAACAACTAAAAACTGGCAAGTTTAGGGCAAGTTTGTTATGATCCTGACTGATTAAGGCTGACAACTTTTAAGATTATCCTCAAATAACTTACTCAATTTTGTTATTTGAGCGTAGTGTAGCCCGATCGCTTGAGAATTAACTCGTAATATCACCCCATGACGAATAAATACTCCCTCAGTTGGGTGAACCGGATGCAAGATATCCCTCAGACAGCCTGGGATGCCTTGGCAATACCCCTAAAAACTCCTTTCTTAGAATGGGAGTGGCTGAACAATTTAGAAACTTCCGGTAGCGCTACACCCCAAACAGGCTGGCTGCCCAATCATCTTTTAGTCTGGCGTAACCAAGAACTAATCGCAGCAGCCCCTCTCTATATTAAGGGTCATAGCTACGGTGAGTTTGTTTTTGATCAGCAATGGGCCAATGTTTCTTATCGCTTGGGGGTGGAATATTATCCCAAAATGTTGGGGATGACCCCGTTTACTCCAGCAGCAGGCTATCGATTTTTAATTGGGGAAGGGGAAGATGAGGCAGAGTTAACTGCCATGATGGTGGGGGCGATCGATCATTTTTGCGATCGACATCATATCTCTGGCTGTAACTTTTTGTTTGTAGATCCTCAATGGAAATTGACCATGGAAAACTACGGTTTTACTAGTTGGATGCACCATAGTTATATCTGGCAAAATAATGATTTTCATACTTTTGATGATTACCTAAAAATGTTCAATGCCAACCAACGACGTAATATCAAACGAGAACGCAAGGCAGTAGAGCAGGCAGGATTAACTCTCAAAATCCACACGGGGGAAGATATTCCTAAGCACTTACTATCTTTAATGCACGGCTTTTATGGCAGCACTTGTGATAAGTTTTGGGGCGGTAGTAAGTACATCACTAAAAAGTTTTTCGAGCAGTTATATCCTAAGTTTACGCATCAAGTTGTGTTAGTAGCCGCCTACCATGAAAACTATCAAGAAAAACCCGTAGGTATGTCTTTTTGTTTGACCAAAGGTGAACAACTCTACGGGCGTTATTGGGGTTCCTATCAGGAGTTTGATTGCCTCCATTTTGATACTTGCTACTATGCACCGATCGAGTGGGCAATTAGTCAAAATATTCAAACTTTCGATCCCGGCGCTGGGGGCAGCCACAAAAAAAGAAGGGGTTTTCCTGCCACACCTAATTACAGTCTGCATAGATTTTACAACCCCCGCTTAACTCAAATTCTGCGTAATTATATCGGTGAAATAAATGATATGGAACAACAGGAAATTGAAGCGATGAATAGTGAATTACCGTTTAGTAAAAAGGAAATAATTTTTGATTTAGATTAGTAGGGTGTGTTAGCGTATAGACTTTCTACTTTACGTTTTTGGGAACTTGACAATCCTTCAATCTCCTCTAATAAGTTGGCAATATCTAATTTCTGTAAATTTCCGCTGTATAATTTATCGGCGGTGTCTTTCAGATAGAGGGCAAAATTAGATTCGTAGAGAGTAGTTAATGATTTAGTTATCTAGATCGTGCTATTCAATTAATTCAAATTATTTAAAATATGATTTCTAGTGACAAAATTTGGTCTGTATCTTATAGAATAACGAATTAAGTAGCCAAAAACTACGGTACACCTATCAACCCTGATTAACCCGGTATTTCTGATGACCGATCGAATTCTAGAACAAAAGCTGAATTTATTGTTTGAGTTGAACCCTTTGGCGGCGATCGAGTGGAATATACAATTTCAGGTAGTGGATTGGAACCAGTCAGCTACTGAGATTTTTGGTTATCCCAAAGAGGAAGCGATCGGCAGGAATATCTTAGAATTAGTTGCACCTAAAGAGTTACATCCTTCTCTTGATCAGGTATTTCAATCCTTATTTCAACAAGCTGAAAATAGTAATAATATCAATGAAAACATTACTAAAACTGGAGAAATAATTACCTGTGATTGGCATAATCATCCGCTAATTGATACTCAGGGGCAGGTGATGGGAGGGTTATCGATCGTGCAAAAAATCACTTCTCAAAACCAGACCACCCAAGCATTAGTAATTAGTGAAAATATTACAGAACATAAAGCTGCTGAACAGCAATTACAAGAACAAGCGGCTATTCTGCAAGCTTTTGTAGAGCATACTCCTGTGTCTATGGCTCTGTTTGATAAGGAGATCCGCTATCTCGTGACTAATAGCCGTTGGTTGGAAGATTATGGCTTAGGAGAGCAAAAGATTATTGGTCGATCGCATTATGAAATATTTCCAGACCTACCCGATCGCTGGAGAGAGATACATCAAAGATGCTTGGCCGGAGAAACAGAAAGCTGTGAGGCTGACCCCTTCCCCCATGCGGATGGTTCCCTAGATTATGTGCGGTGGCAAGTCTTACCTTGGCGAGATGCTCAAGGAGAGATTGGAGGCATTCTCATGTACTCAGAAATAGTGACGGAGCGGGTCAAAGCAGAGGAAGAAAGGCGTAACTTGGCGGCGATCGTTAACAATACTAGTGATTGTGTTAGTGTTGCTTCCCTAGAAGGAAAAATGCTCTACATCAACCCAGCGGGCTTGGAGCTAGTCGGGTTAGATAATCTAGAAGCAATTGTAGGTAAAGATGCCATTAATTTCTATGCCCCCAGAGATCAAAAATCTATTATCCAAGGAATTACTGAAGAACTGATGACTAAAGGCCGATGGCACGCAGAAAAACATCTCCGCCATTGGGGGACAGGGGAAGAAATTATTGCAGATGTAAATATTTTTCTAATGAAGGATTCCCTGACTAGTCAACCCCTATATTCGGCTGCGGTGATCCGGGATCTGCGAGCATCTAAAGCTGTCCAGCAGCAATTACGCCAAAAGGTTAATCGAGAAGAATTACTCAATCGCATCACTAACAAAATTAGTAGCTCTTTAGACTTTAATGAAATTTCAAAAAAAGCTGTAACAGAAGTCCGGGACTTTTTAAATGTTGATGCCTGCCACTTTACAAAATACATTCCAGAAGATGATCAGGGAGTTTCCTATTGGGAAGTTCTTCAAGAAGAAAAAATACCGGGAACGCCCGAAACTCCTCGGATCTATCCAACTTCGGTAGTAGGAGTAATTAGTGCAAAGTTGCTAGATTTACAAACTATTCGAGTAGATAATACTGAAACTTATACCGATGCACCAACTCAGGAAACTTTGCAACTTTTTGGTATAAAATCGGTAGTCATATTGCCTTCTTTATTGGGCGATGGTATGTTTGTTTCTTTTAGCTGTATTAATTATCAACAACCCCGGATTTGGTTAGATGAAGAGGTGGAGTTATTAGAAGTAATTATGGAGCAGTTAGCGATCGCCCTCAACCAAGCAGATTTATATCAAAAAGCTGAATCTAGAGCAACAGAACTAGAGGAAATACTCCGAGAACTCCAACAAACTCAAGGGCAATTAGTCCAGAGTGAAAAAATGTCTAGCCTTGGGCAATTGGTAGCAGGAGTTGCCCATGAAATTAATAATCCTGTAAATTTTATTTATGGTAATCTAACCCATGCCAACGAGTATAGCCAAGATTTGATCCGTCTAATTGAACTTTACCAACAGCACTACCCAAATCCGGTTACAGAAATAGAAACAGAGTCAGAGGCGATCGATCTAGAGTTTCTCTTAAGTGATCTACCCCAATTGCTAAACTCTATGAAAGTAGGAGCCGATCGCATTAAGCAAATAGTCCAATCTCTCCGCAATTTCTCCCGGATGGATGAATCTGCCATGAAAACAGTAGACATCCATGAAGGGATTGATAGTACTCTGATGATCTTACAAAACCGTCTCAAAGCAAAATCTGATCAACCAGAAATTCCAGTAATTAAAAACTATGGAGATTTACCTTTGGTAGAGTGTTATGCCGGGGAATTAAATCAGGTATTCATGAACATTATTACTAATGCGATCGATGCTCTTGAAGAACGAGATCATCAGCGGACTTTCTCTGAATGCCAACAAAATCCTAGTCAGATTTATATTAATACTACTCTCCTGCCAGATAAACAAGTAGAAATTAAAATTAGTGACAATGGTTTAGGGATTCCTGAATCAGTTCAAAAAAGATTATTTGATCCTTTTTTCACTACTAAAGCAATTGGTAAAGGTACAGGATTAGGGATGTCTATTAGCTACCAAATTGTGACAGAAAGACATAACGGTTCCTTAAGTTGTGAATCTCAACTTGGTCAAGGGACTAGTTTTATCATCAGAATTCCTTTACTACAATTAAAATTGGGATCGTAAAGTCCGGTCTTTAGTTGGTGTTAATAGTATGGGGATTGATAATGTTTCCTTAATCTATTAGTTGTAGAATAGCTCTAAATGCAATATTGTATTACTATAGCAATCTTAAAGGCTTCCAATCGCTTTTGGTGAGTAAAAGCGTTAACCAGAAACAAGTCGATGCTAGACTTTGGCTCAGTGGGTGCAAAAAGTATTATAAGAACATTAACTCAAGTTGAGGAATTTCTAGCTATGCAAGCCCAGATACCACAAAAACTTAAGGTATTAATAAAGCGAAAGCTCGCTGTTATGGCTCTCGTAGTACCCACATTATTAGTAATTAGTTCAGGTTGTGGCACTCAAACTGCAAGTAATAGTAAACCCCAGCTAACGCCTAGCCCTCAAGCTAGCGGGGAAAAAGTGTCATCACCTTTGATGGTAGCAATTCTTAATCAATCAAATGAAACAGAGCAAAAGGAAAGAGAACGATTCTTAGCTGAGTACTTAACTAAAGCCTTAAAGCAACCCGTATCTGTCCAGGGAGTTAAAGACTACAACGGTACTGTGGATCTCTTAGTAGAAGAAAAAGTCCAAGTTGCAGTATTAGGTCCTCTTACTTATATTGAGGCAAAGCGACGGAATCCCCAAGTCGAAGCGATCGCAGCTTCCATCACTAAAGGTACGGGTCGCCCTTGGTATAAAGCGGCAATTGTGGTTAATGCTACTAGTGGCATCAAAACCATCGAAGATATGAAAGGTAAGCGACTAGGTTTTGTTAGTAAACTATCAACATCAGGCTATATGTTCCCTGTGGTTCACCTGTTGGATAAGGGTTTAAATCTTGATGGTGATTTTGCCTCAGTTGAGTTCTTTAAAACCCATGAGAATACCTTAGGAGCATTACTAGAGGGGAAAGTTGATGCCGTAGCTATGGAGCTAGATGTTTATAAAAAATTCAAAGAAGCGGGTAAAGTTAGCGATGATTATCAGATAATTTGGGAATCGGAACCAATTCCTCAGTCTCCCATTGTTGTTTCTCAGAAACTTTCCCCTAAGCTTATTGCAGAATTGAAAGAAGCCTTTATCAAAGCCCCAGTAGGTATGAGTACTGTTGCTGGAGTGGCTTCTGATGGATATACCCTAGTCCAAGACTCAGACTACGATCGAGTTAGACAGGTGAAAAAGCAATTAGATGAAAAATTAGCGAATCCGAAATGAAGATTTGGCAGAAATTCTTTGGTTCTTCTGTAATCACCGTCGGGATGATTGTAATTACGGTGGGAACCAGTAATGTCTTGCTGGGACACGCCCACGATCGGGTAGAAGCGGCACACAATAAAAGTTTGAAGTTAATTGGCAATGCCCAAACTATAGATTCCCTCTTAGCCCAGCAAATTATTATATTAAAAGATTTGTTGGTCTTAGAAAATCCTCAAGCTAAAATTGCTGAATATAAAACAACAAAGCAGCAGTTCCTATCTATTTTAGAGGAGATGAAAAAACTTAGCCCCGACACTGAAGAATTAGATATTGTGCAGCGTCGATATCAAACTTTTGATCGCTTGGCAGCAGAAATTAGTCAATCAGTGATTACCAAAAATAATCTTCCCCTAGCAGATGTTAAGGAAGACTATAGAGCTATTAATACTTTTAACCGAGATGTTAACTTTTATACTAAAAAAATCCTTGAGATTTTTCAAGAAGATCAAAAATTAGCTGCTGAATCTGGAGAATACCTCAATCAAACTGAGCAAATTGTTAAGTGGGGAATTCTGGTGGTTATTTTACTAGTTCTTTCCGGGCAGTTTGTGCTAATTCTATTACCAGCAGTCCGGTCTATCAAAGAACTTCAGACCGGCGTAGCAACTATCAGAGAGGGTAATCTAGACTATAGATTAGACCTGCAAACTGGTGATGAAGTTGAGCAATTAGCTAACGAATTTAACCGCATGACTATCAAATTAGCAGAATCTTATCGTGACTTGGAAGCAAAAAAGAACTATGCCAATGAAGCTAACCAAGCAAAAAGTGATTTTCTGGCCAACATGAGTCATGAGCTACGGACTCCTCTCAACGGTATTTTAGGCTATGCTCAAATTCTGGAACGTTCCAAAGTTATTCCAGAAAAAGAACGTCATGGTGTAAATGTTATTTATCAATGTGGTTCTCATCTCTTGACCTTAATCAATGATATTCTAGACCTCTCCAAAATTGAAGCCCGCAAACTGGAACTCAGCCCTAAAGCTATTCACTTTCCTTCCTTTGTCCAAGGTGTAGTTGAAATATGTCGGGTTCGTGCCGATGAAAAAAGCCTTGACTTTATTTATCAACCTAACCCCAATTTACCTGTCGGCATTGAAGCTGATGAAAAAAGGCTCCGCCAAGTATTAATTAATCTTCTGGGCAATGCTATTAAATTCACTGATGCAGGTAGTATTAGCCTGAGAGTGGAAGTATTAGAGCCAAAGAAGTCTATTGCCTTATCTTGTCTCAAGTTTCAAGTAATAGATACAGGAGTGGGCATTTCTCATAATCAAATTACTAAACTTTTTCAAGCCTTTGAACAGGTAGGAGATAAAAAACGTCAGTCAGAAGGCACAGGTTTAGGTTTAGCCATCAGCCAAAGAATTGTGGAATTGATGGGCGGGAAAATTCAGGTTGAGAGTGAATTGGGGGTAGGTAGTACTTTCTATTTTGAGGTGACTTTGCCGATCGCTACTGAAGCTACTGATTGGGTAGAAGGAAAATCAGTTAACAACGAACATACAATTATTGGCTATGTAGGAGAGCCACGCCATATTTTGGTAGTGGATGAGCGCTGGGAAAATCGCTCAGTGTTGATAAACCTCCTAGAGCCGATCGGGTTTACCTTCACCGAAGCGGAGAACGGTCAAGAAGGCTTAGATAAAGCTAGGGAAAAACAGCCAGATTTAGTAATTACAGATTTATCGATGCCAGTAATGGATGGTTTTACTATGCTTAAAGAGTTGCGTAGTGCAGAGGATATTAAGCATTTGCCGGTGATTGTATCCTCCGCTTCGGTGTCAGAAACTGACCAACAGAAGAGCCTAGAGATGGGGGGAGATGATTTCCTTGCCAAGCCAATTGATGCTGAAGAGCTATTCACTGCGATCGCCAAGCAACTGCAACTCACTTGGAAGTATGAGGTAGACAAGTCAATTATCAAGGATAATCAAGTATCCACAGTTCTAATTCCTCCATCAGCAGCAGATTTGCAGATTTTGCTGGAACTATCTCAATATGGCTTGCTAAGAGAACTAACTCAAGCTGCCAAGGAAATTGGTCAAAAAAATGAGGATTATCAGCCTTTTATTCAACAAATTATAACGTTAGCTAACCAATTTCAAGCTGAAAAAATTGAAGTATTAATACAGGAATATCTTAAACTGCATACTATAAAATAAGAGAAGGTTTTGCCGCACAGAGTGCGGCAAAACCTTCCTAAAAATCAAATGTAATTTAGATTACTTAGGATTCAAGGATAATTATGGCAAATGTTTTAACTGGCTTTATTTTAATCGTTGATGATACGCCTGCCAATCTGGATGTAATCTCAGAAACCTTGGCTCATGAGGGGTATAAAGTGGCGATCGCCACCAGTGGAGAACGAGCGATTCAGCAAATTGAACGACTACCCCCCGATCTAATTTTATTGGATATAATGATGCCGGGAATTGATGGTTTTGAAACTTGTCGCCGACTTAAGGCGAACCCAAAGACTAAGGATATTCCGATTATCTTTATGACCGCCCTAGCTGATGCAGAAAACAAAGTTAAAGGATTAAAACTAGGGGCGGTAGATTACGTGACTAAACCCTTCCAAGAACAAGAAGTATTAGCACGGGTAAATACTCAGTTGAAGTTGCATCTTTTGACTCAGAATTTAGAACAACAAGTAGCAAAAAAAACAGCGGAATTGCAAGCATCTCAACTGCAATTAATCCAGAAAGAGAAAATGTCAGCCTTGGGTAATTTAGTTGCTGGGGTTGCCCATGAAATGAATAATCCTTTGGGTTTTATTTTTGCTAGTTTACAACAAGCTAACCCAGTCCTTAAAGATATTTTTGACCATTTAAAACTTTATCAAGAACATCTACCTAATCCTAGTCAAGAAATTCTTAATCATGCTTCAGATATTGATTTGGATTATAGCTTGGAGGATTTACCAAAGATGATCGATTCTATGGTGATGGCGTGCGATCGCCTAAAAGATATTAGTAATAGCTTATGTGCCTTCTCCCGGACTGATCAAGACTATCCTATTGCTTGCAATATCCATGAGGGGATTGATAGCACAATTATGATTCTTAAGCATCGTCTCAAAGCCAATGAAAATCACCCGGAAATTCAAGTGATTACGGAATATGGTAATTTGCCAGCAATAGAATGTTATGTCGGGCAGTTAAATCAAGTATTTATGAATTTACTGGGTAATGCAATCGATGCGATCGAAGAATCAAATATTGGGCATAGCTATGCAGAAATCAATAATCAAATCACTATTAAAACTGAATTACTGCCAGAAAAAGCCCAAGTAATAGTTCGGATTAAAGATAATGGGATAGGCATGAGTGCTGAGGTACAGTCAAAGATATTCGAGCATTTATTTACCACTAAAGATGTGGGAAAAGGTACAGGGTTGGGGTTAGCGATCGTTAGGCAAATTATCATGGAAAAACATGGAGGGGCGATCGAGGTTAACTCCGCAGTAGGGCAGGGAACGGAATTCTCTATTTTCCTGCCTGTATCCACAGCAGTCTAGTTAAGATAATTAATCACAGCTTGAGCGATCGTTTCATTCCCATCTTTTGCCACCAGTTCCGCTTGATTTGGGGGTTGACAGGGTCTATGGAGAAAATCCCAATTACCTTGGAAAAATTCTTCAGGGTTAATAATTTGGTGCTGCCCGTAGGTACGAATCCCCTCTAAAAGTACTGTAGCTTCGGCAAAATCTTTTCTAGTTAGGGAAGTAATGGGGCAATCTAACCGGAGAGCTTCGGCAAAGGTGCTATAACCCGGCTTGGAAACTACGCGATCGACAAAGGGCATAAAATCTACAGGGCGGTATTTATTTTCGGTGACTTTGACCAGATTGGGGATATCTGGGGCTTGGCGATCGAAGGTAATAAATTGCCAATTAGGAAATAAGGCTAAATTCTGGTAAGGAATTTGATTTAAGCCCAGACCCCCAAATGTTAAAAGAATAGTCCGGGACTGGGGTTGATGCAAACCAAAAGTAGCTTTCAATTCGGCATAACTATAGCGGGGATCACCACCAGTCAAGCCCACATCTTGGATCTTCGGAAAAGCCGTCATCGGTTCATGGAGAGGCAGGCGAAATAGGCGATCGACCTTCCCATAACTAGCCCCAATCTGGTCAGCTAAACCGGTAAATTCTCCACCCCAATCACGATAGATAAAATCCCAGCCAAAATTACTCAGCATCCAACAAGGAACCCCCGCCACTGCCGCAATTTCTGATGCCAAGGGGGGAATATCTCCCAACACCAGCCCTACCCGATTAGTTTTAATAAAATCTACTTCACTAGCTAAGATCATTCTTTCCTTAGCTTTGATTTCCTGCCAGTGCTGCCAAGTGGCATCTTTGTCCATGGTCAAGCTATCTGCCTGAATCACCCCCACATCAAAACTCCGCTGCCGATGGATGAAATCTCCCGTTATGTAAGCCTCCAAAAGCCAGCGGGGAGCAGCGGTAACTAAAATCAGCAGCAAGTCTGGACACATTTGCTGGATTGTGGCAGCAACGGCAGCGCTACGGACAGCATGACCAAAGCCGTGGCTAGTAATTGCAAAGTAAAGAATGGGTTTATTCATAAAAAAATGTTCTAGACCTCTTGCATAAATTTTGACCCACCCTAGGGGAAGCAAGCTACGCCCTAGCCCTCTCCCAAAAGAAGAAAAAACAAGAAAAATGAGCATTTATTACGACTTACGCAAATTCTGCTACTAACCACCATCGATAGGGGCGCAAGGCCTTGCGCCCTTACTATATCTATGATAGCATATTTATCA
>ENA-OBLH01000237-OBLH01000237.1-metagenomes-genome-assembly--contig:-NODE-237-length-20193-cov-3.36359_pt1 | contig 20193 bp, 21 predicted proteins | sample MGYA00153382_OBLH01 | MGnify analysis MGYA00153382
GTTTTATCCTGAAGTTAATGCTATTTTTACTGCCCAGATAGATCCCCAATGTGGGATTCCTGCCTATAAACGGGTTCCTGTGGCCATATATGCTAACTAAGCTCATGATTTCTCCACTTCCCAGCCCTACAAATCCTGCTATGGCAATGGGAAGAGGAGAATATCCCTTCTCAAATCGTGTTTGAAATTCTATCTTCAAGCACTACCAGAGAGGAAATGGCGAAGAAGCTCTTGTTTTTTGATCGCTACGGTGTAAGCGATCGCAGTTTCTAGCAGCAGAACTCCAGCGTTATCGAGAACGTTTTAGGGATATATGAAATCTATCTGCCTTTAAGCGCCTTGGTGAAATTCTGTCGATAAGATTTATTGGCCACTACCAGAGCAGGCCAGAGAAAAGATAAAATTAGCTTATTAGGCAGATTAGGGCTAAAACTAGTTTGCTCAAATCCCTTCCAAAATCTCCAGACTCCATACCCATAAATCCCAATCAGAGCAAATAATATAATCACTTTCATAAATAAACCTCCTAAAAAATATCAAACCGGATCGATTAAATTCACAGAACTTTAGAAAGTACAGGAATTAGAGACAAATCCTAGGTAACAGCCTTAGAATACAAAATAAGATACAGCTTAAATTATTGTTCTACCCACTATATAGTTTATCCATATTTTGGTTGCTTCACCAAGAAGTAGCTGTTCCAAGATTAGATAATTTAGAGCAAATTTTTTAGGGAAGGGCTAAGTCGACATTAATCCTATATCAATTTTATAATCCCAACTCTATACCCGGAGGAGACATGTGATGCGAGCAGTATTAATGGCTGGCGGTTCAGGAACGAGACTCCGACCTCTTACCTGCGATTTACCTAAGCCGATGGTGCCAATTCTTAACCGCCCGATCGCTGAACATATCATCAACCTCCTCAAGCGACATCAGATTACCGAAATTATTGCTACCCTCCACTACCTGCCAGACCTCCTGCGGGATTACTTTCAGGATGGGAGCGACTTTGGGGTGCGGATTACCTACGCAGTGGAAGAAGACCAGCCCTTAGGTACAGCAGGTTGTGTAAAAAATACGGCAGAACTTTTAAATAGTACTTTTTTAGTAATTAGTGGTGATAGTATTACAGATTTTAATTTAACTGAAGCGATCGCTTTTCACCGGGTTAAGGGCGCCAAAGCAACTATTATCCTCACGAAGGTTCCCAATCCCCTAGAGTTTGGCGTGGTAATTACCGATGAAAACCACCACATCCGCCGTTTCTTGGAGAAGCCTTCTCCCGGCGAAATCTTTTCCGATACCGTGAATACAGGAATTTATATTCTAGAGCCAGAAGTACTAGATTACCTGCCTTCAGATGTGGAGTGTGATTTTTCAAAAGATTTATTTCCCCTCCTCCTAGAAAAAGGTGAACCCATGTATGGCTATGTGGCGGAGGGTTACTGGTGCGATGTGGGAAATCTAGATACCTATCGGGAGAGCCAGTATGATGCTCTGCAAAAAAAAGTCAACCTAGAATTTGCCTATGCTGAATGGCAGGATCAAGTATGGATCGGCCAGAATACCCAAATTGACCCGACGGTAGAATTGATTCCCCCCTGCTTGATTGGCAATAATTGCCGAATTATGGGGCGGGTAAAAATTGAAGGCGGGACGGTGGTAGGAGATAATGTCACGATCGGTGTAGATGCCGACTTAAAACGACCAATTATTTTTAATGGGGTGATTATTGGAGATGAAGTAGATCTGAGTGGCTGTGTCGTGGGGCGGGGGGCTAGGGTCGATCGCCGGGCCCATGTCCTAGAAGGGGCTGTGGTGGGTTCCCTATCTACCGTGGGGGAAGAATCCCAAATTAGCCCCAACGTCCGAGTCTGGCCTAGCAAAAATATTGAAGCAGGGGCGACGCTCCATACAAACCTGATCTGGGGACACACAGCCCACCGCAATCTCTTTGGACAGCGGGGGGTGCAGGGGTTAGCAAATATTGATATTACCCCTACCTTTGCAGTGAAGTTGGGGGAGGCCTACGGCTCCACTCTCAAACCCACTTCCACCGTAATCGTCTCCCGTGACCAGCGGAGTATTTCCCGGATGGTATCTAGGTCTTTGATAGCTGGTTTGATGTCCGTGGGAATTAATATCCAAAATCTAGAAGCCACAGCTATTCCCCTTTCCCGGACTGTGGTGTCAAAATTTGGGGTAGCAGGGGGGATCCATGTGCGGGTGCATCCCGATCGCCCAGATTATATTTTGATTGAAATCTTTGATTCCCAAGGGATTAATATTTCTAAGTCTCAGGAGAAAAAAATTGAGGGGGCTTACTTCAAGGAAGAATTGCGCAGGGCGCAGATCCATGAAATTGGGGAAGTCAGCTATGCTGGTTCCGGCTCGGTGATTGATATCTACAGCAAAAGTTTCCAAAAACACCTAAATATTGAGGCGATTCGCCATAGCGGTTCTAAGGTAGTCATTGACTACGGTTATGGGGTTTCCGGGGCAATTCTGCCCTTGCTCTTAGGAAAATTTGGCTGTGATGCAGTGGTCTTAAATGCCAGCCTGAATCAGATGGGTTTATCTAATGAAGAAAAGGAAGAGTTGCTGGTGCAATTGGGAGAGGTGGTCAAGGCACTGAAGGCCAATTTTGGGGTGCAGGTGGCTGCTAACGGGGAGCAGTTGATTTTGGTGGATGAGTTGGGTTATGCAGTGCGGGGAGAGATGCTGACGGGGTTGATGGTGAATATTATGCTAACGGCCAGTCCCCGAAGTTCTGTAGTGGTTCCGGTACAGGCTTCCTCGGCGATCGAGGAAATTGCTGCTCGCCACAACGGGAAGGTGATCCGGACCAAGTCTAACCCCACGGCGTTGATGGAGGCTTCTCAAACTAACCCTAATGTAGTCCTAGGGGGTAGTGGCTCTATGGGGTTTATCTTTCCTCAACTACATCCCGGTTTTGATGCCATGTTTTGCATTGCCAAATTAATTGAAATGTTGATGGTTCAGGAGCGATCGCTAGCCCAAATTCGCGCTGAGTTGCCTCTAGTTACCCACAAATCGGAAACTGTCCGTTGCCCTTGGAATATTAAGGGTTCTCTCATGCGGCATTTAATTGAAATTCATGCTTCTAAAAACTTAGAACTAATCGATGGGGTAAAAATCTATTTTCCATCTCCACCGTCCGTAGTTTTTGATAATCAAAGAAATACTTCCGCCACAGATCGAAGAGACTCAGGGAGTAATGGATTTAATGGGTCTACGTTCCAAGAAGACTCTGTTACCCCTTCAAGATTAACCTCCACAAACTCTAGTTCTAGTGATAGAGACCACTGGGTGCTAATTTTGCCAGATGCAGGGGAACCAATGGTGCATATTTTTACCAATGGCACTGACTCCCGATGGGTAAATTCAATTTTGGCTGATTACATGGCCCATGTCAGGGAATTTGTAGCGCAAGAGCTACACTAGATTATGGTTAGGATACCTTAAGAAACCTAGACTATCCGATCCCCTAGGTTTATAGTACAATTGTTTTACTTATTAGGAGAGGAATAGCCCATGAATAGCTGTATTTTAATGGCCCAGATTATTAAAGAACCAGAACTGCGTTATACCACAGATAACCAATTACCTACATCCCAGATGCTAGTCCAATTTCCATCCCTGAAGCCGGAAGATAGCCCGGCAACTCTCCGGGTAGTGGGTTGGGGAGATTTAGCAACAGAAATTAAAGAGAATTTTCATGAAGGAGATCAGGTAATTATCCAAGGGCGGCTCCAGATGAATTCGATCGATCGCCCCGAAGGATTCAAGGAAAAACGAGCAGAGTTAAGTGTCTCCAAAATCTATAAAGTCGGCGAAACCACGGGTTTTACTGCGATCGCTCCTATCCCTAGCTACGATCCCGCCTCAGTAACTACGACTCCTGTTGCTGCCCCATCCACCCCTAAACCTAATGCCGAAAAATTCACTCCGGAACCAGACCTAGATGATATTCCCTTTTAAACTCACTTCTGGAGGCTTAAGTTTTTAGTTATAAAATAAGGGGCTTAAGCCTTTTACCTAGTATATAGTGATCCTAATTGATTTGCGAACTGTAAATGATTCAGAATGGCGCACCCGAAGGGTGCGCCATTCTAAACTCAAATAGGACTGCTATAGCAACCGACAAGGAGATTATGGTGTTGAAATCTCTGGAAACAAGAGGCTTAAGCCCCTTGCCTATCCTAACCCCTTTAGCAAGCGCTATATTTGTAAACCAGAAAAGTGTGCATAGCTGTATACTTTTGTTCAATTAAGGCTTAGTCTTAACACTTATGGGACCATTAACCATAGCTTGACAGGCTAGGCGATAACTATCCGGCTTCTTTCTTAACTTCTGATTTTCAAATTCTGTCCGGGGAGAAAGATTCTCTATTCCTTCGACAATCTCCACCACACAGGTAGCACACTGACCATAACCCCCACAGTTCATCATCTTCCCAGTAAAAGTATAAATATCAATTCGGTTTTGAACTGCCTTCTCCCGTAAATTGGCTCCATCCGCCGCAATTATTTCTTGATTTTCTTTGACAAACTTGATGTTAGCCATAGGGCATTTTTATTTGTAGTTAATTTGTAGTTAATTTACGATTAGTAGATGTAATAAATTTTAACAAAAATTGCTGCCAACTCAGTTCTAACTTAGAACTAGGAATTTCTACTGACTAAGGATTAAGCCCAGCCGTGTTAGCCTAGAGATCAGCAAGTTGGTAGTACCCGTACTCTTCCCTAAGATTGGGTTTCAGCATCTGAAAAACTTTATGTTTAAATCCCACTCTATTTCTTTTCGGCGAATTCTTTTATCAAGGATTCTCCTTTTACTAGTACCAGTTTTGCTTTCTGGGGTTTATGTCACCTATCGCAAAGCCCGTTCTGGTTTATTGGAAACTGCTAGACAAAACGTAAAAGAGAGTGCGATTAGGGAAGGAGAAAGACTAATCGACCATATTAATTCCCTAGAAGCTAATCTACTGACTGTTAGTGCAGCTACAGTATGGCAGGATAGGACTCCTCAAGCTGCTCAAGAATTTCTGGCCCAACTCCAGCAAAAATTACCTACAGATATCCAATGTATGCAGCTAAGTAATATTCTTAGCCGAAATGTTTTAGCAAGTACCTGTGGAGATCACCCCCTTGTGATTGTGCCGACAAATTTTTGGAGTCCTCGGCAGGAAGCTACTTTCTTTAAGGATCAGCAGCTTTATGTCACCACTGCTCCATCGCCAGACCAGTTGGCTCCGCAACAACTAACTCAAACTTCCCAACTATATTTGACTTTTAGTGTGCCAATTTACGATCGCCAAGGCAATCTTAGTCAAATTCTTCATGTTAAAACCTCTCTTCTTAAGGATAAATCTTTCTCTGTTCTCAAAGCTCCTAGCACGGTGATCATCAACCAAGAGGGAATTATTCTAACTCATCCCAACCCAAGTGCAGTGGGAACAAATATTGAACAAAAGCCCGATGCTGAACGTTTGAAAAGTATTGTGAGAAATGCTCTCAGAAATCGACAAGATGTTTTGCATTTGTTTGCTTTTCAATCTCCGGGACAGGAGCTATTGACAGGCTACACCGCTATTCCTAGCCCAATTACTGCTGCCATAAAGCAAAAATGGATTGTTCTTTCTATTACTCCTCTAGATACTGCTTTAGCTGGGATGTCAGAAATTCAACAAATTTTGTTGATATTTACCTTAGCCCTATTGATGGCTGGTATTTTTGCTGCCATGTACATTGCCACAGCCTTGGCTCGTCCCCTAGAGCAATTGCGGGACTATGCGCTCCATTCTCAGCCCCACTCCCTGCCATCTCAACATCAAGACTTCCAGATCAGAGAATTTGGGCAGCTATCCCAAGCCCTCCAAAGTATGGTAGAAAGATTAACTCGGTGGGCTGAGGAATTAGAAACTGCTTGGCGGGAAGCGATCGAAGCAAATCGCCTGAAGAGTGAATTTCTTGCTACTACTTCCCATGAACTACGAACTCCTTTGAATGCTATTATCGGTTGCTTGCGTCTAGTCACAGATGGCTTTTGTGACGATCGCAATGAAGAGCTAGAACTCCTCCAAAAAGCTGACCAAGCAGCCGTAAATTTATTAAAAATAATTGATGACTTATTAGATTTTGCCAAAATTGAAGCCGGGAATTTGACTGTGGAAATGGCAGTATTAGACTTAAATCAACTGCTAAAAGAAGTCATCGATTTACAAATGCCCGATTTGACAGCCAAGGGATTGAGCTTAGTGGCTCTAGAATTTAATTACCAAATTACAGTCCGGGGCGATCGAGAAAAGCTGCAACAGGTATTTATAAATCTTTTAAGCAATGCCATTAAATTTACTGATCGAGGTAGTATTACCATTTCTATTTATCCAGAGAGAAGCTATCCCCAAAAAAAATCGGAACTGCCAGAATTCACTTCTCCCAGAAATCCCCTCGAAACCAAATCAGAAAATATCATCATTGAATTTCAAGATACAGGGATTGGAATTCCCCCAGATAGCCAAGGTAAATTGTTTCGTCCCTTTGTGATGGCTGATGGCAGTAGTACTCGAAAGTTTGGTGGTACTGGTTTAGGCTTGGCAATCTCCCGGAACTTGATTGAAATGATGGGAGGAAGTATTCAGCTTTCTAGCCCCGGAGAAGGTTTTGGTACAACTGTTCAAGTAATATTGCCAGCCCTGAATATCCTGCCGATCTCCCTTGAGGCTATCAGTAAGTTATGATTGAGGCGAAGTAGGTATTAACTTATAACCGTCATAGCAGTTGCTATAATCAATAAAAAATAAAAATAGAATTTAGAGGATAGATTATGACATCCTATGCTGCTGCTTCTGCTAGAGCCGAAATGGGAGAACTGCGTCGATTGAAAACGCTCCTCCCCCCAGAATTACAAAGTTGGGTACTTGTGGAAGGAACGACGGAGGTGAATCCCACCCTAATTCGTTCTGAGGAAGTGGGCAAAGATGAAGTAGAAATTCAAATTGACCTGATCAAATGGGATCAGTTGGCTTTAGATCAACGGAACTTGCTATTTTGGCATGAAGTTGCCCGGATTCAAAATGATACAGTGCCTAAAGAGGGATGGGAGATGGCGGCTTTGGCTATTGGTTTAGGAGGAGCAGTGGGGGAGTTGTGGGTTCAGGATGGATTATTGTTGGTGCTGGCGATGGGTTTATGTGGATTTTCGGGGTTTCGCATGTACCAGAAGAATAATGGAAGTAAAATAGTCCGAGAAGCAACCGAGGCAGATGAAAAGTCGATCGCCTTGGCTACCCGCTTTGGTTATACCCTCCCCAATGCCTATAAGAGTTTGGCTAGTGCCTTAAAAACCCTAATTGAGATGACTCCTAGCAAAGGGCAGCGCCAGAAATATGAAGCTCGTCTCCAGGCATTGAAGCGTAGTGCAGCTAAAGCTAAGTCTAGAACTCAAGGGAGTCGTGAGGTTTTGGAATAAACCTAGGTAATCAGGTGCAGTACTTTTTCCCGTTACGTTCACTTTAGCGTTGCTTAGCAATATCGCTATCTCCCATTACTACTTTTTTCATAAAAAACGAATAACTACTGACACCTAACAACTACATACTCAAGTTATGGTAGAGCCAACTTCCCCTAAAGAATTTCCCATCAAAATGACCAATCAAGGGGTAGTCATGCAGCTTCCCCCCAAACTTACAGTCCTTGAAGCCGTGCCGTTCAAGTTAGCCTATCAAAAAATTGTTCAAGCTAGTCCCCCGCCCTCCCAAATTACCCTTGATTGGAGTGAGACTACTTTTATTGACAGTAGCGGTATCGGAGCCTTGGTTGCCAATATCAAACACACTAGAGAAAAACAAGTCTCTCTAACCCTAAAAAATGTCCATCCCCAAGTTATGGCAGTTTTTGCGATGACGGGGCTAGATAAAATTCTGGATATTGAAGTGGTGGTGGAGCGATCAAAAACTATCACCCGGCTTCCAGAAGTCCAGCCACCGGCGACTCACCCTTCTATTCGTTCTTGGGTAAAACGATTAATTGATATTGTTGGCAGTATGGTGGGTTTATTGATTACAGGAACTTTATTTGTGCCGATTGCGATCGCCATCAGGCTAGATAGCCCAGGGCCGATTCTCTTTGGCCAAGCTCGCTGTGGTTGGATGGGTAAGCGATTTTTTATGTGGAAGTTTCGCTCTATGTATGGTGATGCCGAGGCGAGAAGAGCCGAAGTGCCTAATCAGGCCACGGGAGCATTTTTCAAGAATGACCAAGACCCAAGGATTACTAAGGTCGGCCGCTTTTTACGGAAAACCAGTCTTGATGAGTTGCCTCAATTTTGGAATGTCCTGCGGGGAGATATGAGTTTAGTGGGCAGTAGACCTTCGGTACTTTACGAATTAGACTACTATGAGGTTCCAGAATGGCAACGTCTAGATGTCAAGCCGGGGATGACTGGGGAGTGGCAAGTTCATGGCCGATCGAAAATCCGCAACTTTGAGGATGTGATCGAGTTAGACCTCCGCTATCAAAGGAACTGGAGCTTGATGTATGACTTCAAGCTAATCTTCAAAACCATCCTAATTTTATTTAAGAGAGACAGTGGAGCCGTTTAGCGACACTTAATCTATTGTTGGTGACACAATGCTCCTTAAGGAATCCTGTCTACGGGTACCTACAGATTTAAATGCTTTGACAGATGTGCTGCAATGGTTTGACCAGTTTGAGTTACCGCCTCTGTCTAAAGATTTTTTGTGGCAATGCCAAGTCGTGCTGACTGAAGGCTTTACCAATGCAGTTCGTCATGCCCATAGCCACCTGCCTAGCGGGACAGTAATTGAATTGGGGATGAGCTTGTTTACAGACTATTTAGAAATAAAGATTTGGGATCAAGGAGAACCTTTTGACTGGGAGGGGACTTTCGTGGCAATTTCCCAAGAAGATATTGATCCTCTAGAAAAGGAAGGGGGACGGGGTTTAATGTTTATTAAGCAGCTAACCGACTATGTAGGGTACGATCGCTTCTCTGACCAAAGGAATTGCCTCACCCTCCATAAAAAACTCCATTAATCATGTACGTAGGAGATATTTTTTGTGGCTGAAGGGAAAAAAATAAGTAAGTCGTTTGCAGGGATTGCCGGCATTGTGGCCGTGGCAACTATTATTAGTAAGGTGTTTGGCTTGTTTCGCCAACAGGCGATCGCTGCGGCTTTTGGGGTGGGCATGGTGGCCAACTCCTACGGCTATGCCTACGTGATTCCGGGGTTTTTATTAATCCTTTTAGGGGGCATCAACGGGCCTTTTCATAGTGCCTTGGTGAGTATTCTCTCTAAACGGAATCAAGAAGATGCCGCCCCAGTGGTGGAAACTGTTAGCACCCTAGTCACCTGTGCCTTACTTTTAGTTAGCTTTCTGCTAGTGATCTTCGCTGGAAATTTGATAGATCTAGTGGCTCCTGGCCTTGGCAGTACTCCTGCTGGGGCAGTAGAAAGAAATCTGGCAATCCAGCAGTTACAGATCATGGCTCCTATGGCAATTTTGGCAGGCTTGATTGGGATTGGCTTTGGGACTCTCAACGCCGCAGATCAGTACTGGCTCCCCGCCGTTAGCCCAATATTTTCTAGTTTGGCAGTAATTCTTGGTTTGGCAGGATTAGCTTGGCAGTTGGGAGATAAAATTAGCACTCCAGAGTATGCCCAACTGGGGGGAATGATTTTGGCAGGAACCACCTTAGCAGGAGCGATTTTGCAATGGCTGGCTCAACTGTGGGCCCAGTGGCGTAGTGGCTTAGGGAAGATCCGCCTCCGGTTTGATTGGCGGATTCCGGGGGCCAAAGAAGCGATCGCCATCATGCTCCCTGCCACTTTCTCTTCAGGAATGCTGCAAATTAACGTCTACACTGACCTATTTTTTGCCTCCTTCATTCCCTACTCTGCCGCAGTTCTGGGCTATGCCGGACTGTTGGTAAATACTCCCCTAGGTCTGGTTTCTAATATTATTCTTGTCCCCCTGATGCCAGTATTATCCAAGCTGACAGCCCCAGAAAATTGGGATGAACTAAAGCAAAGAATCCGTCAAGGTTTGCTCCTAACCGCCCTAACTATGCTGCCCATTAGCGCTTTGATGATTACCCTTGCTATTCCTGTCGTGCGCATTGTCTATGAGCGCCAAGCCTTTGACAATCAGGCATCTATGTTAGTTGCCCCGGTTCTGGTAGCCTACGGTATTGGCATGTTTGTCTATCTGGGGCGGGATGTATTGGTGCGGGTCTTTTATGCCCTAGAAGATGGCGATACACCTTTTAAGGTGAGTATCCTGAATATTTTCTTGAATGCTCTCTTGGATTTTTTCTTAGTCCAAATTTGGGGAACTGTCGGCATTGTTTTAGCCACGGTAATCGTCAATGTAATTTCGATGGTAATGTTTTTGTATCTTTTGAATAAAAAACTCCGGGGTTTGCCCCTCTTAGAATGGAGCTTACCTCTCTTGGGAATTACGGCAGCTAGTGTGGTTTGTGGCTTGGTGAGTTGGGGAATAAATTGGGGAACTCAGCAAATGTGGGGAGCAGATGGCTTAGGGATTCAATTAGTAGAAATAACAGCAGCTAGTTTTGGGGGATTGTTGGCTTTTGTATTGATTGTAACTAGATTAAATTTGCCCGAAGTGGATGTATTGGGGGCAAGGTTACGGGAGAAACTGCCTTGGTAGTAGGGGTTTTAGGGGTAAGGGGGGTAATGCTCACCCTACTTGGGGTTTGTGATAAAACTAGTTAAACTCAGTTGGATGGATGGGATTTTCTCTAAATGATCTAGGATGGAGTTAAGAAGAAACTAGTTTTAAATATCATCTCAATCTGTAGCCTGAATATATACATAGCTATGAATCAAAATATTCCGAATATTCCCAAAATAATTCAACTAAAACTGCCTAGCCTGATGCCTTGGTTGATCCTGCTGGGGCTAGTTCTGCTGTCGGGAACTACAGCTTTTAAGTGGTTGGCAGATGGCTTTTTGATTTTGTTGGCGATCGTGATTATATTGCCGATCGCTGGTTGGTTTGGCTTGCAATGGTGGCTACGCCGGAATGTAGTTGAGGCTCCCTGTCCGGTTTGTGGTTATGAATTTACTGGATTTCAAGGGGCTAATTGTGTTTGTCCTAGTTGTAATGAACCTCTCCAAGTAGAGCAGGGACAGTTTAAGCGTTTTACTCCCGCCGGGACGATCGATGTAGAAGCGGTGGAAGTAATGGGCAAAAGTCTTGAAGATTAGGCCTAGGATCAAATCTTAGGCGCAAACGTAGGATCAGGTAAAGGATTGCTATGATATTTTTTAGTGTAACTTTAGTGCAATCCTGTTAGTAGCCTAGGTACTAATCTGGTCACTAATCCAGCCAATACTACAGCCTTTTCTAGTTTGTAGAGTGCAGGCAAGGGGCTTAAGCCCCTTATTTCACCAGCCAAATATGTCCTTATACATCTGCAATATGTTGTATCTACTAAGGGAAACTAACAAAACTAATTATGAGCGATCAGTCCCAATCTCCATCTGAATTAATGGCAGAACTAGAAGCTCTGCGCCAAGAAGTCCCCATTCTGAGACGGACTAAATTGGCCTTTGAGACTCAGAATCAATTAGTTAAAGCTCTAATTTCTGTATCTCAAGCCTCCACGGGTAGATTGATGTTGCGATCAATGCTTTTGGAAACCATCAAAGTCACCTCCAGTTTGGTAGAAGCTCAGGACAGTAGTCTCTTCCTGATTGATGAATATGGAGTGGTGATGGAAAGTATCTTAGCTAGGGGCGCCACAATCCGGGAAGTAAAGCAAAACCTGATTGGGCAGGTACTGGACAAGGGTTTGGCCGGCTGGGTAGTCCAAAATCACCAAATTGGGTTGATTCTTGATACTAGGCGGGACGATCGCTGGCTAACTCTTCCTAACCAACCCTATACTGTCGGCTCTGCCCTCTGTGTCCCCATCATCCATGCCAAAAAATTGTTGGGTATTCTCACTCTAACTCATCCAGATTTTAATAAGTTTAATCAAGAGGCGGCTGATCTGATGGAAATGACGGCCACCCAGATGGCCTTGGCCTTGGATAATGCCCGCTTGTACATGAGAAGCCAATCCTCCTCTCCAGTCACTCCTTCCCAAACTAGCTCGATCGCAGCTCCAGACCTGACAAAATTAGGAGTTTATATCTTAGGAATGGATGGAAAATTTCTCTACATTAGCAGTCAAATTGGAGAAATTTTTGGCTACAGTATTCCCGAAATCCTCGAATTAAACTCGGCACTATCTCTGGTAGCTACTGATAGCCGGAAGGAATTTAGTGATGAGTTTCAGCCCTGCTTCCAAGGAGAGACAAACCAAGTTAATTGTAAATTTCATGGCAAAAGTAAAGATGGTAAACTCCTGCGGTTAGAAATAGCCGGAAATAGAACCAAGTTCTACGGCAAGTTTGTAATCATTGGTTTGATGGGTGAGTTGTAATATTTCCATGAAAATTGGTTTTTTAGATAATATCGCCTGGGATTATCGAGTTGATAGTGTAAAACACATTCCCCTAGGGGGTTCTCAGTCTTCCCTCTGCTATCTAGCGGCGGCTCTAGCTACCCAAAATCATCAGGTATTTTTGTTTAATAGTTGCTCTACAGCGGCCATAAGTTTGGGAGTTTTGTGTCAACCGTGGGGGGAGCTATTTACCGCAAATCTGCCAGAACTGGATGTATTAATTGTGTTAAATCATGCCGGCTGGGGGCAGAAACTCCGACAGGTATTACCCTCAGAAACTAAATTAATTCTTTGGACACAGCACGCCTTCGATCAACCGGCGATCGCCCCCCTCCAAGACCCGGCAGAATGTGCCAGCTATGATTATTTTGTTTTTGTCAGTGAGTGGCAGCGGCAAACCTATTTGGCATCCCTAGAAATTCATCCCCGTCGGACTAAATTATTGCGTAATTGCATTGCTCCGGCCTTTGAGAATTTGTTTGGCTCGATCGCTGACCTGACTTCCCAGAAAACCCATCCCCCAGTCTTAGCTTATACCAGCACTCCCTTCCGGGGTCTGGATCTATTATTAGAAATATTCCCCCATCTCCACCAAGCAATTCCCGGCTTAATTCTAAAAGTATTTTCTAGTCTCCAAGTTTATCAATTAGCGGATCAATCAGACCCCTATAGTTGGCTCTATGCTAAATGTAGAGAAACTCCGGGGGTAGAGTATATTGGCTCTTTGCCCCAAGCCCAGTTAGCGCAGGAATTGCGATCGGTCACTTTGCTAGTCTATCCCAACCACTTTGCTGAAACCTCTTGTATTTCTGTCCTAGAAGCCATGGCCAGTGGTTGCTTGGTAGTAACCAGTAATTTGGGGGCATTACCAGAAACTACAGAGGGTTTTGGGCGTTTGATTTCTGTGGATGATGACTGGTCAAGGTATCAACAGGATTTTATAAAAGAGGTGCTTACTTTACTGCAAACACCGGAGGATTATTCTATTCTTACAGCTTTTGGGGAGTATCAGTATATCTATTGGCAAGTTAAGTATATTAATAAATACTACAATTGGCGGCGAAGAGCTTCTGAGTGGGCAAGTTGGTTACAAAACATTTAGCTTGATCACCATAATTATGGCAAATTTTGATCTCCTAAGTATAATTTACGTATAACTACTAATTAGAAACTAGGAATTAGAAACATTTCTCACTTGAGTATCAGCAAGCATGAAATGTTTTTATAAGGAACTTACTATTTATTATGGCTTACCAAGAAAAACTAATAAGTCATCCTAGCAATTGTTCTAGCCTAGCTACACAGAAACCGGAGTAAAACCATGGAATCCTTAGCTTACATTCAAAGTGCGATCGCCTACGAAGACCCCAACCCTTCTCCTACCCTAGTTTTATGGCAGGGTTTTAATGGTCAAAAACGACCCAGTGCCGGTTGGTTAAAATTTCTCTGGATTGGCGTAATGGTTGCCACCACTATTTCCCTCACGGAAGTAGCCCAAGCTGCTACAGTGAAAGTCAAAACCAATAGTGGTAATGGTTTAAACGTCCGGGTTCAACCCACTGCTGGTGCTGCTCAAATGGGTGGCTTGACAGAAGGAACAGTTGTAGATGTTGCTGATAGCAGCACCCCCGGCTGGCGGATCATTACCTCTGGTGCTTACAAGAATGGCTACATTGATGGACAGTGGACAGTACCTACTAGTACAGGCGGCGGTGATCCCATCGTGGGGGGAACTATGGGCAAAATGCAAGTAAAAACTGATACCGGCTTAGGCATGAATGTCCGGTCTGCCCCGACAGTCAGTAGCAGTATCATAGGTGGTTTAAGCGAAAGGGAAATTATTGGTGTGACTGCCAGTGATACTCCCGATTGGAGCAGAATTACTGAAGGGCGTTTTATCGGGAGCTATGTTAGTAATAGTTGGCTAATGAGTCTGGGTACTTCGTCAGATCCTATTATTCCTGTAGTCAACTCCAACACGGAAAAAAAGTATGCTATTAAAACCAATAGTGGTAATGGATTGAACGTCAGGGCTTTACCCACGAAAGGCAGTGCAGTTATGGGTGGTTTAGGGGAAGGAGAAAAGATTAGCGCAAAACCTAGTGGAACTCCCGGTTGGCTGGTGATCACCTCTGGTAGTTACCCCGGTGGTTATGTAGCTACTGATTGGGCAATGCCTGTTGATGGACTGATTCCTGTTTATAATCCTAATGTTAATAATTCTCAAGGTAACTATAGGGTGAGAACCAATAGCGGTATTGGGGTAGTTGTCCGATCGAGTCCTAGCAGTGCTAGTCCAAATCTGGGAGGCTTGGGGGAAGGCTTTGTGGTGAATGCGGCTCCGGCTGGTAACGGCTGGATGCAAATTATTTCTGGACCTTATGCTGGGGGTTATATCTCCGGTGCTTGGGTTGCTCCTAGCAGTGGTAATGTTGCCCTATTCTAGGTACTTTTGCAATTGTTCTTAAAACCCCCTCTGAAAAAGTTTAATTCTAAATTCTCCCCCTAAAAAGGGGGCAGGGGGGGTAATATTCGGACGATCGCCCCTTAGAACTAAAGGTTAGCTTGAAAAAGTTCTCTTGTTTTGACCGATTGATATTCGTTAAGCGCTTCATTGATTAGGAAATCCAGTTTCCCGGCGTTAGAATTAGTTTCTAGCGTTCTACAAGATATGCCAAAAATACAAGATATGCCAAAAAATCTACAGCTAATTTAAGTCGTTGATTTTGGGAGGCTGAAACTATGAAGGTTGTGGGCGATCGCTATATTGAAGTCACCCCGGAGGTTCGTTACTCTATATCCTTAAACACGATCGGATCAACATGGAAAAAATCGCCAAGAGCTTTAGCTTGACCTTTGCTGATTGATATTTTGCCATTAATTATCTCAGAAACTAAATCTTCAGAGCCAATTACATGAGCAAGATCGATGGGTTTAATATTTCTCTCTTCTATCAAGTGTAATAAGGTAGAACAAGGAGTTGCAGCTTTTAACTGATAATGTTCGTCTTCAAATTTTTCGATCAGAGAAACTAAAAGTCGAATTATTTGCTCTTTTTCTGGCGATAGGCTTTCTTCGGCTAATAAATTTTCAACAATACTTAAGGCTCGATCGTTCTCTTCTTCCGTAAGGATAACCTTAGGTTGAATATCGGCTAGCAATGCTCCATATTCTATTTTATTTAAAGTAAGGGTCATTTTTCCAACCTCCTAAATCATATTCAGCATGGGTTAAAACATATTTGATATAAACGTCCTGAGTTCTATAGGAAATACTGACAATTAATCGATATTTATTTCCTTTGATATTGAAAACAGTGAAATTACCAACCGCATCCGCAGATGGATAGACGGCTTTGAGTTCATTAATATGCTGCCATTTTGCTTTACTGACAATTTTATACCAATCATCTAGGGCAACTCTGGAATCACTATGGCAATTGCTAAACTGAACCAGTGCTTTTCTAGATATGATGTGCATTTTATTATTTCTACTTGCATCCTAGTCCTCACTTAGTTATCTAAATTATAATAATAGCAAAAAGATTTTGGTGGGCTAAAACTATGAAGGCTAATCTCGATCGCTATATTGAAGTCACCGCAGAGGTTCTTGGGGAGAATTTGCGTATTTAGATAGTGCTGACGCAGACTCAGTAATATTTTGAGGAAAGTAGTTTAGGATATCAGCTAGGAAGGTGATGGATGGGAAAAATCATGAATCAGCAAAATCTTTTATCTCGAATTTCTATTGATCCTCATATTTGCTTTGGGAAGCCTTGTATTCGGGGACATCGGATTTGGGTTTCTTTGGTGCTTGATTTTTTGGCTAGTGGGATGACAATTCCTGAACTGATTGAGCAATATCCTCAGTTACAGGTGGAAGATGTCTATGCTTGTATTGCCTATGGTGCGGAGATGTCGAGGGAACGTTATGTTGATATTCCTTTGGAGCAAACTGGGTGACACTGAAGTTAGATGAGAATTTGGGCGATCGAGGGATTACTCAATTACGGCAGGCGGGGCATGATGTGGCGACGGTGGTTGAGCAGGGTTTACAGTCGGCGGCGGATTCTGTTTTGATTCGGGTTTGTCAGGCTGAGAAACGTTGCTTAGTAACGCTCGATCTAGATTTTAGTAATCCTTTGCAGTTCAATCCTCACGAGTTTAGTGGTATTGCGGTTTTACGACTTCCCTCTAGGATTACTCCCGGTGAATTAAATGATGTGGTGCAAGCCTTGATCGGGGGGCTGGAGCGAGAGGATATAACTGGTAAACTTTGGATAGTCCAACGGGGGCGGATTCGTATTTATCAACAGGAAGTTGATAGTTAAGTTTTTGGGTTTTGGGGGTTGGAAGTTTTATTTAAGGAGGGGGGAAGATGGGGCAGGATGAGTTGTTGGCGTTGATTGAGCAGGCAGCGGTGGAGGGGTGGAGGTCGTTGGATTTGTCGGGGCGGGGGTTGAAGGAGATACCAGAGGCGATCGCTCTTATAAAAGATATAGGTAAAGCAGAAATTGTTAGGACTATTATCAATTGAACCTAACTGTAGGCAAATGAGAACCAATGTAGCCAATAATTATTTTCCCTTGTTGCTCTGGATAGAAATGAATTCGCCAAGGTAAAGGAGTAAGTCGGACATGCCAACTAAAAATGCGATTTTGACCATCAGGACATAAAAAAGTTCTTTCTTGTAAGTATTTTTTTAACGTAGCTTCACTCTCAGGAGTAGCTTTACAGCCAATTAGCTCTGAATTAAACCCTCCTGCCAGCCAACTTTCCGAATAATTCTGTAACTCAAATAACTTTTTTCTAATCGGGGGCAACATCGAGTTACCAATACGCAAATTTTCTAATTGTTTTTTAACAGAATCACAAAATTGCAGATTTGGGAATAGTTCACTTCGCTTATTCCATAATGCTACACCATCAATTAAGAGGTCTTGGATACTTGTTTGCTTGATCCACTCAATATGATCTTGCAAATGTTCTTTACGACTTGTGTGGCGAACAACTCCAATACGTTCCTCATCTACATCAATGGAGATAATATCTACATTTAAGTGGCTACAATCCCAACAGTTATCAGAAAGTAAACTTAATGCAATTGTATTAAGTGTAAAAGCAACACCTAGCCCAATAGCTAGTTTACCGTCATATTGAAATTCACAAGAAGCAATGTTACTCTCAACTTCTTGAACTTCAGAATTTTCTATGTCTTGAGAGAATGGAGATTTTGTTACAAGAGTTTTAATAAATCGACGCTCCTCTCGATCTACTTCACTATCATTTAACCAACGCCGCAAAGGATAATCTGATGCAAGTATAGTAGAGTGAAATTCATATTGAGTTCGGAGAGATGCCTGACTACCAGCTTGAGATTTTATGGAGAGAATAGTTTTGATAAAACTAGACATCCATTGACGAGCAATTAATATGTTGGGCGCAGGGGTTTGTAGAGACAACTCATTTAAGACCATATCTAGAGTCATCATTTACTCCTGTGCTGGTTCCAGTAGAGCATCCAGGCTTTTATCCCACTGATCAAAGAATCCATCAGGCCAATTATTGATACGACCATTGCGATCAATCGTAGGAGATGTAATCTGAGTAAAGGTTTGAATATCCTGCTTAATACGTTGAAAGAAATGTAGACGAACATCATCTGGTTTAATTTTGCCTCCATGAACTGCAAGACGAATTCCATTTAGGACGTGATCACTATGAGTCTCTACAATAATTTGCACACCACAATTAGCTGCTACGGCTAACAGGTTTCCTATCATAGCTTGTCCTTGGGGATGAAGATGCGCTTCTGGATTCTCAAGCAAAATGAGTGTACCAGGCGAGGAAGAAAGTATAGCTATCAGTATTGGAAGAGTATAAGTAATACCGAATCCAACATTAGTTGCTCGATAAGGGTTACTAAGTCCATAGGAATATTGCAAACTGACCAAATCCATATCAGGACTTAATTTCCTTTCAATATCCGTACCCGGACTCACCTCTCCCATCCAAGCTCTAACTTGTTCTATTAAGCTATGAGATTCTGCTTTTGGATGGCTTAGAGCAAAGTTTGGAATATTTTCATCTCTGTACACTGATAAAAAATATGCTGCATATTCACCTCTTATACCGATTTGCCGACGTTGACGCACCTGAAATTCTGATGTTTCAAAGAATGGACGTGGGCTAATTCTTTCTGCGGTGAGGTATTGAAAGGTGCTATCTTTAAAAAGACTTTTTTCATAGATATTAGATTCAGTAGGTTGTGATTTTAAGCTCAATACATCAGCTATTTGATCATAATTAAATAGCCATTTTCCCTTTGTGCCATCTTCCCAAGTAATTTCAAAGCCAACTTGGTCTTCTACTGCACCTTCAAATAGTGCATCTTGAGCAGTACCAATGGCAATCAAATCACCATTAAGAGCCAAGCCAGAATTGGGAAGCAGACCTTGATAATATGATTGTCGGAGCAATAATAGTGATTGAAGAAAAGAAGATTTTCCAGAACTATTAAGCCCCGTCAACAATGTGACTTTGCCAAGTTCTACACTCTCTTTCTCAAAGCATTTAAAGTTTTTTAAGGCTACTAATTTAATCATTCTAAATTTATATTGTGGAAATTATATTCTAATACTACTTAATTATTTAAAACCTCATTGATTAATTCTTCTATTTTCTCGAAACGATATTTCACCCTCCAAGGAGAGCTTGTTCCTCCGGTAATAGAATTGATAAAGCTTGGATCGTTGTTTAATGTAATAAATTTATCCATAACCATATTTTTTCTATCTTTTAGCATTTCAATTTGGTTGTTATTTAATGAGCTTAAATTTACTGACCAAGCCTCAAAAAGAGCTCTGTTAAATGTTGACCGACTAGCTTCTATAGAGGAACGCTTTCTAAAAGCATCGTTACCAAAAATATCTATCGCTGCCACCATAGCCTTAAGGAAATCACTCTCTAGAGGTTTAAGCTCATTGTCTGTCATACCATTCATTTTCTTCATTACATTATTTAAAAAACATCAAAATTAGGTACGTCTTTATTATATTGAAATTGAATATATGGAGTAATCTTAAATGCCAGAAAACGTAGAATTATCTCGCGGGCGGCCATACGTTTGTCGTTAATAACATTGTTTATTGCCTCAATAAATTTCTCGGACTTAGCAAGTTTTGCAAGAAACGTAGTTGAGTTTCCTTGATTAACAGCATGACGAATTTCCTGTGAAGATAAAGATACTCCGCCAGTATTAATTCGCTTATAAATACTAAACTTTAATCCTTCAGAAGTCCCCTTTTCAATCAAGTAAATTGTTATTTCAGTTTCATCAATTCGACGTTGATAGATTCTAGGAAGCTCATCATAAGATTTATTATTGAACTGAGTTAAAAATTCTAGATTTGATAATCTAAAGCTATCCTGATTTACATTATCTCCATTACCTATTACAAATTGTTTAATAGTTGTTAATCTTTGTTGGCCATCTATTACTACCCATTTATTCTCATCAGTGCCGTCTATATAAAATGCTGGTAGCGGTATGCGAATGAGGATAGACTCTATTAATCGACTTTTTGCTTGATTATTCCAAATATCAGATGCGCGCTGAAAATCAGGAGAGAGATCAATTTCTCCAAATTTAATTCTTTTGAGTATTAA
>ENA-OBLH01000238-OBLH01000238.1-metagenomes-genome-assembly--contig:-NODE-238-length-20113-cov-3.43484_pt1 | contig 20113 bp, 21 predicted proteins | sample MGYA00153382_OBLH01 | MGnify analysis MGYA00153382
ATCTATCAACTTCTAACAACCTCTACTTTTTCCAGCGCATCCAATTTTTTTTCATACAAATTAGTAGAAGAATGTCGATTAGTAAACTCATTTAGTAGCTCAAAAAACTTATCTAAAGCTTTACTTTCATCCTCAGAATAAAAAAGAATAATATTAGCCCAAGATTGACTAGTTTGTACCCCAAATCTTTCTCGGATCCATTCAGGAAAATCTCTGAAATCCTGTTCTTGCTCTGTTGCCTTCTCTCCCATTTCATATTTAGCAATACTGTAACCAGATAAAAAAGCCTGAAGACAAATAATCGAGTGCCGTCCTAGGTACATAGCAGGAGCCTTCTTAATTTTCTCAATCAACCCATATAAATCGTGCATTTTCCACCTCAATATTTTTAAACAACTACAAAGATTACTGCTCAAAATTCTTCTTCGATAATCTTAAAACTTCCCATACCTATTTCCAAACTAGGAGAAGTTAAATTTTTTAGCCATTCCTGCCGAGTTATACCACCATGATCTATATTATCAAAAATGATTTCCTGTTCGTTAAATATAATTGATATTCCTTCATGATAGCCATTAGTAGATATCTGCTGCTCACGTCGCAAATCATAAATCACTGCCCAAGGTAAATCCTGTCTTTCTAAAGAGAGCTTAATCCGCTTACCATGTAAGTTTTTAACTATTAAGAAACTCCTGATAGCCTGACTGCATTCAATACATTGAAAAACCCCATAACAACTAGCAATTCTAGTAATTTCCTCTAACTGATCACAACCTGCACCATCGTCAAGGGTGAACTAATTGACATGGCAGCACGATCGCAACAGTCAAAGGAAAGGACGGTTGGGACTTGCCACGGGGATATGCCAGACACCTATTTTTTAACTTTTAGGGTGACATTTACCCCTTCACTGGTCTGTTCTAGAACTAATAAAGGTGTGGGTTTGGCTTTTTGATCCCAACGAATAGTTACAATTCGCCCTTGAATGGTGGGCTGCCAAGTTTCATGCTCCTCGCTAGGACTAAGGAAAGTTTCAATACAGTCAATAATTTGACTAATGGTAGCCGAAGTAGATTGGGTCGGGAGTTTCATGAGTTTAATCTGAATCCGAAATAGTACCCGTTTCACCCGTTTTCCTTCACTTTCGGTGTCATAAACTACATCAAATATTTCATCCACTTGGCGACCAACGCTAGCAATCCCGACAGCAACCGTGGTGGAGCCGGGGCGGAGGGCAACACTAATTAGATCTTTAACTTTGATTTTAATTTGATTAACGATCGCAAAATGGAATACCTCTTCATCCATGCGTAGACGTAAATAATCTAGATTAAATTCCCGTGAGTGGACTAAATCTGGATTCCGTTCCATCTTATGGATGGTATTGAGGGCTAGTTTTAATTTCTTTTCTAGATCAGTTTTTTTGTACTGCTCCATCTTCATTTTTTTGGCCATGCCATCTAGTTGGAGTTTGCCATAGACAGCTAATCCGATCGACAAGGCTAATAAACCAGCAGAAGAAAACATCCATATCTGTCCAGTATTATTGGCAGGGGAGACTGGAGTTTGGGCAATTATGGGTTGAATAATCAAAGAACTAGACATAAGTAGGGGTTGGACTAGGCAAAACTTTCCCAAAATCTGAAACATACTGCAATAACAGCAGTGCCACCCTATAATTTACAGTTTTTGTAGAATGCTAGATATTATTCCCAATACTCTACCCTATTTTTGCGTAATCTAATATAGCTAAGAATACCTAAAACAATCCATTAATTTCCATGACGCACATGCTGATAGCGGTAGCTTTGATAGTAGGTATAGGTATCAAATAATCCGCCGACTAGACTACAGGTAAAACCAATAATAAATAGACCGCTGATCGCCCGGCCACTGCCAAAGATTTTTAAGAAAATCAACATTTGTTGCAAAATAATGTGGGCGATCGAGGCCACTCCGGGGAAATGACTGGTAATAGACAAACCAGCTAAACTCATTCCTAGAATAGTTACAGGAACTGTGAAGCTGATCAACATAGTCAGTAATAAGGAACGGCCGTAGTTAGGAAGTCTGTACATAAGTAAAATATCCTAGGAAGGGGATTAAGTTAACTATCTTTTAAGATAAGAGGCATTTGCCAGAATTAGTAGACTCTGTGAGAATTCTTAAATAATGCTTAAGAAACTTGGTAATTATTCGTTATTTTTCTTAACCAAATCGCTACAAATCTTATGAAACTACCTTTTTTTCTCTTCCTCTTATTTTTATTTTTCCTGCCTATATTTTTTATGTTTACCCTAGGTCAGATGCCAGAAACCCCAGCCCAAGCTCCTGCACTAGAAAATACTGACACCGGACTCAGGCAATTGGCACAAAAAAGAGGTATGCAGATTGGGGCAGCCGTTTCTATTTCTCCTCTCCGTAATGATCCCCTATATCAACAGGTCTTGGCTCAGGAATTTAATGTATTAGTCCCGGAAAATGCTATGAAGTTTGAAAATGTCCATCCCCAAAAAGATGTTTTTAACTTTCAGGAACTGGATGAAATGTTGGCTTTTACTAAGGCTCACCAGATGGAGCTTCGTCTTCATCCTTTAGTTTGGGATGAACAGTTACCCAGTTGGCTAGTCCGGGGAGATTTTAGCCGGGAAGAATTAATGGCAGTACTGAAGCAACATATCCAAGCGATCGTTAAACGCTACCGGGGTAAAGTGAAATATATAGATGTGGTCAATGAAGGTATCGCCAGAGATGGTACGCTGCGGGATACCCTGTGGCTGCGGGGAATTGGCCCAGAATATATTGATTTAGCTTTTATTTGGGCCCACGAAGCAGACCCAGAGGCGAAGTTAATTTTTAATGAATTTAGTGCCGAAGAAATTGGGATAAAATCTAATGCGGTTTATGACTTGGTAGAGGGTTTGCAACAGCGGGGTGTGCCAATTCATGGGGTGGGGTTACAAATGCACAAGGCGCTGAATAATAAACCGAATGTATCTGAAATAGCTAAGAATGTCGCTCGGTTGGGGAAGTTAGGCTTGGAAGTACAAATTACAGAAATGGATATTGCCATTACCGATCAACCAGGAGTCGACCTGCAAACCCAACTCCAAGAACAGGCAAAAATCTACGGCGAATCGGTAAAAATGTGTGTGGCAGCAAAGAATTGCACGGCGATCGTCTTTTGGGGTTTTAGCGATCGCTATACTTGGATGACTTCCCTGATGGGTCAAGGCGGCACACCCCTAATTTTCGATGAATTTTTCCGCCCCAAGCCTGCTTATAAAGCCGTAAAGGAAGCCTTACAATAAGTACACTAACTACTGATTCCCTAAAATTTGACTTGATCGGTAACAAAGATACTTAGAAAGATATATCGGAAGATTATTCTGTATACACTTAGTTAAAAAGGACGTATAAGGAGTTTTATCAAATCAATGGATAACTTTACCCAAACCCCACAGGGGAAGTCCGTAGAAATTCAGTCCATGACAGTAAGCATCCAAATTATGGCTGTCAATAATAAACAGATGACTCTCTCTGTATTTAGGCAATTACCAGAGAAAAAATGTTTTGATGAGCAGGGTTACTCTGTTGGTAACTGGTGGGGATGGGTAAATTATCCGTTTGGAAATTATAAAAATGGCTTTTGGATAGTGTTTGAACTGGATGGGATATTATACAAAAACTGGAACCATGAAATTTCCTCTTATATTCAAGATATGGCAGACAAGAAAAAGGAAATAGAACGTGGTATATCTGGGTGTATTAAAATTTTACTTGCCCATGTTTATTCAGAAGAGAATTCTTCGTTAAGAAATCAAGTTGTGCGTACAGGAGCAGGAAAATTACAGCTTAAAGAAGACCCGTCTCATATACTTCACGAGGTTACTGGAATAAATATAGATAAAGATATTTGCATCAACTTCTCTATTGACTTCTCACCTATACTGTACCCACGCTTGATAGCTGAAATCCCTTCTATTGGATGGAAAAAAGACATATTGACTTTTTCAGATTACGATGATCAAGATACACCAATACGTTGTCAATTATACTATTCAAATTATATTTACTTATTCGATCAAAAGTTATTTGCTGGCGTTCATCCAGATTCAAAGCGCCATCCGATTCAAAGTATACAGATAATGTCTCCAAGGGATTCAATAATTGATTTATCTATCCATTTGCAAATAGAAGAACGTCTTCACCAATTAATAAAACGAATATCTCTTCTACCCCAAATATTTATAGCACTCTGAGGAACCCCAATAGAACTAAATGTTAATTCTTCGTGTCACTAAAATTGATCTCGTCACTTAATTGCCGAATTAAATTGCCGATCTCTGGGTCATTGTCCCGGAGTTGGGCAACTTTTTCACAGCTATACATAACTGTCGTATGGTCTTTGCCGCCAAAGGCTTCGCCAATTCTGGGTAAACTCAAATCCGTATGCTGCCGCATTAGGTACATCCCTACTTGTCTGGCCCAGCTAATTTCTCGGCGGCGGGAGTTGCTGCGGAGTTCTTCGAGGGAAATTTTAAAAGTAGCAGTAATGGCATTAATTACAGTTTCTGGGGTAGTGGCAATGCGATCAATCGATGGGTTAAGAATTGGCGCAATGCTATCTACATTCATAGGCATCCCAGAAATAGAAACGTAGGCCACTGCCCGGATCAAGGCTCCTTCTAGCTCCCGGATATTTGAAGTATAGTTAGTGGCAATATATTCAATCACTTCCCGTGGTAGACGCATATTTTCATACTCAGCTTTCTTCTGGAGAATTGCCATTCTAGTTTCTAGGTCTGGAGCTTGAATATCGGCAATCAAACCCATAGAAAAACGGGAACATAGGCGCTCTTGCAAGCGGGGGATGCGGCTAGGGGGGCGATCGGAGGCTAGGACAATTTGTTTACCTGCCTCATGGAGGGTATTAAAAGTATGGAAAAACTCTTCTTGAGTATATTCTTTGCCCTCAATAAATTGAATATCATCTACTAAGATCAGATCAGCCGCCCGGTAATGTTCCCGAAATTTTTGCATACTATCTTTACGAATGGCAGCAATTAAATCATTAGTAAATTGCTCTGTAGAAACATAGAAAATTTTGGTATCTGGGGAAATTTCTAGACGATAGTGACCGATCGCCTGCATCAGATGAGTTTTGCCTAAACCTACCCCTCCACAGAGAAATAAAGGATTAAATTCCCGACCCGGAGACTCTGCCACCGCTAAGGATGCCGCATGAGCCATCCGATTATTTGCCCCCACCACAAATCGAGAAAATACATATTTAGAGTTTAATTTAGTTGCCTTGGGGTGTTGCTGTTGAGGATTATTTTCAATGATTGGATTGGCAGAACTAAGCCAATTAGCATCATTAACTATCTCGGAAGAACCATCATGATCAGCTACGGTAAAACGAATTTCCAAAGACTTCCCAATAACATCTTTTACTACCCCAGAAATGGTTTTTAGGTAATGTTTTTGGAGCCAATTTTTGGCAAAAGGATTGGGGGTACGAATTACTAAATATTTTTCATCTAAACTTTCAGCACTAGCCGTCCTAATCCATGTTTCAAAGGTAGGTTGACTAAGCTGTAATTGTAGTCGATTAGATACTTGTTGCCACAATTGCTCTGGAGAAATATCGGTCATTTTTCTGGCTAGGTGATTTCTGCTAGAATAGGCTATCAAATATAGCACCTTTTTCTCAACCTATGTCTAAGAAATTAGAAATTATTCAATTAGGAAATCCAATTCTCCGAGAAACCGCTGCGATCGTTGAGTCTTGGTCAGATAAATCTCTGCAAAGATTAATTAAAGAATTGATTCAAACTACAGTCAAGCATAAGGGTGTAGGTATTGCTGCGCCTCAAGTCTCTCGGTCTTTGCGTCTGATGATTATTGCTTCCCATCCCACGCCCCGCTATCCCCACGCCCCCCAGATGGCACCAACGGCGATGATTAATCCCCACCTAATCACCCACGGAACAGAGATAGAAAAATCTTGGGAAGGCTGTCTGAGCATTCCGGGTATCCGGGGTTTAGTCCCCCGCTATAAAAATATTGCAGTGGAATATACAGATATTAATGGTAAAGGTTGTCATCAGGAATTAACGGATTTTGTGGCACGAATTTTTCAACATGAGTATGATCATCTCCAAGGCATTGTATTTCTTGATCGAGTGGAAAGTACCCAAGAAATGATTACGGAACTAGAATATCAGAAGTTATTTAATTAATATAATCATCCTTCACCAGAAATAAGTTGATATAACAAATGATTTAGGATTCTTAGGAAATAAAAAATGCAATTTGAAAATAATCCATCGGCATTAATTAGACAAATTAAAAATCTTAAAACTCCTTTATTCCTAGCTCCAGCTTTTGAGCAAAAACCCTTAGAGATTTTCTATGGTACAGAGGGATTTTTACGACGGCGGGTAGTCCGAACTATGTCTCCTTTATTATCACCAGAAGTAGGCGCAGACCTCCAAGATACTTCTCTTTTAGCTGAGGAATCTTTGCAGGAATTAGCGGCTATCAAAGTAGAGGAAGTTAGCGATCGAGAGCTTCAATCTCCTCGGATTCTAATTAGCTTAACTTTTATTGGTTTCAGTGGCTTATTAATTAGCTTTTTACTACTTTATCTTAGTACAACTCACCCTCATCTATCTCTCAAGCAACAAATCGGTTATTACTGGTATCAATATATTTTCTCAGTTTGTTTAGGGGTGACAGGGTTGTTACTACTTGGACGGGAAGTAATCCGCCAAGATCAGGATTAATACTATTTCCCTAAATGTCTAATATAAATAAAGATTTTCGTAGGGGCGCAAGGCTTTACGCCCTATTAAGGCTTTTGGGCTTGAATTACTTGAAGACTACCGCCAGCGTAGAGCTTATTAAGGGTAATTAGAAATCCAGATTTTTTGATTAAATCCTCTAGATTAGAATTAATTAATTGCCAAGCAGTTTCGGTTTCAAAGAGCCAGAGAAATAACCATAAACCGGGAAGAAAAATAGGGTTAGTGGCTTGATGGAAATCTGCCAAAATAAATTTACCACCGGGCTTGAGGATGCGATCGACCTCTTGCAAAATTGCCTGTAGTTGCTCTAGGGACATTTCATGGAGGGCAGCACTAGTATGAACAAGATCAAAAGACTGGTCAGCAAAGGGCATATCCTCGGCCAATCCTTCCACATACTTCGCTTGGGGCACATGGTGGGCAGCCCTAGCCAGGGATACTGGGGAAATATCTAACCCCGTCACCTCTTGGGAATGCTCCACCAGAAATTTGGTGGATTGACCACTGCCACAACAGAGATCAAGAATTTTACTATCTTTGGCGATCGTCAAGCCTTGAAGAGGTAGCTGACGAAATTTTGCCTCACCCCCAAGGGGCAGAGCCGCAATACGCGAGAAAGTATCGTAAAGCCATTGATATTTATAGCTGAGGGGACGGAGGAAGGTAGCCATGATTAATCCTTTTTTGCCTGTAGTTCTTGATCTTTAATTTCTAGTAACTGGGGAACCGTGACAAATTCCTAGCCCTGTTTTTTTAGTTCCCGAATTAATCCCTAGCAGGGCAGCAATAGTCCGGGAGCGATCGCTTCCGCCATCATTAGACCCCTTGACATCTTCCTATCAAGAGCATTTTGTTCCATCACTTTAAACCGTAGCGTAATTTATCCAGCATTTCCTGAGATTTCAAATCTAGGGAATTAACTAAAAATCTTCCTCTGGGACTCCGATCGCGGTGGTACCGATCGCGCGATCGAGTCTGGGCATCTACCACCGTACTCTTAAGCTGGAGGGCAGAGATACATTCTGCCCCATAGCCCACCACCGTTAGTTTCTGGGCATGATCTGAAGTGGCCACAATTAACCGGCGACGGCGGCGATCGCTCACATGGCGAAAGTTAGCACAAAATTTCTCAATAAAAGTATCGGCCGTTTGCCCAAATTCTGTATAACACACCGCTAAATCCTTAGTGTGATCCTCGCAATAACCCGGCGTATCTCGACCGTAGGCATCAAATACCACCTTAGTTTGATACCCGGCAAAAGCACTATAGCTGATTAGAGTTTCTATGAGTTCTCTCCTTGCTGTTTCCATATCATGGCGGGCCAGAGTTTCTTGCAGACAATGCCAAGCACCAATGACGTTATAGCCATCAATCAGTAGTACAGGATGGGGTGAGGGCGGTGACATAGTTTTGGGAGGAGGTAGGAAAAACTTTTAGGGAAATTTTTTGAGGATTAAGTCTAGTATTATTTTAGATAAATTATGGGTATTCTTACTAATAAAAGCAAGATATCTAACTCCCAGTAGAAAAAAATATCTAGGACTTGTTCTACATTCTTCTAATATTGACCACCTATAGCAATCCTAAATCATTTGCTAGATAAAATTGCTTCTAAATAAATGATCCGGTCAACGCCTAAAACTAAAAGTAAAAAACATTAATTCTAGTATGAGCCAAGATATGAGCCAAAATCGATCGATTCTCCCAGCTTTGTATAGCAGTATTGCTAGCCAAAACCCCATGAGAAATTCTACCAAACAACGTAAAATCGGTATTTTTGATAGTGGTGTCGGGGGAATTACTGTCCTGAGAGAGATTTATCGCCAACTCCCTCAAGAATCTATTATTTATTTTGGCGATACCGCTAGACTGCCCTACGGGAATCGATCGGCTGCTGAAATTACCCAGTTTATGCGGGAGATTATCACTTGGTTTGAAGAACAAGATGTGAAGATGGTGGTGACAGCTTGTAATACTAGTGATGCCTTGGCTCTAGAGACTATCCGCCGGGAATTTTCTGTGCCGATTTTGGGATTAATTCTGCCGGGGGCCAGGGCAGCGGTGAAACAGGGGCGAAGGATTGGGGTAATGGCGACTCCGGCTACAGCCCAGAGCAATGCTTACCGCCGGGCTATTCAAGAAGTTGATCCTACTTGTCAAGTGTGGCAGGTGGGTTGCCCAGAATTTGTCCCCTTGATTGAGCAAAACCGCGCCCAGGATCCCTACACCAGAGAAGTGGCAGAGCAGTATTTACATCCTTTATTGCTCCAACAAATTGATACCTTAGTCTATGGTTGTACCCATTATCCCCACCTCGATCGAGTATTGCGATCGCTCCTCCCCAGCAACGTAAAACTAGTAGACCCCGCCGTCCATGTAGCTAAGGCGGCGGCCCAAGAGCTAGAACTATTAGGCCAAACTAGCCTTACTGCCCCTGTAGCCACTCGCTTTTGTGTAAGTGGTTCCCCAGAACAATTTACGAAGGTGGCGAAGCAATGGCTGGGCTGTACTCCTAAAGTAGAGAAAATCTATCTTCATAGTTCCTTTGTCCCCTTAGATTCTAGGGAATATTGATCGCTTTCATAGCTAATATAGTAGGTAAGATTTAGGTATTGGGAGATGGGGAGATTTTTATGGTCAAGTCAGACGATCAAACTACGGTGAGGAGCAATGGCTCTATGATGGCGCAGCTAAAAACTCTAAAACAAGAAGATGAAACTCTGTACAATATTTTAGCTGTGGATGTGTGGGCTTTGGCAAAGACAATGGATGAGTTTGAACCGGGATTCTGGACAGAGTTTATGAAAAACCGAGAAAAAGCTATGAAACGATTTATTGCAGAAGTAATTAAAAATAAACCCGCCTCCGACAGTCATAAACGCCCCCCATTTTTACGTTAATTTAGTTTATCTCGTATATATCTAAGGAATGATGGTTGAAGGGGAAATGATCTCTATACTAAAGTTAGATCAAATATAGTTCTCTATAAAGAGGGATGAGCTAACCAATTTATCTAGATTCATGAATGAAGATGCCAATTCTAGACTTATAAGTAAAGATGTCAGTTTTTATACCAAGGAACAGGAAAAAATCCAAGAATTGCAGCGATCGCTAGACCAGCTACAACAATCGGAACTCCGGTTTAAGCAATTGTTCAATCAGTCTGCTGATCCTATTTTATTACTTGGTAGTCAGGGCTTTCTTGATTGTAATCAATCAGCATTGGCTCTATTTGGCTATAGCTATACAGAGCAGCTTTGTGCGATTCATCCCTCGCAAATTTCCCCAGAAGTCCAAGCCGATGGCCAATCTTCTTTTGATAAGGCTAATGCGATGATTACGATCGCCCAATCTACGGGCAGCCACCAGTTTGAATGGCTCCACCAGAAGTTTAATGGTGAAAACTTTTGGGCAGAGGTTACTTTAACTCTGATTCCCTACGATGGCGAGCAAATTTTACACAGCGTAGTTAGAAATATTAGCACTCGCAAACAAACCTTAATAGAGCTAGAAAAATTTCAGACAAAACTAAAGTTTCTGATGCAAAGCACCCCTATGGGGGTGATTGAATTGAATCCAGAGTTTGCCATAGTAGACTGGAACCCGGCGGCCGAGAAAATATTTGGTTACAGTGCTAGGGAAATACTCCATCAACCTATTTCAATAATTGTTCCTGAGCAGTACCGGCACGAAGTTACTGATATATTGCAATCTCTCATAGATCGAGGGGTTGGAAGTTATAGCGTTGAAGAGAATGTTACTAAGGATGGAAGATTAATTATCAGTGAATGGATTGATACTCCCCTCCTTGATGAACAAGGTAATACCATCGGTATTTATTCTATGGTGCATGATATTACCGATCGCAAACGTAATGAACTCGCTATTAAACAGAAATCCCAAGAACTGGAACAAGCTCTGCAAACCCTACAACAGGCGCAATTACAAATTATCCAGAGTGAAAAAATGTCTGCCCTCGGAAATCTGGTGGCCGGAGTTGCCCACGAGATTAATAATCCCCTAGGCTTTATTGATGGCAATCTCAGTCAATCTACCATCGCCCTTAAAGATGTTCTTGATTGTTTACAACTTTACCAAAAACATTTTCCCCAGCCGGGGGCAGAGATTACTGCCAAGATTGAGGAAGTTGAACTAGAGTATCTGGTGGAAGATATTCCTAAAATGTTGGAGTCTATGCAGATGGGTTGCGACCGCATCAAAGCTATTAGTGCATCTCTACGGGTTTTCTCCCGGGCTGACCAAGAGGTAAAAGTCCCAGCAGATCTTCATGCGGGGATTGATAGTACCCTGATGATCCTGCAACACCGCCTTAAGGCTGGGAATAACCGTCCAGCTATTGAAATTATCCGTAAGTATGCAGAAATTCCTCCCGTAACCTGTTTTCTAGGGCAACTCAATCAAGTATTTATGAATATTTTTGCCAATGCGATCGATGTTTTTGATACAGCAGTCGCCCATAGTACCTTTAAGGAATTGGAAATAAATCCCCAGCAGATTATAATCACCACGGAATTAATGCTGGCTCAAGAGATAGTAATAATTAAAATCAAGGATAATGGCCAAGGGATGCCAGAGGAGGTAAGAACTAGAATCTTTGATCACCTATTTACCACTAAAGATGTAGGGGTCGGTACGGGTTTAGGGCTGGCGATCGCCTGGCAAATTATTGTTGATAAGCACCAAGGAACCTTGGATGTAATTTCTACTCCCGGCCAAGGGGCAGAGTTTGTCATCACTCTCCCCATTGATGGCATCAGCGAACCTACCAATTAGCGATCGCTCACCGCTGGCACGGTCAGCCCCAAAAAGATTCAGTGGGGTAGAAATTCACTTATTTACATATTTTTGAATCATTTTGAGAATATCATCTTGAGTAAAAGGCTTACTTAAGAAATCTTTTGCCCCTACTAATTTGGCACGAGTCCGATTGATCACCCCATCCATAGAAGTCATGATAATAATTGGCACATCCTTAAAAGTTTCACTATTACGCAGGAACTGACAAAGGTTATAGCCATTAGTATCTGGCATGATCAGGTCAATAAAAATTAAATCTGGAATATCCTCACTCAGGGTGACAATCCCCATTAAAGGATTTTGAACATAGAGGAGACGATAACCTGAAGAACTCAAAAATTCCTCCAGTATCTTGCCTACCGTAGGACTATCATCGATACAGGCAATTAAGGGTTGGTATTCCGGTTCCTTGACCTCCTCTGGGGGTAGCGGCGGAGGGGCTTGAGGCAAGGTAGCCAGAGTTAAATCCGCCACTATGTCTATTTTGATCTCCCCCTGTTGCACCAAATAGTGGAGGAGACGGCTAACCACCGTTAGGGGCTGCTTGGTAATAATTACTAAATCCCAAATAGTATTTTGCCCATCTAAAAAAGCCACTAAGTTTAAGGAACTTTCGGAAGCAAAACGTTGCTGTAGATTGCCAGATTTGACACTGGGAGCCATTTCTGGAAATATATAGCTCAATCCCATCTGCTGTAGCTGATAATAAAGCTGATAGACATTTTTGAGGGTTTGCCGGACTTCTTCGGCAGATAAACCTAAATATGGGGAAACATTAAGGGAATTATAATCCATCGGTTTCCAGCCGATCGTTAGGTTAGAGGATTTAATTAAGGGAAAAAGGCACTCTTCCAGACTTTCCTTGAGGATGGCCTTAGCTTGACTAGAAGTTAATTGTTCTTGGGTGGAAGCACGATAGAGAGTTTGATACTCCCAGCAGCGATCGCTAGGAATAATAAGATCGATCGCACTCAATTCTGGACACTGATGTTTTACACATCTGAGCCAACGGCGAATTCGATGGGTCTCCCTGACAGCGTAGAGCAGAAACCCACCAGCAAAATAAAACTTCCATTTTTGGGTATCATCAGTCAGAGTAAGCTCGCCGGTTAATTTCCGGCGACACAAAGCACCCAAATATCGTGCTACCCTTGCTAATTCTGAAACTTGAGATTTCACACTTTCCAAAAAGTAGACATCACCTTGATACTAGCTGCCAACTTGATAATTGACGCAAACATTGTTCTAAAGTAGATATTAATAAACTTTTTAACTCATCACCTGTTCAAAATCTATGCTGGAATTGCAAGACATTAAACGGAAAGTAGACACCCTGTCACAACGCCTGGGGAAAGCCCAGGACTATCTTTGACCTACCGGACTTAACTGCTAAAATTCAACACTTAGAACAATTAGCCGCTCAACCAGAACTTTGGACAGACCAAACTAATGCTCAGCAGACATTACAAGAATTGAATAGTCTTAAGTTTAGCATTGATCAGTATTCTCACTGGCAATCTTGTTTAGAGGATGCTTTAGCAGTGGTGGAACTATTGGAACTAGAGCAGGATCAGACTCTCCTAGAGGAGGCGGCAGAGAATCTCCGGGGTTTGGGGCAAGAGCTCGATCGCTGGGAACTCCAACAACTCCTCTCTGGAACCTACGATACCAAAGGAGCTATCCTCACCATCAATGCCGGAGCCGGGGGCACCGATGCCCAAGACTGGGCAGAAATCCTGCTGAGAATGTACCGCCGTTGGGCAGAAAAACAGGGCTATAAAGTCCAGTTGACAGAAATTTCTGAGGGAGATGAAGCGGGGATTAAATCTGCCACCCTAGAAATATCTGGGCGCTATGCCTACGGTTATCTCAAGGGCGAAAAAGGAACCCATCGCCTAGTGCGGATATCTCCTTTTAATGCCAATGATAAGCGCCAGACTAGCTTTGCTGGAGTAGAGATCATGCCGGAAGTTGACTATTCGGTACATCTGGATATTCCTGACCAAGATTTAGAGATCACCACCTCTAGGGCGGGGGGCAAGGGGGGACAGAATGTCAACAAGGTAGAAACTGCCGTGCGGATTACCCATCTACCCACAGGCATTGCGGTGCGCTGTACGGAGGAGCGTAGTCAATTGCAAAATAAAGAAAAAGCTCTAGTTATTCTCAAGGCAAAGTTATTAATTATTGCCCAAGAACAAAAGGCGCAGGAAATTGCCGAGATTCGGGGAGATATGGTAGAGGCAGCCTGGGGCAACCAGATCCGCAACTATGTGCTTCATCCCTACCAGATGGTCAAGGATTTGCGGACAGCGGTAGAAACTACTGCGGTGATGGATGTGTTGGATGGAGAATTAGATGAATTTATTGAGGCCTACCTGAGACAAACAACTTAAGGTTCAATCCCCTCTAGATAAGGCAGTAGGGTGGGCAATGCCCACCTGATCAGCAATCTGGCGGAGAGTAGAAAATAAGGGTTGCCTGTTTTTGGAGCCATCAACCTCAAATTTCCAAATAAATAAGCAAAATATATAGCGCTCGCCATTTGCTGAGGACAGACAGGGGGCTGAAGCCCCTTGTTATCAAAGTCTATAAATGTCTTGACTGAAGTGGCACTTGCTATAAATAGGTGGGCAATGCCCACCCTACTTTTTAAGGGGGAAACTTTGGGCGCATAGGGAAAGGATTTACCCTAAAAATTTACCAATTCTAGATACAGCTAAGTCTAGGGTGGCGGGGTCTTGGACGAGGGCAAAGCGAACGTAACCCTCTCCAGCTTTGCCAAAGCCTGCCCCCGGTGCGGCAGCTACTCCTGTTTCCTTGACTAGGTTGAGACAAAACTCGATCGAGCGATCGCTCCACAATTCCGGTAACTTTGCCCAGATATACATAGTCGCTTCCGGTTGGGGAACATGCCAGTTAATTCGGCTCAAGGCTCCCATAAAGGCATCCCGCCGCTCTCGAAAAGTGGCTACAGCGTGGGCTACCCCCGTTTGATCCCCCAGCAGAGCCACAGCCCCGCCCCGGAGGATGCCTAGGTATTGATTAAAATCTACTACTGCTTTTACTTGTCTTAGGGCCGCAATTAGTTGAGCATTACCGATCGCATAACCAAGGCGAAAACCGCCCATATTATAGGACTTGGAAAAAGTAAAAAATTCAATGGCTACTTCCTTCTGGCGATCGGCTTGAAAAATCGAAGGGGCAGTACCGTTAAAAATTAGATCCACGTAGGGAAAATCATGTACCAAAACAATGTTGTAGTGGCGGCAAAAATCCACTGCCTCTTGGAAAAAACTTAAAGGAGCGATCGCCGTAGTCGGGTTATGGGGATAGCTCAACACCATCATCTTTGTCTGAGCCAAGATCGGGGACGGAATATCGGCAAATACTGGTAAATAATTATTCTCAGCCTTTAGGGGCATGGGATAAATTTGTCCCCCGGCTAGATACACTCCCCCGGCATGGGAAGGATAACCGGGATCCTGTAGCAGGGCAAAATCCCCCGGGTTCATAACTGCTAGAGGCAGGTGGGCTGTTCCTTCTTGAGACCCGATTAAGGGCAGCACCTCGGTTTCTGGATCCACTGCTATCCCAAATTTTGCTTCATACCATTGGGCAGCGGCTTGGCGAAATTCCCTTGTGCCATGAAATAATAGGTAGCCGTGGGTAGTGGGGTCTTGGAGGGCTTGGGCGATCGCACTAGTAATGTGGGGTGCTGTGGGTAAATCTGAAGAACCCAAGGAAAGGTCAATCACTGCTTGACCTGCCGCCCGGGCTTGGGCTTTTGCCTGATCCATATCAGCAAATACATTGGCTTGCAGAGCTTGGAGACGGTGGGCTAAGTGCATGGTTCGAGTCTAGTTCGAGTCTATTTGATTTTTTGGCAAGAATATACAGGGCAATCTAAAGTTTTTCAAGTTTTTCTTGTCCCTCTCAAAGGGAGAGGGTGAGGGCTTCTCCTAGAGCGAATTTATCCAATAAATATAATCTGCTAGGTAAGATAACCATCAAGGGTAGCAACTAGGGCTGGTTTAGCGATCGCCCCTTCGTGGGAATAGGCCAACTTTCCAGATTTAAACATTCGCAGGGCAGGTACACCTTCTACCTTATAAGCTAGGACAGTGATAGGATTGGGATCGATGGCCATTTTGACCACCTTCAGGCGATCGGCATAAGCCCCTGCTAACCATTCTACTGTGGGAGATACCAAGCGACAGGGGCCACACCAATCAGCCCAAAAATATACCAAGACTGGTTCGATCGCCTGTAATACTTCTTGCTCAAACTCTAGGTCAGTAATCAATAATGGCTTACTCATAACAAAAAATCCAGTCTTAATAAATTTATTAAATATTGATCAGATCACAACTAATGCAACAGATCACAAGTATTACCGGAACTACAACACATTCTATTATTGTCAATAACCATAAACTACTAGCAGTATACACAATTATTTATAAAATCCTGAATAGATAGTAATGAAACTGGTGAACCCTCTTCCTAACACTCCGGTAATTTTGACAGTCGATGACGACATGGCTACCAGAAAAATGATTGGCCGTAATTTGCGCTCTGAGGGCTACAAAATAGTGGAAGCCACTAATGGCAATGATTGTCTAGAAATATATTCTCGATTGCAGCCAGATATAATTTTATTAGACGCAATTATGCCGGGGATGGATGGATTTGAGTGTTGCCAAAGACTACAGGAACTAATTACGAGTCCTTTTGTGAGTCCGGTGTTGATGATTACCGGTTTGGATGATGAAACTTCGGTCGATCGAGCCTTTAATGCCGGAGCCGCAGATTTTGTTACTAAGCCGATTCATTGGCCTGTGTTGTTGCAACGAGTGAAACGGTTGATTTATCAATCTCATCTCTACCAAGAGCTAGAAATTGCCAATCAAGAACTAGCCCGTCTCGCCATGGAGGATAGCCTGACTGGCATAGCCAATCGCCGCCGCATGGATGAGTATCTAGAACAAGCATGGGAGAGGTCTACAGAAGAGCGATCGCTTCTGGGGGTAATTCTCTATGATATTGATTTTTTCAAAGGCTACAATGATACCTATGGCCACTTAGCCGGCGATTTTTGTCTCCAGCAAGTAACGGAGGCAATTAAAAATAGCTTGGGACAACAAAATCATTTATTAGCCCGCTACGGCGGGGAGGAATTTGTAGTTATTCTCCCAGAAATTGACTCTAGTAATGGCTTGGCGATCGCAGAGGAAATCCGTAAGACAATTAATGATTTAGAAATTCCCCACAAAATGTCAGCAATTACCCACCACATTACTCTAAGTTTGGGGGTGGCAGTGATGGTTGCCCAAGCAGAGCATTCTCCCCTAAGACTACTGGCAAAAGCAGACTATGCTTTATACCAAGCAAAAACTACGGGAAGAAATCAAAGTGTTCTGGCAACTTCCACTTTTGATATTTGATATTTTAATTTTTTGGCATTTTGATATTCAAAATAAAGCTATAATAGTAGTCTTTTAATTGTCTTGATGCTTATAGCAAGAGGTGATTTTGTTTGTTAGTCTCTCCGTAATTCCCTTAAATCTTTTATATAAGAGTCTCCCTTGTATCTGTTTTGCCATCGACCCTAAGGGAAGATTGATGACGATTAGTAAATTTACTTTAGATAAATTAGGCTATGGATTTTCTGACTTAGTTGGTCAATACTTTTGGCATATTACTGCCCCTGAAGATGAGGCGTTAATCCAAAATATTCTCCATTTTTATCAATCTCCTCATACTTTAGAAATAACCACCGAGCAAGAATTAACTTTAATTACGGCCACTGGAGTTAGAATGCCAATCCTAGTTAAATTTGATTTAATTACAGATAAAAACTCCTATGAATTTATCCAAATTACAGGGGTTGAGATCATTAAACCTGTCCATAACTTAACTAGCTTAACTAGACTTAAGGAAGTTCAAGAAAATAATCATCATTCCTTATTTTTAGCTGCTGCAATCTTTGAACAGGCGGCGATCGGCCTAGCAATTTGCTCTCTAGAGGGAGATTTTTTAGAAGTCAATCAAAAATATGCCGATATTCTTGGTTATTCGGTGGCAGAATTACTAAATCAAAGTTGTCAAAATGTCACCCACGCCCAGAGTTTATCTGAAGATATAATAGTGCGCCAAAAACTTCTAGCTGGTGAATTGCTCAATGGCTATTTAGAAAAACGCTATATCCGTAAAGATGGTCAGATAATTTGGGGGGCATTGAATATTACCGTACTCAGGGATGAGACCGGAAAATATCGAGGCTTTATCAAGACTTGTCAAGATATTACAGAACGTAAGCAGGTTGAAACAGCCTTTTATCAACAGACCCAAAAGGAACGTTTAGTAAATAAAATTGCTCAACGGATTCGGCAATCTTTGCACCTAGAAGAAATATTAAATATTGCAGTTAAGGAGGTGCGTAATTTTCTAGACAGCGATCGAGCCTTGATCTACTGTTTTCATGATAATTGGTCAGGGGAAGTGTTGGTGGAATCAGTAGTAGAGCCTCAGTTTTCAATTTTGGGAGCTGTAATAAATGATCCTTGCTTCAATAAGCTTTCGGCGAGAAAATATCGTCAAGGAAAAATTAGTCAAGTGGCTAACGTAGAGGAAGATATTGTCACCCCGTGTTATCAACAAATGTTGAAAGATTTGCAGGTCAAGGCTAATTTAGTTGTGCCTATTTTAGTTAGTAAATCTGAGGAAACTCTAGACCCAGAGGTAGAAATTCTTTCGTCTAATAGCGTAGTGGATATTCCGTCTTCTAGTGTTCCGAAGAATCAATCCCATGATCTTTGGGGACTGTTGGTAGCTCATCAATGTATTAGTCCCCGGCAGTGGCAAGAATCGGAGGTACAGTTACTTCAGCAGTTGGCTACGCAGCTAGCGATCGCCATTCAGCAAGCCCAACTCTACACAAAATTAGAGAACCTGAATCAGGAACTATCGAGTATGGCTTGGAGTGATGGCTTAACCCAAATTGCTAACCGGCGCAGGTTTGATCAGTATCTCCAAGTCGAGTGGCAGAGACTAGCCAGAGATCATGCCCCCTTGACTTTAATTTTGTGTGACATAGACCAATTCAAACTCTATAACGACTACTACGGTCATTTATCGGGGGATCTGTGCCTTCAACAAGTGGCAAGGGCAATTAAACAAGTTACTAAACGTCCGGCAGATCTGGCAGCTCGTTATGGTGGGGAAGAATTAGCAGTGATTTTACCCAACACTTCCCTCAAGGGAGGTATAAAAGTTGGCCAGGAAATCCAACGGGCGATCGCCAAACTAGAAATTTCCCATATTCGCTCTACGGTTCATCCCTTTATTACCTTGAGTATTGGCATTGCCTCTCAAATTCCCCAGCAAGGACAGCCTCCAGAATATCTCATCAACCAAGCAGATCAACTTTTATATGAAGCAAAAAAAGCAGGGCGCAACCGTCTGAGTTGGCAAGACTAGGGTTGAAATTGGGCGAAAGCCTCCGCAAACGTATAACATAGATGTAATAGGACAATCCTAGATGATTTCATCTGCCCTAGGCAAGCGAAATCATTTACTAGAAGCAATTTAGTCTCAAGTTTTGACAAACAGGAGAAAATCCCCAGTATGCAGCTTACAGTTAATTCCCTCCCAAATTTTCAAAGTGAAACCTATAAAGATGCCTATAGTCGTATTAATGCGATCGTTATTGAAGGGGAACAAGAAGCCTATGATAATTACCTCCACCTTGCGGAAATGATTCCCCAACAAAAAGAAGAGTTGATTCGGCTCTCGAAGATGGAAAATAAACATATGAAGGGCTTTCAAGCCTGTGGTAAAAATCTAGCTGTCACCCCAGATATGGAGTTTGCTAAGGAATTTTTTAGCCGTCTTCATACCAATTTTCAAACAGCCGCCGCCGCAGGTAAAATTGTTACTTGCTTGTTAATTCAATCTTTGGTTATCGAATGTTTTGCGATCGCAGCCTACAACATTTATATTCCTGTAGCTGACGATTTTGCTCGGAAGATCACCGAAGGCGTGGTGAAGGATGAGTACATGCACCTCAATTTTGGGGAAGAATGGCTCAAGAAAAACTTCACTGAGGCTAAAGCTGAACTAGAGGAGGCAAATCGCCAAAATCTGCCGATCGTGTGGAAGATGTTAAATGCAGTAGAAAAAGATGCCAAAGTTCTCGCCATGGAAAAGGAAGCACTAATCGAAGATTTTATGATCGCCTACGGTGATGCCCTCAGTAATATTGGTTTCAATAGCCGTGAACTAATGCGGATGTCTGCCCACGGACTAGCTGCTGCCTAAATAACATGAGTTCGGGGTAAGAAATCCCCCACCCTTACGGGAAGCAAGCTACATCTCCCTTTTTTGAATGCCCCTTGGGCTATACCCCTTCTCCCACAAGGGGCAAAGGGGAGTAAGACAAATTTTTCTTGTTCCCTCTCCCGTTCTGGGAGAGGGCTAG
>ENA-OBLH01000239-OBLH01000239.1-metagenomes-genome-assembly--contig:-NODE-239-length-20016-cov-4.75207_pt1 | contig 20016 bp, 19 predicted proteins | sample MGYA00153382_OBLH01 | MGnify analysis MGYA00153382
ATTGGCTCAGCCAGAGTAAGTTTCTTGTGGGGGCGGTTCCACCGCGAAAGGCGTTAACGCGTAGTCGAACGGGTCGGGGTGGAACCTTTTCTACAACGTTTTGCGCCCTGACAAAGCCGCAAACACGCCCAACACAATAAACGCAACCCCCGCCGTCGCCCGCGCAATGCCGCCCGCCGCCTTGTGCTTCGACAAGTGCGGTGCGATCACACCGGCCAAAAAAGCGTACGCGGCATCGGTCACCGCTGCCATCAATACGAACACCGCGCTCAACGCCAATGCCTGCGCTAAAGCCGCATTCCCACTCAAGGCGCTCAAGTCCGGCGACATAAATTGCGGCAAAAACGCGGTGAAGAATATCGCCGTCTTCGGGTTTAGCAGCGCAACAACAAAGCCATCGCGAAAGATCGGCCACAACGGTGCGGACTCGGGCGAAACGTCCGCCGCAGCAACAGAGTTCGCGAGCAACGCTTTGATGCCGAGATAAATCAAATACGCCGCACCGGCGTACTTAACGACTGAAAAAGCCAACACCGACGCCGCGAACAACGCCGCCAACCCGAGTGACGCCGCCGCAGCGTTGCCAAAGTTTCCCACCGCCACGCCAGCGACAGAGGCGAGCCCGGAGCGTCGCCCCTGCGCCACGCTGCGAGCCACGATGTAGAACACCCCCGGCCCCGGCGTCACCGCCAAAACAAAGCTGGCCAGCAAGAAAACGCTGAACAACGGCCAAGGGGGAAGGAGTTCAATTGGCATAGTGGAAAGCATACATCGCTAAACTCAATTGCATGCCCCGTATCGAATCCACGTATTACAGCCCCTGGTGGTTGCCCACCGGCCACCTGCAAACCGTCTACGCCCAGTGGCTCCCTCGCCCCAACATCGCTTATCGACGTGAACGCATCGAACTCGACGACGGCGATTTCATTGATCTTGATTGGGCCGACGCGCCACCGCCGGTTCTCCCTCTGCTCGTTGAAGGGTCTGCTGAGGTCGCGCAGCCGTTGCTGGTCTTTTTCCACGGATTAGAAGGCTCCAGCCATTCACAATACTGCCGCAACACGATGGCAAGTGCCAATGCGCGCGGCTGGACGGGCATGGTCGCGCACTTTCGCGGCTGCTCTGGCGAGCCCAACCGCCTGCCGCGTTCGTATCACTCGGGCGACAGCGAACACTGCGACATCGTGTTCACTGAGATGCGCAAACGATTTCCGGGGCGGATGATTTGTGCGGTCGGCGTGTCACTTGGAGGCAATGCGCTCAGCAAGTGGTGCGGCGAGCAGGGCGACGCAGCCAAGGCGATCATCAACGCAGCGGCCTCTGTGTCAAACCCGCTCGATCTTGGCATCTCGGCCGAGGCCATCCTGCACGGCAAGAACTGGATATTCAACCGCTACTTCATGCGCGCGATGGGCGCTACGTACGAGGCGCGCATGGAACTGCATCCGCAGCTGCGCGAAAAGTCCTTCCTCACCAAGCCCAAAAACTTCCCCGAATTCGACGAACACTACACCGCACCGACGCACGGCTACACCAGCTCTTGGGACTATTACCACCGCGCCTCATCACGCGGCGTCATCGGAAAAATTTGCGTCCCGTTTTTGCTAATCAATGCGATGAATGACCCATTCGTACCAGCATCCCTCTTCCCGAACGTCAGCGAAGTCCCGGATAACATCACGTTGGAGCAACCTACCGACGGCGGTCACGTAGGATTCGTCACAGGCTCGTTTCCGGGGCGGTTGAACTGGTTGCCTGAGCGGCTGTGTGAATTCTTCAATGCTGCAATCAAGGCAAAATAGCGAATTTGCTCCTCCCCTCAGGGGCGGCGAAAGCCGCGAAACCCTTGCCCGTAAGGCCATCGCGGCCTTCCCCGCTCTTACAAAATCAACCCCACAAAATCAAGATGCAACTCCCCGCAGAAATCTTCAAGGCCTACGACATTCGCGGCATCGTTGGCAAGACGCTTACGCCTGAAATTTGTTTTGCTATTGGCCAATCACTGGGCTCAATGTCCATCGAGCGCGGCGCGCCCACTATCTCCGTAGGTCGAGATGGTCGTTTGTCGGGACCTGAGCTGTCGCAGGCCCTGCGGGATGGCATCGTGTCGACCGGTTGCAACGCCATTGATCTAGGACTTGTGCCTTCGCCGGTCTCGTATTTCGCCGGTCATGCCTTAGCTACAGGTTCCTGCATCAGTGTCACGGGCAGCCACAATCCGCCCGACTACAACGGCATCAAAATGGTGATTGCCGGGGAGGCGATTTGGGGCGATACCATCCTTGCGCTCAAAACACGCGCCGAGTCGGGCAGTGTGCTCAAAGGCACCGGCACGCACAGCGCGGTTGATGTGAAAGACGCGTACTTTCACCGCGTGGTCGGTGACGCCAAATTGGCGCGTTCGATGAAGATTGCGATTGATTGCGGCAACGGTGCGGCGGGAGAGCTCGCTCCAAAAATCTTCCGCGCGATGGGCTGCGAAGTCACCGAATTATTCTGCGAAATCGACGGCACGTTTCCGAACCATCATCCCGATCCGTCGAAACTAGAAAATCTTGAAGAACTGATTCATGTCGTCAAAACCACCGACGTGGAATTGGGCCTCGCTTTCGATGGTGACGGTGACCGCCTGGGTGTAGTCACAAAATCAGGCGAGGTGATTTTTCCGGATCGGCAGATGATGCTTTTCGCGGGTGACGTCCTGTCGCGAAACCCCGGGGCAACGATTATTTACGACGTGAAGTCTTCTCGGCTGCTCGACAAATACATCGTCGATCACGGCGGCGTCCCGCTGATGTGGAAGACGGGGCATTCGCTGATCAAGGCGAAGATGCAGGAAGTCGGCTCGCCACTCGCAGGCGAGATGAGCGGCCATATTTTCTTTAAGGAACGCTGGTACGGATTTGACGATGCGATTTATTGCGGCGCTCGCCTGCTGGAAATCGTCTCGAAGTCGGCGAACCCCAGCAAAGTGCTGGAAGACTTGCCAAACGCGCCGTCAACGCCGGAGCTCAACATCAAGTGCGCCGAGGGCGAACATTTCACGCTCATGGAGCAGCTGAAGGCCAGCGCAAAGTTCACCGACTACAAGCGCATTTCGACCATCGACGGTCTACGTGTGGAATACGCCGATGGCTTCGGCCTCGCACGTCCGTCCAACACCACGCCGGTGCTGGTGCTGCGCTTTGAGGCCGACACGCCGGAGGCGTTGAAGCGCATTCAGGACGACTTCCGCGCCCAGTTTGCTCGGGTCAACCCCGATTTGGTCTTGCCGTTCTAGCCCTACACTGCACGCTGATTTTTACGGAGGATAGTTTCTCATGCGTCTTATCAAAATCGTTGCAGCCGTCGCTGCTGTGTTGGCCGCCAGCGCCACGTTCGCACAAGCCTTCCCGAACAAGCCGATCAAGCTGATCATCCCTTTCGCACCGGGCGGCACTACCGACATCGTCGCGCGAATCATGGCCGCCAAAATGACGCCACTGATGGGCCAGCCGGTCATCGTCGAGAACCGGGCAGGCGCAGGCGGCTCCATTGGTGCAGCCGAGATTGCCAAAGCTGCCGCGGACGGCTACACCATTGGCATGGGCTCGGTGTCAACGATGGGCACTAATATCGTTGCTTATAAAAATAACAAACTCGATCCACTGACGCAGTTCACGCACATCACCAATCTGGCATCAGTCCCCGGCATCATCGTCGTCAACAAGAACTTTCCGCACAAGGACTACAAATCCCTCGTGGCCGAACTCAAAGCAAACCCCAGCAAGCACAGCTACGCAAGCTCGGGCGCAGGCGGTGTGGGCCACCTAGCGATGGAATTGTTCCTCGTTGAAACCGGCACCGACGCGCAACACATCGCCTACAAAGGCGCGGGCCCGGCCGTGACCGACGTGCTCGCAGGCAACGTGCCGATCATGTGGGATAACCTGACCTCGTCACTTGCACAAATCAGGGCGGGCAACTTCATCCCGATTGGTCTAGCCTTCCCTAATCGCATTCCGCAATTGCCGAACGTGCCCACGTTTTCTGAACTTGGCCTCAAGGGCTATGAAGCGGACACCTGGTTCGGCCTCGTCGGCCCGGCCAACATGCCAAAAGACGTTGTGAAGAAGTTCTACGACGTGTCCATGACTGTGCTGAAAGACCCGGACACCATCAAGAAGTTTGAAGAGAACGCCGCATTCGTGATCGGCAACACGCCCGAGCAATTCACCGAACAGATCAAACGCGAAGTAAGCAAATGGAAACGCGTAGTCGACGCCAAGAAAATTTCGCTGGATTTATAGCAACTCGACGCCTCGAAAAAGCCCGCACTGCGGGCTTTTTTCTGCCGCTAGCGAAACGGCGTTCGGGTTTTCCTTAGCGGCACGCTCGACTACACCGCCTATCCTACGTTAGCGCTAACACGAACGCAAGAGTTGTGCGCATAGCGCACACAACACGAAACAAAATTTGTTTGGAGGAGAGAGACGCATGAATTTGAAAACAATCCTGACCGCCGCGATGATCGCTGCTGGCCTTATCGCATCGGGGCAAGCCGCAGCCCAAGAAAAGCTCACCGTATGGTGGGTCAAGGGCTTCTACAAAGCCGAAGACGACGCGCTGTTTGAGGCCATCAAGAAGTATGAGGCGAAACACCCAGGCGTCAAAATCGATCTGTCGCAGTATCCCGTGCAGGACATGATTCCGAAGACGGTAGCAGCACTTGATTCCGGCAGCCCACCGGACGTGGCGTATGCCGACGTGTACGACTTTCAGGTTGCAGGCAAATGGGCGTTTGACGGCAAGCTGGAAGACATCAGCAGTGTCATCACACCAATACGCGCCCGCTTTGCGCCAAACACAGTGGAGACCACTTACTTGTACAACGATGTCGCAAAGACACGCGCCTACTATGCTTTTCCGCTCAGACAGCAGACGATGCACATCCAGTATTGGGCCGACATGCTGACCGAGGCGGGTTTTAAGGAGACCGACATCCCGACCAACTGGAAGGACTACTGGTCATTCTGGTGCGACAAGGTGCAACCTGCGTCACGCTCGAAATCTGGCAACCGTACCTTCGGCATTGGGCAACCACTCGGAGTCGATTCGAGCGATTCGTTCTACTCGTTCCTGACCTTCATGGACGCGCACAACGTCAAGCTGGTCGACGACAACGGCAAGCTTCTGGTTGACAATCCCGCCGTTCGCACCGGCCTCATCGCAGCCCTCACCGACTACACGCAACCTTACGCAAAAGGCTGTACTCCGCCTTCTTCCACGAGCTGGAAGGACCCAGACAATAACGTCGCCTTCCATAACAAAACGACGGTGATGACGCACAACGCGACTATCTCGATTGCCGCGAAGTGGCTTGACGACAGTAACAACGCAGCACTCAAACCCGAAGAGCGCGAGACCGCGAGAAAGAATTACACCGAGCGCATCCGCACGGCGGGTTTCCCGAACAAGCCGGATGGCAGCAAGATGGTTTATCGCGCTGCGGTGAAGGTGGGCGTGGTCTTCAACCAGGCCAAAAACAAAACACGCGCGAAAGAGTTTGTGGCCTTCCTGCTGCAGGATGAGAACTTGACGCCGTATGTTGAAGGCTCACTCGGTCGCTGGTTTCCGGTGACCAAGACTGCGCAGCAAAGCGCGTTCTGGAAGGCTGACGTACATCGCCAGTCGGTGTACAACCAGTTCACCGCAGGCACCGTGAATTTTGAGTTCACCAAGAACTACAAGTTCACCATTCTCAACAATGAGAACGTATGGGCCAAAGCGGCCAGTCGCGTGATTAACGACAAGCTGCCAGTCGACAAGGCTGTTGACGAGATGATCGCTCGCATAAAGACGGTCGCGAACTAAAGCGCTTGCACGTAATTACCTACACCGCTTAATTTTCGTCGTTCCGCCCGGCCTTCGCCGGTGTGACCGGGCCGGAATCCATGCTCTCCTACACCTACACGGTGCTGGTAGGGCGTGGGCTCCGGCCGGAATGTCACCCCGGCGAAGGCCGGGGCGGGGTGACGGGTAAGACACATTTCCGCAGCCTATGAGCGCAGCAGCGATTCAAACTACAAACCTACCTGTGCCGCGTAAGTCCGGCGGCATGACGTCGTGGGAAAAGTGGGGGTTGATTCTGGTCATCCCCTACCTGCTGATCTTCGTCGTTTTTGTGATCTACCCGGTCGGCTATGGCCTGTGGCTGGCACGCCATCCTGAGAGTTACACCAAGCTCTTTGCCGACCCCATTTTTTTTCGTACGCTGATCAACACGCTGATCTTCGTTGTCGTCGCGGTTAACGTGAAGATGATCGTAGCGCTGTTTCTTTCGGGATTCTTTTTGCACACCCGCTGGTGGATCAAGGCACTGTCGCTTGTTTTCATTCTGCCTTGGGCGGTCCCTTCGATTCCGACCATTCTCTCGATGCGCTTCATGCTCAACCCGGAGTGGGGCGTGATCAACTCGGTGATCTTCAAGTTGACCGGCATGGATGGCCCCAACTGGCTTAACGATCCCACGCTGGCGCTGAGCTTTTCGATGCTCGCACACATCTGGAAGTCACTGCCGTTCTGGACGCTGATTCTGCTTGCCGGTCGCATGGCCATACCGGGCGAACAATATGAAGCGGCGTCCGTCGACGGCGCATCAAACTGGCAGAAGTTCCGCTTCATCACCTGGCCATCAATGCGATCACTGTTCCTCACGTCTGCCATCTTGTCAATGATCTGGACGCTCGGGGACTTCAATAGTGTTTATCTATTGACGGGTGGCGGACCGGCGGATTTGACACACGTACTCGCCACTCTTGGCATTCGCTACCTGCGACTGGACCAGGTGGACCTGTCGCTCGCTTCCATCGTCGTAGCTTTGCCGCTGATATTGCCGCTGGTTTACTTCATGATGAAACGGTTGTCCAAATGAGCGCTGGTTTGCGTAAAAAGCGGATCACATGGAAGATGGTGAGCACCGAGGCCAAGCTGCTGCTGATTGGTATTCCGGTATTCCTGTGGACGATCATCCCGATTTATCACATGGTGCTGTTCTCGATTTCGCCGCGCAATGCGGCGACTTCAGGCCGCCTGTGGCCAAAGGAGCCGACGCTCGGCAACTTCGCTTTTGTGTTTCAGCAGAAACACTTCTATCTCGATCACTTTTGGGCGCAGCTGGGTAACTCACTGATCATCGCTCTCTCAGTCGGCGCGCTAACGCTTGCAGTCTCCACTGCGGCGGCCTTTGCCATCAGTCGTTTGAAAGTCCGAGGCGGTCGTACCGTAATGAATCTGGCGCTGTTTACGTATTTCATTCCAGCGGCCTTTCTCGCGGTGCCGATGTACAAAACGATGGGCAACTACGGTCTGCTTAACAGTCAATGGTCGCTGATCCTTGCAATGGTGACCATTGCCTCGCCGTACTGCATCTGGGTGCTTAAGCAGGCGTCCGATAAGCTGCCATGGGAACTGGACGAGGCCGCGCGTATGGACGGTGCCACCGCGATGCAATTGTTTCGCCTCGTCTATCTGCCGCTGATGGTTCCGTCGCTGGTGGCGGTGGGGACTTACGCATTGCTGCTCGCGTGGAACGAATACCTCTACGCGTTCCTGCTGTTGTCTAAAGACAGCAGCTTGACGCTCGCCGTGGCTTTGGGCAACTTCCTCGCAGCTGATGATTCGCCTTGGGAATTGCTGATGACCACGGGACTCATTTACGCGATGCCGCCTGCGGCAATTTATTACGCATTCAAGCGCTACATGGTGTCGGGCTTGACCGCCGGTGCCGTCAAGAGCTGATCTGAGAACGAGAAAACATGGCATCCGTATCGTTTCAAAAAATAGAAAAATCCTTCGGCTCAACGAAGATCATCCACGGCATTTCGTTTGATATTTCTGATGGTGAGTTTGTGGTGCTGGTCGGTCCGTCGGGCTGCGGCAAATCCACTTTGCTGCGCATGCTGGCCGGGCTGGAACCCATCAGCGGCGGCGAGATCGCCATTGACGGCAAGGTCATCAACGACCTCGACTCGAAGGATCGCGATATCGCGATGGTTTTCCAGAGTTACGCGCTGTATCCGCATATGACAGTGCGCGACAACATGGCGTTCAGCCTCAAACTGCGCAAGGCGGACGCCGAACTAACCAATACCCGCGTGGCAAACGCTGCCCGCATCTTGAATCTCGATCCGCTGCTTGATCGCTTTCCACGTGAGCTCTCAGGCGGCCAGCGCCAGCGCGTTGCGATGGGACGCGCCATCGTACGCGACCCCAAAGTTTTTCTTTTTGACGAGCCGCTGTCGAACCTCGATGCCAAGCTGCGTGTGGCGATGCGCGCCGAAATCAAGGCCCTGCATCAGCGCTTGAAGACCACCACGGTTTACGTCACGCACGACCAGATCGAAGCGATGACCATGGCAGATCGCATCGTCGTGATGCACGATGGCATGGTGGAGCAGATTGGTACGCCCTTGGAGTTGTTCGACCGCCCCGGAAATCTTTTTGTCGCGCAATTCATCGGCTCACCTTCGATGAACGTGCTCAAGGGCACGCTACGTCGGGCCGAGGGACGTGAATGGGTAGAAGCCATGAACCAGCATTGGCCGACGCTCACGCATGCGCAAGCAAGCGATGGTCAGGTTGTGCATTACGGCGTTAGGCCAACAGACATCACGCTATCAAACTCAGGCGACGGCATTCCCGCTAAAGTGGTTGTGGTGGAGCCGACCGGCGCTGAGACCGAACTACTGTTGGAAGTCGGCGACGCGCAGTGGGTCGTGGTGATACACGGTCGTACCGCAGTCAAACCGGACGACATCGTTCATCTGGAAATCGCCGCGCAAAAAACGCACGTATTTGACGGCGCGAGCGAAAAGCGAATCGAATGAAAACTTCGGCAATGTAGCCGCGACGCCGCGCGGTTCATGGCACTCTTAATCCGTCACGATCGCTCAATACTTTTGTTGCGCCACACCAAGCGGCAGTAAGCCGTTTGCGTAGCAATGCATCGCCAAAAACACCACCGAATGAGCTGCCTAAACTCGGTTCAATCGGTATGATTTCTCCACACCCACGCTACCAAAATTTCAATCGCGCCGATGTAAACATCGAGATCGCTAAAGGCACCAGCACGGCGCCAGCACGGCGCCACCGGCAGCACCCTTTCCGGCAGGGCGCTTGCCCAAACCGGCGCTGTCCACTTTGGCCTCGATAATGACGCCCACGAATCCCAATTTCGCCGTAAATGATTCAGCACCAAGTATGCCCCGGCTGCCTTGGTAACCGCCGTAGCCGTTACTCATGGCCTTGATGCAGGTTGTCACATCAGCCACTGAAGAGCGCAAACTGCCATCGGGATACGTGACGCTGGAGCAGATTTTCAGACTGTTGTCTGCATTGATAAGTCGCTTGTAGATCGGCTCTTCATGTTTGTTGATTGCATAAAGTGCTGCCTACGCCTTACTCTGCATCGGGTCAAAAAACCAATGCGTGGATGTCACTCCGAGTGGCAAAAAAATGTATTTGTCGGTGAACGCATCGAAGAGCATATTCGCGCGCTGTTCGACGATATACGCAGCGAGCGCGCTTGCGATGTTGCCGTAGTCGTAGGATCTTTCGACCGCGACGTCGGCGAAGTTTTCTTTGCGGTAATGCTTGCCTTCGGTCGTGTAATAGTCCTGCAAAAAACGTCCCAGCGCCACCGTTGGCTTGAGTGACAACGCGTAGGTGTCCATCAGCGTGTATTCGAAATCGATTAGCCCGGAGGTGTGTGTGGCAAGATGACGTAAGGTAACGCGGTCTTTTGGGCGATGCGGGTTCTGTACTTTGAAGGGCAAATAGTCATTAATGGTAGATGCCTTCGGTCACGATCAGGCAGCTAGACGCCGTACAGCGCTGCCCCGTTGAGAAGAATGCAGACTGAACGCACAGCTCAACGGCAGTTTTCAGATCGGCATCATCGAGCACAACCTGCGGGTTCTTGCCACCCATTTCGAGCTGGATTTTCTTGAGCTGTTTTGCGGCTGCGGCAGCTATTCGACTGCCGACGCCGGTCGAGCCTGTGAAGCTTATTGCGTTCACCGATTTGTGGTTGATCAGCCCTTCGCCCACCACCGAGCCACGGCCCATAACGAGGTTGAACACGCCCGCTGGAATGCCGCTGCGCGAGATGATGTCAGCCAGCGCCCAGGCGCAACCGGGTACGAGGTCGGCGGGCTTGATGACGACGCAGTTGCCGTAGGCGAGCGCAGGTGCAATCTTCCAGGCGGGAATCGCAATCGGGAAATTCCATGGCGTGATCAGGCCGATGACACCCATCGGTTCGCGCGTAACTTCAACACCAATATTGGGACGAACTGAAGGCAGCGTTTCACCTGTCAGACGCAAGCATTCGCCAGCGAAAAATTTGAAGATGTAGCCAGCGCGCCCTGCCTCGCCGATGCCTTCGGCTTTGGTCTTGCCCTCTTCGCGCGACAGCAGTGTGCCAAGCTCTTCGCGACGCGCCAGAATTTCGTTGCCGATCTTGTCGAGCGCATCGCTGCGCGCCTGAATGCCGCCGGTTGACCATGCCGGAAAGGCTGCGTTTGCAGCGCCGACGGCGGCCTCCAGCTGCGGCATGTCGGCTTGCGCGTATTCCCCAACCACATCGCTCAGATTCGACGGATTGATGTTCGGCGTATAGCTTGAACCGGCAACCCATTCGCCGTTGATCAAGTTGTTGTGTTGGCTAATCTGGCTCACGATTCAGAGTCCTTTTTCTTTTTTCCAGGCTTCGAACATCGCCTTGGTGTCCGCGTTAGGCGGATAGGTGCCCGCGAGTTTTGCGCCACCCGCGACGCGTTCAAGCAAAAATACTTCCTGAACTTCTTGCGCAGCGGCATCAGCCGCCACTTCGTCCGCAAGATGCGCCGGGATCACCACAACACCCTCGTCATCTCCCACGATGATGTCGCCCGGATACACGGCTACGCCGCCGCAACCGATGGGCACATTGAGATCAATCGCGTGGTGGTAAATCAGGTTCAGCGGGGCACTGCCGCCTTGGCAATACACCGGAAAGTCCATCTTACTGATGTCGCCGCTGTCGCGCACCGGGCCGTCGGACACCAGGCCCGCCGCGCCGCGAACCATCAGTCGTGTAGTGAGAATCTGACCGCCCGAAGCAACGCGTTTTTCACCACGACAATCGAGCACCAACACGTGTCCGGGTGGCACGGTCTCGATGCCTTTGCGCTGCGGGTGATCGGGATTGTCAAACGCGGAAATCTGGTCGAGATCTTCGCGCGCTGGAATGTTCCTCATCGTGAACGCGGGGCCAACGAGATTGCCGGTGGTCGGCTTGGTCAGGCGTTGCGGGCCCTGAAGATAGACGTTACGAAAACCGCGCTTGAAGAGCTGCGTACAGAGCGTAGCAACGCTGACTTTTTTGAGATGCGCGAAGGTAGTGGGGTTCATTTCAGACATGATGATTTCAAAAGTTTGAGAGAAAAATTAGTTGCCTCGTCAGTTAGCGTCAATGGCAAAACGCTCTCGCTATTCAACTTTGATTGCGCGCTCGACAATCACTTTGCCGTAGCGCACGCGGTCGCGATCAATGATGGCTTTCAGCTCTGCGGGTGTAGACGAATGCGGCGTTGCGCCTTGCGCGATTAACTTGTCGCGCGTTTCGGCAACGCTGAGCGCTTCTTTGATGTCAGAAGCAATTTTGTCGATGATGTTTTGCGGCGTTCCAGTGGGCGCAAACATCGCGATCCACGAGCCCGATTCGGAACCGGTCACGCCCGCCTCCGCGAGCGTCGGCACGTCGGGCAAAGCGGGTGATCGCGCAGCGCTACTCACCGCAAAGGCTTGCAGCTTGCCCGCCTTCACATGGCCCGATCCTTCGAGTACCGAGGCGAACAGAACGTCCACATGGCCCGCCATCAGGTCAGTCAGTGCCGGGCCACCGCCCTTGTACGGAACGTGCGTCATTTTGACGCCCGCTGCGGTTTGAAAAATCTCCGCCGTCAAGTGCGGCGAGCCACCGTTGCCGGAGCTTGCGAAGGTACGTTTACCGGGCTCGGCTTTCGCCAACACGATGAATTCGCGCACTGATTTGGCGGGCACTTTAATGCTCGCCATCATCAAAAACGGCAGCTCGGCAATCATTGAAATTGGCGCGAACGCGGTGTCCGCGTTGTACGGCATCTTGGCATACAACGACTGGTTGATGGCCTGCGTGCCGACGTTACCGACGAGCAGCGTGTAGCCGTCGGGTTTGGCCTTGGCCACAACGTCCGCGCCCACCAAACCGGCAGCACCAGCACGGTTTTCGACCACTACCGACTGGCCCCAAATCGCTGTGAGTTTTTGTGCGATGACCCGCGCGCCTATGTCAGTGCCACCGCCCGGTGGGAAGGGCACGACGACGGTGACGGGCTTGTTCGGATAGGGGGCGGTTTGGCCGTGGGCGGGAGCCAGCAACAGCGTTGAAAGCGATAGCGCGAGCAGCGAGCGAAGCGCGATTCTTTGCAAGCGCATATTGGTGTAGATTGGCATAGGGTTCTCGCTGTATTTTTCGATCAAGTGTGGTGCGGCTTGTAGCTCACACTTTGGTACATAGGGTGCGCTCTGCGCACCATCGCTTCGGCCTGCATCACGGTTGGTGCGCCTAGCACGCTCTATAAGTTCTAATGAATTTCCGGCTCGCCTGACGTCGTTTGTGGCGCAGCACCGTCGCTATATCCCGGCTCCAGAAAGTCGAAATCGCAACCCGTATCCGCCTGCTGAATGTGCTTCAGATAAAGCACGCCGTAGCCACGCGTGAATTTCGGAATCGGTTTCACCCACGCCAATTTGCGCTTGGCAATTTCGTCGTCGCTCACCAGCATATTGATCCCACGACCTTCAATATCGATGGAAATCATATCGCCATCTTTGACCAACGCGAGCGGCCCGCCAACGTGCGACTCAGGCGTGACGTGCAACACGCACGCGCCGTAGCTGGTGCCGCTCATGCGCGCGTCCGAGATGCGCAGCATGTCGCGCACGCCCTGCTTCAACAGTTTTTGCGGGATCGGCAGTTGGCCCCATTCCGGCATGCCTGGCGCGCCTTGCGGGCCAGCGCTTTGCAGTACGATCACACTGTCTTTGTCGACATCGAGATCAGGCGAATCGATACGTGCCGACATGTCGTTGTAGTCCTTAAACACGACGGCACGGCCCATGTGTTTGCGCAGATGCTGCTCCATCGCGGCGGGCTTGATGACGGCACCTTTGGGCGCGATGTTGCCGTAGAGCACGGCGAGGCCGTCGCTCTCGACCAGCGGCTTGGTAACCGGGCGAATTACGTCTTCGTTGTAGACCTTCGCGCCTTCAATGTTTTCGGCAATCGTCTTGCCGTTCACTGTGCGTTGCGCGCCGTCAATCGCGTTGCCCAGTTGACCGAGGAACGCACGTAGACCGCCAGCGTAATAGAAGTCTTCCATGAGGTATTGGCCGCTCGGACGCAGGTTGGCGATGACCGGCGTTTTGCGCGCCAGTTCGTCGAAGCGATCCAGCGTGAGCGGGATGCTGGCGCGGCGTGCCATCGCGATCAGATGCACCACCGAATTGGTGGAGCCGCCGAGCGCGAGAACGGCCGTTACCGCATTGGTGAATGAGGCTTCGGTCAAGATGTCGAGCGGTTTCAGGTCTTCCCAAACCATGTCGACAATGCGCTTGCCGGTGAGTGTGGCCATCTGCGCGTGGCGAGAGTCGGGCGCTGGGATCGAAGCCGCACCGGGCAGCGTGAGGCCGAGCACTTCAACGGCACTGGTCATGGTTGACGCGGTGCCCATGGTCATGCAATGACCGGGGGAGCGGGCGATGCCGTCTTCGACTTCCTGCCAATCGTCCTCGGTGATGTTGCCCGCACGCAGCTCGGCCCAGTATTTCCACGTGTCGGAGCCAGAGCCGATGGTGCCACCCTTGTAGTCGCCGCGCAGCATTGGGCCTGCGGGCATGACGATCATGGGCAAATTCATCGCCAGTGCGCCCATGACCAGCGCCGGTGTCGTCTTGTCGCAACCGCCCATCAGCACGCAGCCGTCAGCGGGATAGGACCTGATCAGCTCCTCCGTCTCCATCGCGAGCAGATTGCGATAGAGCATCGTGGTGGGCTTCTGGAACGGCTCGGACAGCGACATGGCAGGCATCTCGACCGGAAAGCCACCAGCCTGCCAGATGCCTCGCTTGACCTCTTCCGCTCGCACCCTGAAGTGGCTGTGACAGGGGTTGATGTCGCTCCAGGTATTGATGATCGCGATGACCGGCTTGCCCGCGTAGTCACTGCGGTGATAGCCCATTTGCGCAGTGCGTGAGCGATGCCCGAATGAGCGCAGGTCTTTGACGCTATACCAGCGGTGACTGCGGAGTTCTTCGGGTTTTTTGCGATTGGTCATGGGTGACTTCAAAAAATTTAGAATCTAGGGCTGCAAAATGGTAGCGCTAACATAAAAGTTTAGAACGTATCATCGTGGCTGTCAATTAGAGGAAACGTGTCAGGTTGGGGCTTGTAGGAGCGGCGAAAGCCGCGATAACCGAGGCAGCCGAAGATCGCGGCTTAAATTCAGCGGCTAGACGCTATCCCGCTCCACGATAGAAAAACCAATGTCGCGAATTCGCTCGCCGATGTCTGCGCCTTCAATGCGATCAATGATGAAGCGCGCGGCCTGACGGCCGATGGCGACACCGTCAATCTCAACCGTCGATAACGCCGGATGAGTGTGCGAAGCGAACGCCAGGTCGCCGAATCCCATAACCGCGATGTCGTCAGGCACGCGAAGACCGCGCGCGTGCGCCTCGGTGATGACGCCGTGGGCCAACACGTCGGAACTGCAAAACACCACATCAATACCCGCGTCGCTATCAAACAACGCCGCAAAGCCTTCGCGACCGTTGCGCAACGTCGTTGGGGCAGGCACCACGTGAACCGGCGTCGCGGCCACGCCAAGCGCACGCATGCGGCGCTCAAATCCGGCGCGACGCAAACCCGCCCGATAATCGTCGGCCGTGACCATGGCGGGACGCCGATAGCCTCTTGCGAATAAAAAATCGGCGACCTCGCGCCCCACCGCCTCATGCGAAAAACCCACCAGCATGTCAATGGGCGTCGGCGTCAGATCCCACGTCTCAACCACCGGAATTCCAGACGCTAGCAAGCGTCGGCGACCCTCGGGCGAATGCATGATGCCGGTCAGCACGATCCCATCCGGGCGACGCCCGATGATGGCGTTGATCAGCGCGTCTTCACGTATGCCGGTGTAGCCGCTTTGCCCGAGCATGAGCTGGAACCCTGCTTCGTCAAATGCGTCGGTCAACGCCTGAATCGTGTCCAGAAACACCGATCCCGCGATAGTGGGCACCAAGGCGGCAACCAAGCCGCTTCGATTGGACGCGAGGCCACCGGCGATGAGATTAGGTACGTAGCCGGTGCGCGAAACAGCGTCGTGAATACGGGCGAGCGTTTCTTCAGCAACCACAGACGGCGTCTTGAGCGCGCGCGAGACCGTGATGGCTGAAACGCCCGCCAGTTTTGCAACATCGGTAAGCGTCGTATTGCCAGTGCCACGACGCGAAGCACGACGTGGCAAGGTGACACGGCTGGAGGGAGGGATGGGTGGCGGCACAGCGACGAATGTTACCGCTAACTATAGGTCGGCTGGCTTGGGGTTAACTATCGTTGCAAGGCGTGCTGGGAACCCATGTTTAGTTGAAGTGCACATCAACTTTTCGCTGAAAGGCCACTTAACCGCGGTCGACTGGGTAGACTTGGTTACGCGATGGAGCCATCCGCAACGCCAAGGACGACGACACGATGAGACATACAGAACGACACAAAACCGCGCGCATTGGCTGGCTGCGCGCAGCGGTGCTGGGCGCTAACGATGGCATCGTGTCGACGGCAAGTCTGATGGTTGGCGTCGCAGCGGCCAGCGCCAGCCAAGGCAGCATTGTGTTGACCGGGGTGGCGGGGCTGGTCGCGGGTGCCATGTCGATGGCGGCAGGCGAGTATGTGTCGGTGCATTCGCAGGCCGACACCGAGCAGGCGGATATTGCCCGTGAGACGGCTGAGATCAAAAAGGATCCTGTGGCAGAGCACCGCGAACTTGCGGCGATTTATGTGGGCCGTGGTCTCGACCCGGCGTTGGCAAAACAAGTTGCTGTGCAGCTCATGGCGCATGACGCAATCGGTGCCCATGCGCGCGACGAGCTGGGGATTTCCGACACCATGAACGCGCGACCGATTCAGGCGGCGCTGTCATCGGCAGCGAGCTTTGCGGCGGGTGCCGCGTTGCCCCTCGCGGTCACGGCGCTTGTGCCCATGACATCGCTCATTCCGTGGGTTACCGGCACATCGATCGTCTTCCTCGCCTTGCTTGGCGTGGTGGCAGCGCGCGCGGGTGGCGCAAACATGCTCACCAGCGCGTGGCGCGTCACTTTCTGGGGCGCGCTCGCGATGGGTATCACTGCTGGCGTGGGCAAGCTTTTCGGGGCAGTGGTTTAGCGCGCTTTGCGCCACGGCATTGCGCTACTTCGCGTAATGCTCCCGCACCTTCGCTGCGATCTGGTTATCGGTCATTTTGTCGGTGGTTTCAACAGCGACGATGCGCTCGTCTGCGCCCCTGTGCTCAAGGCGCTTTTTGAATTCACCTTTGGCTTCGCCGGGCCCGAAAATCAGGATGGATTTTGCGTCCTTTAGCTGCGCGATTACATCGTCGTAATATTGGTCGAGTTCAGTTGCGTATTTACGATCGCGCTGGTCTTCGGCGACACCTTCGCTTGCCGCGCGACCGGAATAGCGGACGTGTTTCTCCATGCCGGATTCCATGCGCTTGGTTTCTTCGGCGCTGTCAGCGTTGCTCGCAGTGAAGACGATCACGGCCTCTTTGTGGTCGATCCACAGTCCTGCATTTCTACTCATAGTTTTCCTCTCAGCGGGTTGCGTCAGTTCGCGTGCATGATTGCAGACGTGGCGTCGGTTCGGCGACGTGCGCATCAGATTTCGGTTGATGCGACGCTACAAGACTGGCGTTGACGAGGTGAGCTTATGGCAGTGCGACGCGAATGTTTGTCGGACAGTGACGCGACTTGCCGTGAGCTGAAAACGCAACATTCAGCCGCATAAGCTTTATCGTGCAATCGCCGTTCAATATGGGCGTGGATGCATTAAATGGCATAAGTCGATATTGATCGTTTTGACGCTCTATGCCCAATGCAAATGCGGCATTCAATGAAAAGCCATGCAACCGAAATTGCCTCGGCCAAATGCAAAACTGCCCTACAAAAGCATCACCGATGGGCTTATGCTGCAACGCGTTGGCGCTCTGCGCTTTGCTAAATTGCTGAATTGCGCAAGCCTGCGGATCATTGCATCGCACTCTATTGAAAGATGTTACTCATGACGCTACCCATTCAACTCACCGTCAACGGGCAGCAGCGTAGCCTGAACATCGACCCGCGTGTCAGTGTGCTCGACGCGCTGCGGGATCACCTCGGCGTGATGTCGGTGAAGAAGGGTTGCGATCACGGTCAGTGCGGGGCATGTACGGTGCTGCTGGATGGTCGGCGCGTGCTGTCGTGCTTGTGCCTTGCTGTGTCGCATGACGGGGCGAGTGTGGTGACTGCTGAAGGCTTGGGTACGGTCGACAGCCTGCACCCTTTGCAGCAGGCGTTTATCGATTATGACGGCTTGCAATGCGGGTACTGTACGCCGGGGCAGATTTGCTCGGCGGTGGGCATGCTTGACGAGTTCAAATCGGGCGCGCCTAGCCATGCGACCGCTGACGTCAATGCACCGTTCGCGCTGACCGATGATGAGATTCGCGAACGCATGAGCGGTAATCTGTGTCGCTGCGGTGCGTACGTGAACATCGTCGCGGCGATTCGCGAAGCTGCGCAGGCGGAACACGCTGCAACCAGGTCGCAGGCATGAACCCGTTCGACTATCAACGCGCGTCAAGCGTGGCTGATGCCGTGGCGCAACTCGGCAGTGACGGCGCGTTTCTCGCGGGCGGAACTAACCTTGTTGATCACCTTCGGCTGGGCATTCGCACGCCGACGCAGCTCGTCGACATCAGTCGTCTGCCCCTCAACGAGATCACGCGCAGCGAAGACGGCGTGCTGCGCATCGGCGCGCTTGTGCGCAACAGCGACATGGCGGCGCATCCGCTGATTCGGCGACACCTGCCTTTTTTGGCGCAGGCACTGCTGGCTGGCGCTTCGGGGCAGTTACGCAACATGGCGACTACCGGCGGCAACATGCTGCAACGAACACGCTGTGTGTACTTTCAAGATTTAACGACGCCATGTAACAAGCGCGAACCGGGCACGGGCTGTTCGGCGCGTGAAGGCTTTGGGCGGTACAACGCGTTGTTTGGCGCGTCAGTTGAGTGCGTCGCGGTTCACCCGTCGGACATGTGCATTCCGCTCGCGGCACTTGACGCGTTGGTCGTCGTGCAGGGACGTGATGGCGAACGACGAATTCCCTTTTCAAACTTTCATCGACTGCCCGGTGATACGCCGGACGTGGACACGAATTTGGCGCACGGTGAACTGATCACGGCGCTGGAGATTTCGCCGCTGCCCTTCGCCGTAAATTCCCGCTACCGCAAAGTCCGTGATCGGGCGTCATATGCCTTTGCGTTGGTGTCCGTCGCGGCTGCACTCGACGTGCATCACGGTATCGTGCATGACGCGCGAATTGCGCTTGGCGGCGCGTCGTACAAACCGCATCGTGCTTTGAAGGCGGAGGCTGCACTGAAAGGAAAGCCCGCGACGCCCGAAGCGTTTCTCGCTGCTGCCAACGCGGAGTTGGCGGACGCTAAATTCAGTGCAGACAACGCATTCAAAGTACCGATGTTGCGCAATACCATCGCGGCGGTTTTGGGCGAACTGGCCCAAGCAACACAAGGGGAACAGGCATGAGCACCGCGATAAAAAAAGCGAACATCGGCGCAGCCCTCAAGCGCATCGACGGCTCGTTGAAGGTCACCGGAACTGCACCCTACGCCTACGAACATCCCGTCAAGAATCCCGTTCATCTCTATCCGATAGTTGCGGCCATCGCGCGCGGCAAAGTCAAGCGAATTGACGCATCAGCCGCAGAGAAAATTCCCGGTGTGTTGCTGGTGATGACGCATGAGAACTCGCCGAAGCTTTGGATCAAAGCGGACGCTGATTTGTACATACTGCAATCGACGACCATTCATTACAAAGGCCAATTCATCGGTGCAGTGATCGCGGAAACGCCTGAGGCTGCGCGATACGCTGCGAGCCTCGTCAACGTTGAATACGACGTCGAGCCGCACGACACCGAGTTTCGTCATGACGCCACAAATATCTATGCACCGAAGCGCGTCAACGCGTTCAAGCCCGCCGAGAGCGTGCGTGGCGATGCGGTCGCTGCGTTTGCTTCTACACAAGCCAAATTCAAGCTCGATCAAACTTACACCACACCCACCGAGCATCACAATCCGTTGGAACCGCACGCGGTCATAGCAATCTGGAATGACGCGTTTTCGTTGTCGCCTTTCAACACGCGTTTAACATTGTTTGATGCGAATCAAGGCGTGTTGGCGGTGCCGATTTTTCTCGGAGCGTTATTGGGATTATTGCCGTCGCAGATTGCGGTGTTCTCGCCTTATGTGGGCGGTTCGTTTGGCAGCAAAGCGCTGCCTCATTCGCACATTTTGCTCGCTGCCATGGCTGCCAAATTGTTGCGAGGCCGCGCGGTGAAGTACGCGATTACACGGCAGCAAATGTTCGTCAACGTCGGCTATCGTCCCGAGAGTTATCAGCACATTCGCATGGCCGCAGATGCCGATGGCAAACTGCTCGCCGTCGAGCACCACGTGGTGGCCCCCACGGCGCGGTTGAAAGAATACGTGGATCAAACAGCGTCACCAACTCGCGTGATGTACGGCACAGAAAACTTGTACACCACGCATCGCGCCGCGCCGCTTGACGTGCCCATTGGCATGTTCATGCGCGGGCCGGGCTGTGCTGCGCTGCTGCCAA
>ENA-OBLH01000240-OBLH01000240.1-metagenomes-genome-assembly--contig:-NODE-240-length-19915-cov-4.72986_pt1 | contig 19915 bp, 21 predicted proteins | sample MGYA00153382_OBLH01 | MGnify analysis MGYA00153382
TTGTTGATTTAACCGCCAAGCTTTTATCTTCCGCCATGCAGCGTGAGATGGGAGAGGGCTAAGCCCCGAGTAATCGCGTTCATGCAGTCCGACCCCAACGTTTCATCTCATAGCCACGCCAACGGCGCGCGCATCGGCATCCTGCTCTCGAACCTCGGCACACCTGACGCGCCGACGACGAAGGCAGTGCGCACGTACCTCGCGGAGTTTTTGAGCGACCGTCGTGTGGTGGAAATTCCGCGCCTCGTGTGGTTGGCGATTCTGCACGGCATCATCCTGCGCACGCGCCCCGCCAAGAGCGCCAAAAAGTATGCGACGGTGTGGATGCCGGAAGGCTCACCGCTGTTGGTCTGGACGAGCAGGCAAGCGCAGTATCTGCGCGGCGCGATGGGCGAGCGGCTAAAGGCGATGGGGCTGCCCGCCGATCACATCAAAATTGAAGTCGGAATGCGCTACGGCAACCCGAGCATTGCCAGCGCGCTCGCCAAGTTGAAGGCTGATCGCTGCGACCGCATTTTGTTGTTGCCAATGTATCCGCAGTACGCCGCGAGCACTACGGCCACCGCCTGCGACGCAGTGTTCAAAGCGTTCACTGAAGATCGCTACATGCCTGCGCTGCGCACCATCACGACATGGCATGATGATCCGGCGTACATCAAAGCGCTAGCGGCGCGCATCAATGAATTCTGGAAGAAACACGGGCGGCCTGACAAGCTGCTCATGAGCTTTCACGGCGTGCCGAAATACACGTTAGACAATGGCGATCCGTATCACTGCTTGTGTCATAAAACGGGGCGAATGTTGGCGCGCGAGTTGGGGCTGACCGAGGCGCAATGGATACTCACCTTTCAGTCGCGTTTTGGTCGCGCTGAGTGGTTGCAACCGTACACCGATGCCACGCTGCAGGCGCTGCCTGCGCAGGGCGTCAAACGGCTTCACGTCGTGTGCCCCGGCTTCCCGGCAGACTGCTTGGAAACACTCGAAGAAATCGCGATGGAAGGCAAGGAAACCTTCTTGCACGCGGGCGGGTCAGAGTACGACTACATCCCGTCCTTAAACGACCATCCTGCTTTGATTCACGCTCTCACCGATCTGGCGCTCACCCATTTGCAGGGATGGCTGAATGTGCCGCCGACAACCGCCGAGCTTGAAGCGCAAGCGCAAAAGGCGAAGGCGCTCGGCGCAAACGCGTGATGGATCGACGAGCTGCACTCGGTCGCATCGGCGCGCTGCCGATACTGACGACACTAGTTGGCGGTTGCGCCGAACTCGACGATGGCTACCCGGCCTCAGCAACGCCACGTATTGGCCCCGTCGCGTGGCCGGAAGGCCGCGAGCGCACCGCACTGGTGCTCGGCAGCGGCGGGCCTCGCGGCTTCGCGCATGTGGGCGTGTTGAAGGTGCTGGAAGCCGCGGGTATTGAGCCCGCGCTGGTCATCGGCTCAAGCGCTGGCGCGATCGTGGGCTCGCTGTACGCAGCCAAAATTAGCACTGGCGAAATCGAGCGCCGCGCGCTTGATCTGGGCTTGACCGACATCGCCGACCCGGCGTTGTTTCGCCCCAATCGACTCATCGGTCGCGCGATGCAAAATTTCATCAATGCCGCCGTGGGCAACGCATTGATCGAGTTTTTGCCACGACGGTTTTGTGCTGTTGCGGCACCGGTCGGCAAGAATGAACTGGTGGCGTTCACATCAGGCCACACCGGGGCCGCGGTGCGCGCGTCCGCTGCGCTGCCTTCGATGTTTTTGCCGTGCACGATCGGGGGGGTGACCTACGAAGATGGTGACATGGTGTCTCCGGTGCCTATTCGCATTGCGCGCGCACTGGGTGCAACGCGCGTGGTGGCGGTGGACGTTTCCGCGTTCTTTGAAGACACACCAGATCGCGTGCCGGAAACGTGGCGAGCGCGCGACGCGGAGCGCCGCGCCATTATTGACGGCGAGGCAAAGGATGCCGATCTGCTGCTGCGGATTCGCACGCCGTACTACGCTGGCGCATCACGCGAATATCGCGAAACATTGATTCGTCTAGCTGATGCGCAGACGCGGGCAGCGCTGCCGCGCGTGCTCCCGCTACTGACGTAGCTTGGTAGGGTGGCGCATTTGGCAAATTCGCCGTGCCCACCAGCGCGCTATTTGTAGCTCCATTCGCCCGCTTCGCCGAACGCTTTTGTGGCATCTGTTGTGAGCCACGATTTCGCCACGGCGTCGCCCTTCAAATAAGCATCGAGATACTTCAGCGTGATGTCGCTGGTCTTGCCGTGAATCACTTTTGTGGACGCAGCGGACGTGCTTGCGTGTTCTTCGCCCGTGACGCGATTGAGCCACGCAGCCTCGCGTACGTTGCCGCCATTAAACACCGAATGATCGCCGCCCTCGAAGACCGCGCGATACTTGTCGCCTGCGCTTTGCGCATCATAAACAGCGGCGCGGTTTTTGGGATTGCTGCCGGTGCCCATCACGTCGCCGTCGAGGGTTCCGGTCACGCTGAGGAACGGTTTGTTCATCGCGCCGTAACGCTCAGGCCACGATTTCTTCGCGCCTTGCACCGTCGGGCTGAACGCGATGAACGCCGTGATTCGCCCGTCAGCCACCGACTTGATCGGCCCTGGATAACGCTCGCCCGCCAACGCCATCGTGGTGCGCGCGCCGAAGCTGTGGCCGGTCATAGCGATGCGCGAAAGATCAATGCGTTTCACCCATGCGGATGCGTCCGACTTGCTTTGCAATCGGGCTAACTCGTCAATGACGAATCGCACATCGTCCACGCGCCCGAGCAGTTGTTCAGGCGTTGCGCCGCGCATCATGCGCTGCTTCGGAGCGTCAACGCCTGCACCTTTCCACAGCGATTCGTCGCTGCCCGGATGTTGAACGTGAATGACGAGGTAGCCGTTCGCCGACCAGTGTTCGCCCCACGCTTTGCCGCCTTCGCGCGAGCCGCCCAGACCGTGCGAAAAAATCACCAGTGGCACGCGCGCTTCGCCGTCTGGCACGCGGATTTTTAAGGGCAACGTCCGCTCCCGTGCGCTGTCCTTCCAATCGATGTCAAGCACGTGCGGCGCGGCGAGAAGCGCCGCACTGCACAGCACAGCGACGAAGAAGGCGAACCATTTTTTCATCACCGCAATGTAGCGCGAAACTTGGTTTGCTGCGCGGGCCATAATGCAACCAAACGTAATTTCACACAAGTACATCATGACCACCATCGCCCAAATTCACGCCGATTTTCTGAGTGGCAAAGACAACGCACTCGCACTCGTTGAACGGCAAATTGACAAAGTGAACGACGCAAACGGCGAAGGATCGCGCACGTTTTTATCGCTCAGCGCGGACGCGGCTCGCTTCGCTGCAACGCAATCACAGAAGCGCATTGACGACGGCAGCGCGCGCCCGCTCGAAGGCATCACCGTGTCGATCAAGGATTTGTTTGATGTCGCGGGCGAAGTGACCGGCGCTGGCTCCACGGTGCTGCGCTCACGTCCTGTCGCGACGCTGGACGCACCAGTCGTCGCACGCTTGCGAGCAGCGGGCGCAATCCCGTTTGGGCGCACCAACATGGTGGAATTTGCGTTTTCGGGTGTCGGTATCAATCCGCACTTTGGCACGCCACGCGCGGCTTGGGGGCGCACGGCGGACGGTGGTGGACGGGTACCAGGTGGCTCGTCCAGCGGTGCAGGCGTGAGCGTGGCCGACGGCATGTGCGTTGCGGCTCTCGGCTCCGACACCGGTGGCAGCGTGCGAATTCCAGCGGCGTTCAACGGCTTGGTCGGCTTCAAGCCCACCGCGTATCGCGTGCCTGTATTGGGTGCCATTCCACTGTCGTTCTTGCATGATTCGGTCGGGCCGTTGGCGACGAGCGTTAATTGCTGCGCGCGCATCGACGCGGTGCTTGCCGATGATACCTACAGCCCGCTGCCAGCTCCATCGCTCAGCGCGGTGCGGCTGTTGAATCCACTCGGCACGCTGTGGAGCGAGCTTGATCCTGAGGTCGAATTCGCCTGCCAACGTGCCATCGAAACGCTGCGTAGCAAGGGCGCGACGGTGGTGGACGCGCGCTGTGATGCGCTGGAGGAATTGTTTCGCGAGGCCAGCGCATTGCCCGAGCAGCGCATCATAGGAAGGCTCGCTGAAACCTTCGACTGGCACAAAGCCCACATGAATGTGGACGGCGTTGGCTACGACCCGCGCGTGTGGAAACGCATCCTGCTCGCCGCCGATGTCACGCGCGGGGAGATGTCGCAAGCCATCGCATTTTTACGCGTGTGGAAACACAAAATGCACGACGCGCTTGCGGGCTTCGACGCATTCGTCACGCCCACCGTCGCCTGCATTCCGCCAGAAATCGCTCCGCTCATCGCAAGCGACGATCTGTTCTTCAAAACCAACCCACTCATTTTGCGCAACACCGCGTGGGTGAACATGATGGACGGCTGCGCGCTCACGCTGCCCTGCCATGCCCACGGCAGCGCGCCGGTGGGATTGCAGTTGGTAGGCAGGCACAGCTTGGATCACGCGCTGTTGGCGCTGGGAGCCGCGTGTGAAACGGCGCTGGGCGCTCGGTGATACAGCTTTAGTCTGAAACGCCTATTCCGCTTGGGCACCACCGTTTTTTACTAATAACTCGATTATTGGGCAAATTGCACTCCAGCCCACGTAAAACAAGGCGTTCAGCAAAATGCTGTAACGACTGACAACGGGTTACCGGTCTGCGACCGCGTCGTGGCGCTTTCAAAAACTAAGGCAAAAAACTCGTCCCACAATTGTCGTTCAAGTACGTCCGAATTAACGGCCAGGTGTTGCGCGGTGGTGTGCCGACAATCGCGCCATTGGTCACCGCCGTCCCGGTGAAGCCCAGCATCGCGCGCACCAGCATCAGGCCGTCACTCACCGCGTTGGGCAAACCGCCGCTGCCATCGATATCGAGGCTACAGGAGGTGAACGTGGTGCCGGTGGTGGAAATAAACGATGCCACCGCGCCGCCGATGTGCAGTTTTGAGCGCACCACCTCATTGTCTATAGGCGCGCTGACATGGCGCACGCAGACATAGTTATTGGCGGCAATCGTGCCGGGCACGCTGACGAACCCCACGCTCACATCACAGCTGCAATTGCTGGCCGACGAGATGCAGTAGCTACTGCCCAACGCGCCGTCGACATAAATATTGGCCGCACCGACGATGCCGGTGATCAGTGCCGGGTTCGAGGTGCGGGTGCTGGCCAGCGGCACATTGGTTTGGGTGGCGAAGGCATAGGCGTTGGGCGTGGTGACGTTCAAGGTCAAGTCGGCGCTGAAGCGCGACACGAAGGCGTCATTGTCGCCACCGCGGGTGCCCTGCGCGCCACCGCTGACGCCGGGAAAGCTGGTCGTCGGGGAGTCGGTGTAGCCCGCCACATAGACCTCTCCGCTGGCCGGGTGAATGGCCAGCGCGCTGGCTTGGTCAAACCCCGCCGCGCCCAGATAGGTTGAGCGCAGCAGCGTGCCGAGATCGGCGCTGAAGCGCGACACAAAGGCGTCTTCGCCGCCACCCGAAGTGCCCTGCGCGCCACCGCTGAGGCCGGGAAAGGTGGTTGTCGGGGAGCTGGTGAAGCCCGCCACAACCACCTCGCCGCTGGCCGGGTGAATGGCCAGCGCGAAGGCTTGGTCATTTCCCGCCGCGCCCAGATAGGTTGAGCGCAGCAGCGGATCGATCACTAAGGGGCGCGTGGGATCAAAGGCGCCGAGGGTGAAGGTGTAGGTGGTGGCGATAGGCGACGACTCGGCGTCGCTCGGTGGCGTACCGGGGAGCGCGGCCGAGTCCGCGCCTACGCCGACTAGCGCGTACGCCACGTCCACCGAAACCCGCTCGCCCTGGTCATTCTCCTGAAACGCAATCGGCGCGGTGAAGCTCACCGGGCCATTGCCGGTGTGGACGATGAGCTCGCCAAGCTTTCCGATTTCGAGTTTGTCGGCGCCCTTGAGTGCGATGCTGATTTGCTTCGGATCAAAGCTCGGCGCGACGGTGAATATCTTCTCGATGTTGTTGCCGGTGGCGCGCAGTTGCAGGTTGATCCCGGGATACATGTCGCCGAAATTCACCCGCTCATAGGTGTTCAGGCGCTTGGCGTGTTTGGTCTCGTCGCTGCCGATGAAGTAGCTGACGCTCGCCTGCATCGGGCGATAGCCAGCGGGGGACTTGAGCGTGCTGCCTGCCATGCTGCGCGGCTTGCCGCTGGCGTCAACGAGGGTTTCAGTGAGTGTCCAGCCGGGGGTGCGTTCGGTGGGTTTGTGTAGGCGATGACTCGGCGTCGCTGGCTTGCCAAGCGCGGCCAAGTCCGCACCACCGTCGATTGGCTTTCCCGGCAGGCTGTAAACCAGCTCCCCCTGCGTGGTCACAAACAGCGTTCCTGCAAACGTCTGTGCTGCAAACGCCGCGCGTGAATCCCATTGTCCGGCGTTAGGCACGAAAGGCACCGCGAGGGCGGATATCTTTTTGAGGGTTGCCGGGTCGGGTGCGTTGGCCTGCGCCACGCTCACGACGCCAGCGGCAAGCGCAAGGCACAGCGCCCGCGATAAGGAGTGGGCAAACTTTGATATACGCATGAAATCCCTCGGTTCAGTATCTTGTAATGGCGGCCAATATTGGTGCCATTAAGTTAAGAAAGCGAATCTACGGCAAAACCAGACAAAACAACATCAGTTTGACGATACCGACAGAGCAGCTTTTTCGCTAAAGGCTTGTTTAAATTGGGATTGGATCGCCATTTTGCGCCATAGTCGACTTTGACGGTAAATAGACGCTAAGCCCAATGCAAATGGCGTTTCCGCCTGAAGTTCATTTGTGTTTATGGCTAAATTGACGCTGTTGCTACGATTACTCGCGCACGTCTTGAGCCACGGCGGCCAGTGCAGCAATGCCCTCCGCAATCACGTGCGTCGGAATCGCCGAGATGCCCATGCGAATGAATTCTCCGGGCGGCGTCAAGCCGAAGAAGCCGACGCCCGGTTCGATCACGATTTCGGCGTCGCGTGCGGCTGCGACGAGCGCGGCGGCGGAGAGGCCGTCGGACAGACGAATCCACAGCGCTGAGCCGCTGCCTTCCGGACTCTCAACCCGCCAGTCCGGCAGATCGCGCACCAACGCTTCACGCAGGATTTTCAGCCGCGCTTGATAGGCGTGACCGAGGCGGCGTTGCAGCGATTCAAAGTGGCCTTGCGACAGGAAGAGCGCCAACGCACGTTCGTTGTTGCTGGCGACGTGACGCAGCATGAGGCGTCGCAATCTGCGTAGCGCGGAGATTGCCTCGCGTGGTGCCACGATGTAGCCCAAGCGTAGGCCCGGAGCGAGCGTTTTAGACAAACTGCCGATGTAGAACACGCGGCCATTCATGTCCATGCTCTTGAGCGCGGGGGCTGCCGTGCCACCGCCCAGTTGCGGCTCGTAATCGTCTTCAATAATCAAAAAATCCTGATCCGCCGCCTGCGACAAGAGCGCGCGTTTGCGCTCGTCGCTCATCCGCACGCCGGTCGGGCAGTGGTGCGACGGCGTGACCACCGCTACGTCGGGTCGCAGTGCCGCGACCTGCTGCACATTCACGCCATCTGCGTCCACCGGCACTGACGACAACGTCGCACCGGTCATCGAAAAAATCGCGCGTACGTCGGGATAGCACGGTTCTTCAACGGCGATTCGGCGACCGCTGCCGCCGAGCAGTTGCCCGATCAAATACAGCGCTTGCTGCGCCCCAACCGTCACCAGAATCTCATCTGCCGCCGCCCACACGCCACGCCGAGGCAGCACGCGGGTGCGCAATTGCTCCAGCAAATCCCGATCATCGAGATCGCCACGATCCACGGTCCACACCTCCACGCTCTCCAACTTCATTGCGCGTTCGAAGCAATCTCGCCAGTCGGCCAGTGGAAACAGCTTCGGGTCGATTTGTCCGTACACAAACGGGTAGCGATAACGATACCAATCCACCGGATTTTTGACAGGCCGGTAGCCCACATCCAGCTCGCGAAAATGCCGCGACCAGTCGGGCGGCGGGAGCAACGAAAGCTGGTCGCTTTCATGAAACTCAGCACGATGCGCGGCAAACGTCGTCGTGACAAAAAAGCCGCGACGTTCTCGCGACTCGATTGCGCCTTCGATCTGCAAACGCTCGTAAGCCAGCGCAACCGTCGCGCGGGCAACGCCCAATTCCGCCGCCAATTCGCGTGTGGACGGTAACGGTGCGTCGAGCGGGATCGCGCGTTCCAAAACGGCGCGTCGCAGCATACCCGCGATGCGCTGTTGCAGCGTTTCGGTGGGATCACTCTGGGCAAACCGCGTTTGCCACAACTGGCCTAATCGTTGTCGCATATCTGGCTCTATTGTCGCAGCAGGCGCGCGCCTAACCTGCGTTTAATTTCAACGCCAAGAAAAAAGGAGTCCATCATGGGCCACGCCGATCCTCACGTAACGAGCGCTACACACACACAAGACGCGCACGCGCTCGACAATTTCTGGATGCCGTTCTCGCCGAACAAAGAGTTCAAAACCGAGCCGCGCATGTTCGTCAAGGGCGAAGGCATGTACCTGTGGACCGATGACGGACACAAGGTGCTGGACGCCGCATCCGGTCTGTTTTGCGTGCCCGCCGGCCATTGCCGCCCAGAGATTGCCGAGGCGGTGTATCAGCAGTTAAAAACGCTCGATTACACGATGCCGTTTGGGCGCGGTCACGCCAAAGGTTTTCAGTTAGCACGCGAGGTCGCCGAGTTCACGCCGAAGGGCTTGGATCGGTTGTTTTTCGTGTGTTCAGGCTCGGAGGCCGTGGACACTGCAATGAAGATGGCGCTGGCTTACCACCGTGTGCGCGGTCAAGGCCATCGGCAAATTTTTGTCAGCCGCGAACGTGCGTATCACGGCGTGAATATGGGCGGTGTGGCGCTGTCCGGCATGGTCAACAATCGCAAGGTCTTTGGCGTCGGCCTGCCGGGCGTCTATCACATGCGGCACACCGCGTTGCCGCAGAACAAGTTCGTTAAAGGTCAGCCAGAAACGGGCGCTGATCTGGCTGATGATTTGCAACGCTACTGCACGATGTATGGCGGCGAAAACATCGCTGCGGTCTTCGTTGAGCCGACTGCGGGCTCGTTCGGATGCTTGCCACCGCCGAGGGGTTACCTCGACAAGTTGCGCTCGATTTGTGATCAGCACGGCATCCTGCTGGTGTTTGATGAAGTGATCACGGGATGGGGCCGCATGGGGGCCAACTTCGGCGCGCAGGCGTTCGGTGTGACACCGGATTTGATGTGCATGGCCAAGGCGATCACCAACGGCGCGCAACCGTTGGGTGCAGTCGCGGCGCGCACCGACATTTACGAAACGATTACCAATGCGGGGCCGACGAAAGGCATCGAGTTTTTCCACGGCTACACCTACAGCGCGCATCCGGCCTGCGTCGCGGCAGGGCTCGCGATGATGAAAATCTTCCGGGAAGAAAAACTCATTGATCGCGCCGCGCAGATGGCTCCGTATTTCATCGACTCGGTGTTCTCATTGTCTGATTTACCAGTCGTCGTCGATATTCGCGCGATTGGCATGATGGCAGCGGTTGAACTCGCGGTGGATGGCACGCCCGGCACCCGCGGTCACGAGATGCAGAAGCGGCTTTACGACGCAGGCGTGAACATCAAGAGCACCGGTGACAACCTGATCATCGCGCCGCCATTCATCAGCGAAAAATCACACGTGGATCACATCGTTTCGGTGATGCGCGACGTGCTGTCGAAGGCGTAACGCGCTACATCGCAAGCAACACGCAAACGGCGGTCACTACCGCACATCCCCACGACACGCCGTCGCGTGTGGCGAACAGCACTGGGTCATCATCCATCGTGCCGTTCATCGCCATGCGCCACATGCGTGCGAGCCACAGCAAGACGACCACCGCCAGACCCCAAAGCCAAAGCGGTTCTGCATACATCGACGCCACCTGATCGCTAGCAACGTACAGCGCCAGAACAAGGCAAGCAGTAATCGCCGAGCTGATACCAAAGCCGTTTACGAACGCCGCATCGCGCCCGGAATAGCCGCGCCCCGGCAGCGTTTCATCAGCCCCCAATCGTGCGATGTCGGCGGCGCGCTTGAGCAGCGCCAGACTCAAAAAAGCGAATACTGAAAACGCGACCAGCCACGTCGAGAGTGGCACCACAACGGCGGCAGCACCGGCAACGATACGCAGCGTATACAAGCCCGCCAGACAGAACACATCGAACACTGGCACGCGCTTCAACTGCACCGTGTAAAGCGCGTTCACGACGACGTAGGTGAGGATAGCGACCGCCACCAATGGACCCGTCATCCATGCAATGGCAATGCCGCCGATCAGCAACAAAAGCGATATCGCAAACGCAGTTGCCAGCGACAAAACGCCAGCAGCTAATGGCCGTTTACGTTTGCTGGGATGCGTCCGGTCGGAGGCCAGATCAAACAAATCATTGAGCACGTAAACTCCGGAACACACCGCGCAAAATGCCACAAACGTAAGCGCTACCGCTTGCCAACCTGCGGCATTGGCCCACGAATGCGCGGCAACGGGTGCCACGAATACGAGCACGTTCTTTACCCAGTGACGGACGCGCAGCAGCCTTGTCCATGAGGCCAGCGATGATTCAGTTGGAGCCGCTCCCAAGCGCTCAACGCCTGATGGAAGAACGTTTGATACCGAGTATTTTTTGCCAGCTGCCGACCACACGGGCAAGTCAGCGCGCGAATCGCCGACGTAGTCAAAACCGCCGATACCGAACTTTGCAACAAGCAAATCAGCCTTAGTCTTGCCTTTGAGATTGACGGAATCGTTCGACGCCACCACCTCATCAAATAACCTCAGTTCAGCGGCACACGCAATGGCGATTCGTTCGTTCGCGGCGGTAGCAAGAACACACCTCCGACCTTCGGCGCGCGCGACTTTAAGCGCATTAATAACGCTCTCGTTCCAAGGCAAACTGCTGATCGTCGGCAACGCAATGTCCGCCAAGCGTGATTTGAGCCGCGTCCGCCCTGCCATCAGCCAGAGCGGCGCAACCAGCGGCAACCACCAACAATTGCGCCACGCGGCAAAGAAGGTTTCCCACAGGGTATCGGTGCGACACAACGTGCCATCCAGATCCACCACAAGCGGTTGCAGCGACGCGTTACTGGAACCAGATAGCGGATCAGTCATTCGATTATGGAAAGTTTCTTGAACGTAGCCACGGGGCCACTTATTGTCGCGCAGTACGCTAGCAAAGGCTTACGTATTGACGCGCACTGTAACTGCGCGATTCTTTCCCGCAAGCTTCGCGCGGCGCAGCGCGGCGTCGGCGCGCTTGATCAAATAAGGCAGCGTTGACAACGCTTTGGTCTGCGTGCAGGCAACGCCCATACTGACAGTCACGCTGATCGAATGTCCTTCGTACAACACGGGTTCCGCAGAGATGCGCTTAAGCACGCGGCTGGCAATGGTTGCCCCGATTCGTGGCCCCACGCCGGGGCAAAGCAACAAAAATTCGTCACCGCCAAAACGCCCCAGTAGATCGTTAGTGCGCAGCGCCTGACGAATGCGCTCGACGACGACTTCGAGCACTTTATCGCCCGCCAAGTGGCCGTGCTCAGTGTTCACAATGCGGAAGTTGTCGATGTCGAGCATCACCAGCGCAACGGGTTGCGACGCGCCGCCCGCAGCGCGCTCAGCCGCCGATTCAAAAGCGGTGCGATTGAGTACACCCGTCAACGGATCGCGTGACACTTGACGCGCGATCCGCTGCGTTTCTGCCTGGGTCTCGATCAAACGTAGCGTCAACTCGTTAACCGCCGCAGATTCGCGTCGACCGCGCGCTTCGGTGCGCTCTACGTCTTCAACAAATTGCGTGGCAATGCGCTGACTATCGATCTTGATTTTTTTGCCATCCGCACGCGCGACCAGGTACTCGTCAAGCGCACTCAGCGCGCGCGCGGGCTGCTTGCGCATCCGCTCAAGCTTGACGCGTGCGAGCGCTAACTCTTCGCGCATTTCATACAACGATTTTTCCTGCGGCAACTCCGAGGCTTCCTGCAAGCGCGCCTGCGCACCATCAAAGTCGCCTAGCGCTTCTAGCCAAATTGCAGAGTCCATCAAAACGCGCAGCAACACGGGCACGTTCTTGCGAATACGCAGTTGTGCCGCCGATGTATCGGCATCGGCCAGCGCCCTGGTGAAGTCGCCACGAGCTACATAAATTTCAGCGCGTGTGTGCAACAGGTGCGGCATCCAGTCGCGACTGGTTTGCGTCTGCGCGAGCTGCAACGCCTCTTCGATACAGCGCTCCGCCTGATCGAGCTTGCCCATCGAGCGGTACGATCCCGCGATGTTGTTCAGCGCGGCGGTGCGCAGAGGCGCAAGCGGGCCATCTCCCGAAAGCTCGTATGCCCGCTCATACAGCGCGAGGGCCGTCTCATGCAAATCCAGTCGCGAATACATCGGCCCAAGGCCCTGCAGCAGCTTGATCTGGTCTTGGAGCAGGTGCTCCTGCTCGGCGATCAAAATCGCTTCGCGCATGGCTCGAATCGCTAAATGCATGTTGCGCAAAAACGAATGGATATTGCCGGTGATTGCGAGGAAGGCGATGCGCTCCTGATGCTTATGGTTGCGCACGGCGAGATCGATGCCGCGACGACACAGTTGCAAGCCCTCAAGCCAGCGTCCGGCACCCTGACAGCCCGAAGCACACAGGCGCAAAACATAGAGCGTCTCATCGAATGACAAGTGCTCAGAATAGTTTTTAAGCAGGGCCTCACCGCGTTCAAGCGATGCAACGCTCTGCACCTGCGGGGCAGCGCGTAGCGCGGCAAGCTCAAGGTCAATGTGGCCCCTAGGCGAAAGGCTGGTTTTCGGCATAAGACGCAGTGTACGTGGCTTAGGGGTGCATTCGCTACTGTGATTTCACCTATGAGGACTGCCCACGAGCCTCGTGAGCCAATACATGAGCCTAGCGCATCGTTGGCAACGCAAATAGCATTGGCAATTGCGCATCTCAAGCCGTAAAGTTCATGACATCGTATTTTTCTCGCTTGAGGCTCCATGTCATCCAGTCACCGCATCGAACACGATTTTTTGGGCGAAAAGCACATCCCCAACAGCGCGTATTGGGGCGTACACACGGCCCGCGCAGTCGAAAATTTTCCGATCTCAGGCACCCTGATCTCGGCGATGCCCGACCTGATTCGCGCCTTCGGCTTCGTCAAGAAAGCGGCCGCACGTGCCAATGTAGAACTGGGTGCGCTCGACGGCCAACTCGCAAAACCGATCATCGCAGCTTGCGAGGCGTTGATCGCTGGAAGGTTTCACGATCAGTTCGTAGTCGATGTAATTCAGGGCGGCGCGGGCACGTCAACCAACATGAACGCGAACGAGGTGATCGCCAACGTGGCGCTAGAAATCATGGGCCTAGAAAAGGGTCGCTACGACGCGCTGCATCCGAATGATCACGTCAACGCGTCGCAAAGCACCAACGACGTGTACCCAACGGCAGTGCGCCTCGCGCTTTGGATGGCGATTGATCGCCTGCTCAATTCGATGGAAATTTTGCGCGCAGGCTTCGATGCGAAGGCCGTCGAATTCGCATCGGTGCTGAAAATCGGTCGCACCCAATTGCAGGACGCAGTGCCCATGACGCTGGGGCAGGAGTTCTCGACCTATGCCGTAATGATTGAAGAAGACGTGGCAAGACTCAGAGAGGCGCGTGCGTTGATTCAGGAAATCAACCTCGGTGCGACCGCGATCGGCACCGGTATCAACACGCCGCACGGCTACGCTGACCTCGCCTGTAAACATCTGGCGGAGGAAAGCGGCATTCCTGTCGTGAAGGCAAAAAATCTGATCGAGGCCACGCAGGACACGGGCGCGTTTGTGCAGCTCTCGGGCGTATTGAAACGAGTCGCCACCAAGCTCAGCAAAACCTGCAACGACTTGCGCCTGCTCTCCAGTGGGCCGCAGGCCGGCTTCGGCGACATCAAGCTTCCCGCGCGACAAGCGGGCTCATCCATCATGCCGGGCAAAGTTAATCCGGTGATTCCTGAAGTCATGAATCAAGTGGCGTTTGAAGTCATCGGCAACGACATCACGGTGACGATGGCATCCGAAGCGGGGCAACTGCAATTGAACGCGTTCGAGCCGATCATGGGCTGGAGCCTGTTCAAAAGTATTCAGCATCTGAGCAGCGCTTGCTTGACGTTGCAATACAACTGTGTGGCCGGGATCGAACCGAACTACGCGTTGCTAGCTAAACGTGTGCGCGAATCAGTCACGCTAGTCACCGCGCTCAACCCGATCATCGGTTACGAAAAAGCCGCGCTGATTGCCAAAACTGCGATCAAGACCGGGCAGCCCATTGACGAGGTCGCGGAGAGCTTGGGCATCATGACGCGGCAACAGATGGAAGAACTTTTGGTGCCGGAGAAATTGACGCAACCTTTGCGGTCTTAGTCCACGACCGTATTTGCGACTGCGGTGGAGAATTGCCCGTAGTATTTTTCGCGGCGCCTTTCGTTAAGCGCTCATCATCTGGCTACAACACGCGTTGCATCATTCGCAACGCCACGATGCGTAAGACATCGCCTACATCAATTACGACCGTTGACCGATAGGGCAAATTCCCCGCGGTTTTTATGCTTGCACTCAATGTCTCAATGACATCCGTTCACGCAATCACCTTTGGTTTGCCGCATCAATTTTTTGACGCGCGTACTCACCGTCAGGAGTAGTAGAAACATGCAACCTTCAAATTTTGCCCACTTTGGGTACTTTCGCTCCCTCAAATTAGTAGGCGCATTCACAGCAATAGCAATGCTGGCGGCTTGCTCCAGTTTGCCGCCACCGGTTGAGCAAATGGCTGTTACTCGCACCACAGTTGAACGCGTTTCATCGGCACCGAATGCCGTTGACGCGGCACCGATCGAACTGAGTCAGGCTCGCGAAAAATTGGCGCGAGCCGAGCGTGCGATGAACGACAAAGATTACGTCAGGGCCCGCCGCTTGGGCGCTGAAGCGGAGGCTGATGCGCGGGTCGCCGAATCACGCGCCAGCGCCATGCGTGGCGAACGCGCGCTCAAAGAAATTCGCGACAGCATTCGTTCGCTGCAAGACGAAATCAATCGTCGAGCACCTTGATTTCGCTTTTGCCAATTAACGCCAGCATTATGAATTCTTGGGAAGTATCAAACATGAACACCATCACCTACACCCGCAAATCGTTACTCGTCATGTCCGCACTTGCGCTAGCAGTAATCTCTGCGTGCGCCAGCAACGCGCCAAACGCATCACTTGAAAGCGCTCGCGCAGCAGTAAATCAAACGGCTAGCAATCCTGAAGTCATGCGTCGCGCGCCGCTGGAGTTGAAAGCAGCACGCGACACCATCGATCAAGCCGATGGCGTGTGGCGCAGTGATCGCGACGAAGGCGAAGTCAATCATCTCTCGTACCTCGCGAAACAGCGCGCCGAAGTCGCACGAAATCTAGCAAGGTCCCGTCAAGTAGATGAAGATGTGAAAGACGCCAACAGCGCTGGTGACAAGCTGCGTCTGGAAGCCCGAACTCGCGAAGCAGAAAGAGCTCGCATGGATGCGGCAGCCGCACAGAATCAAACGCAAACGGCACAGGCGCAAGCCCGCCAGTCGCAGATTGATGCGGCCAATGCACAACAAACCGCAGCGGCAGCGCAACAGAATGCAGTAGCCGCCACGCGCATGGCTGCTGCAGACCGCGCGCAGTCAATCGCAGCACAAGAAGCCGCAGCAGCGGAGCGTTTACGCGCTGAGCAGGCGGCAGGTACAGCAAACGCAGCACAAGAGCGCGTTCGTCAACTAGAAGCGCAGTTGCGCGACATTGAGGGCAAGCAAACCGAACGCGGATTGCTGGTGACACTCGGCGACGTGTTGTTCGCTTTTAACAAGGCGGAACTCACGCCGCAAGCAGGCCCGCGCCTCGACAAACTGGCATCGTTCCTGAAGCAATTCCCGCAACGAAAATTGCTGGTCGAAGGCTACACAGACGCAGTAGGAACCGACGCTTACAACATGGAACTGTCAGAGCGCCGCGCCGAAGCCATCCGCGAAGCGTTAATCGCACGCGGGGTAGACACCACGCGCGTGGTAACGAAGGGCTACGGTAAAGCGTACCCGGTTGCTGACAACAGCAGCACGGACGGACGTGCGGTGAATCGTCGAGTTGAGGTTGTGATTGCTGATGAGAATGGCAACCTTAGAGGGCGTGGTACCTAAGCACTCTATCCAATGAGTGGTGGACGAGACACCTAGCGATCACTGTTTACGGTTCGCCACCTAGTTAAACGGCACGCCTATTGCGCAAGTTTCGAGCATTTCAGCATGCTAGGGACTCGTCTTGCAAAAAATTTCTACAAGCCGAAGTTGTTCGCTGGAAGAAATTCATCGATTTCGTCGTGCCTGCGAAGGCAGGAACCCAGTGACTTTAGGTGTTTCGTGGAAATTTCGGAACGCATCAAACAGTCGCTAGCCCTGCCTTCGCAGGGGCGACGAAGAAAAAATCTATCGAATAATCTCGCACAAACCGAGATCAAATTCACCCAGTTGCTGATGTTTTCTTGGGCAAGACAGTCGCGTCTTTTCGTTCTGGGGCTCTGATAGTGGTGAATTGAAAGCCAAGCGCTAATGCGCGAGCCCTTGCCGCCTCCGAAAGCGCATGCAAGTCTCCGCCATGCTTTTCGAGCAATTGCGTGCGGATTTCATGCAACTCCTCGACGATAGGATCAAGCCATCTATCGTTGGGTGTGCAACAGCCACGCACACTGCCCAAAAGCAGGCCTTGCGCTAACTGTGCCGACTGCGCATCGTTGAGCAGCAAAAAGTGCTTTGCTGGATACAAAAAATCATCGCCTGATTCGTCGACGATTCGCAGCGAGCCGCGCTCCTCGCCAAGGGTTTGATAAGCCACGCCGGGCAACACATCAGCGTCAGAAAAGACGTCGCCGAAATCGTTGCTAAGGCATAACGCAAAGCGTTTCATAGCCATTGCTTAACGCTCATTTTCATCTCGTCGATGCCGTGGCATTCGTACCGGTGAAATTCGGCACGGCACAGGGGGCAGGTGCAAGTGGAGGCGTGACTGCTGGCAGTCGCTCCTGTGACGTGACTTCCCGTTCACGCTCCAGCTTTAGCGCGTCGAAGCCCTCGCTGATTTCGGCAAAGAGATTTCGCCTTTTCATGCCGCAACCTCGTTCGTCACTGGGACAGAATCAATAAACAACGTTTCCGGTGCAACATCGATTTCGCCCGGCCATACGATCGTGCCGTACTCAATACGCACTTGGGAGAAGACATCGGGTGACGCAATGCGATTCCAGGGGTTCATAGCCAGCAGTGGGATCATGTCGAATCGGTGCCGTTCGCCATTGGCGAATACAAGCATCAGCTGGAAATCTTGCGAAGGCGTGACTGAAATGATGTCCATGCCTGTTGCTAGTGCAACGGCGCGATATACGTTGGCTCGTCGCCATTAACGGCCAATTCCCAATCAACCATCAATACTTCCGGACGACTTAAGTGACGGCGGCGCTCCGTCTATCACAACGCCGGACTGTGCAGCCTGATGCTCGCAAAAGTTTGCCATTAGCGCATCAATATTCCCGCCAACATCAGCGAGCATTTTTTGGCGGATTTGGTGAATTCGTTCCACCACGGGGTCAATCCGCATACTTGGCTCCCATGAGTTAGTGAACGGTATTCCGACAGGCATACGACGCGTCAACGCCTAGATTTTAGTTGCAAGGCGTTGAGGCCCGAACGAACGCGCGCCCGCGCATCTTCAATGGTGAACGTGCGGGCGCGTTCGGCTATCGTGTCAAGTGAGAAATTCGCCTCTTGGTTGATCTGCTGTTTGATCGCCCACAGCTCGCGCAATACAGGATCGACGCTTGCTAAGCGCTTGCGGCGCGCGAGATTTGCAGAGTCAGTGTTCATAGTCAAACCTCTACCGAAACAGTGCTAGATCGAAGTCAGATTGCCTTGGCTTGGCTCGTCGGTTCGGTGGCGGTCGGCACAGCCACGCAACGTCGCACCTCTCCAACGATCACGCATCCGCCGGTCGCTTGATTTTCGCGAATCTCTGCCATCAGCTTTGCTGTGTCGCCGCCAACTTCTGCGAACATTTTTTCTTGAATTTTTTGAATTTCTTCTACGACGGGGTCAGTCCACATGGTCGTCCCCTAAAGGTTGGAGGGGCGTCAAAAGCTGTGGGCAATCAAAGCCGGTTTCAGCGCACACCCGGTCGATGTGACGCATCATCGCGCCGTTTGCCGTGGGCTTAGCTTCGAGCATGCGGGCGCACACACCCATGCTGGGCGTTACGCGGCTTTGGGGGCCCGACTAGCTTGTTCGCTCAACTCGGTTACGCTCATTTGCGGTAGGTGTCTGCGTCGCCATTCGGTGTAATCAAACCGTTCGCGCGAAAGCGATGCAATAAAGCGCTCCGCTTCGACCTCGCCAAGTGCCGCCACCAATGCCGCCATGCCTTCAGCGCGAATTTCAGAGTCAGTTTTCACACCATTGCTCCAGTTCTTGCCAGCGCTTCTTGTGGGAGTTGCGCAACGATGTCGTTGCGCCGTCGCACGATACGCAAGAGACGACCATCGGTCGTCACAAATAACGCCGCGCCAGCGTGAATCGCGCAAGCGACGTGCAGCGGATCGAACGCCGTCGCACCGTTAGCCTCAAGTTGTTGCGCGATAACGATAACTTGCTCAGATGCCTGAACAGTTGAGATCGCGAGTTGTTGCCGTGCTGCGATTGTCCCTCGACGTTCTCGATGCGGATTAAATTAGTTCTCGTGGGTCAAGATGTATGACCAGACGAGCGCTGTCGCGCCTGTGCGGACGCGATCCTGTAATTTCAGTTTTGCTTCCGTTTCCAACCGCACGCACGATGACGACTGATCGTCCCAAGGTCGATTGAAACAGCAGAGATCAAGGTAGATCAGCATCGGCGAAGTTTAGTAGCGGGTAATGCCGCCACCGCTCGCCTCTACACAAGCGTTCGATACGCCACGAAATTAAATCGAAATCGAACACGACCCCTTATTTAATGGGACGTTATTTAATGGGACGAATTATGCGCTTGAGAATTGCGGCGTCCGCGCCGCCGAAGCTGGCGCGGGATATACGCAGCGAAAATTAAATCGAACACGACCCCTTATTTTCTAACAATCAGACACACCCCCTTTTTTAACAATGACGAAATTGTTAAAGTCGACTCACGGTCAAGGTGTCCAACGGTATGACCACTTATCAAAACTTTTACAGTATTTGCATCATTTGGATTGGTAGGTTCGCACTCTAAATGTATAGGGAATTGCTTGATAGCGCTGTGAGTTTTGAACGGCGGCGTGTGGTAACGCATTCCAACCAAGCTAACCGTTATTGATTTTTTTGACATTGCCCGCTCAACTAATACGCACCGAGTGAATCACAAGGGTCAAGCCTCGCAAGCAAGCATTTGCGAATACGGGCACCCGATTTATGTGATCGACGAGGTAGTCCTGGGAACCGCAGGATCTCGAGCTTCCGGCGCTTTAATCATAGTAAATTGAAAGCCTAGCGCCAGCGCGCGCGCCCTCGCTGCCTCCGAATAGGCATGCAAATCGCCTTGGTACTTTTCAAGCAATTGCGCTCGAAGTTCATGCAGCTCTTCGACGATAGGATCACTCCTTTCAGCTTTGGAAGTTTGCGGATTCACACTCATTGCAGGTTCTCCATCATCTCTAGGGGTGAAACCAATTCGGGTAGCCGGTAGCCGCGTGCAGCGCAAAGCCCACGCATCACCGGCAATTGCACGGGATTGGCGATGTGTTTGAAATTCCAAGTCATGACAATGTTCACGTTGTGAAAGGCGGCGCACGCGATG
>ENA-OBLH01000241-OBLH01000241.1-metagenomes-genome-assembly--contig:-NODE-241-length-19862-cov-5.42177_pt1 | contig 19862 bp, 22 predicted proteins | sample MGYA00153382_OBLH01 | MGnify analysis MGYA00153382
CGGCAATAAACGAATGCACGCGTTGATGGGGAAAAGCGCGACGCGATCACGGCCCGCACCATCCTGCGTCAGCTCCCCGATGACGACCGTACACGCACCACAATCGCCCTCGGCGCAGCCCTCTTTGGTGCCGGTGAGATGTCGATGCTCGCGCACGAAATCGAGCAGGCTCAAATGCGGATCAACGTCCTTGAGTTCAATCCGTTTGCCGTTCAGCAGAAATCGCAACGTGTCGGCCATCACTCACTCATCAAACAAAATCACCTGCGACTATAAGCGAGCGGCATACCAGCGCTGATAAGCTTATTGTTATTCCTAACATTATCGTTAGGACAATCTCAAGGGAACATGGCCGAGCCGCTGGATACCCATTTACTGCGCGTCTTATATCTGGTGCTGCAAGAGCGGAGCGTGTCGCGCGCGGCGGATCGTCTTGGCATTACGCAACCGGCGGTCAGCAGCGCGCTGAAACGGCTGCGTGAAATCACTGGTGACGAGTTGCTGGTGCGCACGCGGAGCGGCATGACGGCAACAGAGCGCGCCGAAAGCTTGATCGCGCCGACGCGCGCGGCGCTGGATGCCATCGACAGCATTCTGGTAATGGCCGAACCGTTTGATCCAGCCAAGTCGAAACGTGTGTTCGGCGTCGGCGCGCCCGACTATTTCGACGCGTTTTTTCTGTCGAATCTGATTGATCGCTTTCGCAGCAAAGTGCCGGGCGGGCGGCTCAACATTCGCTCGCTTTCGCTCGACATTGACTTCGAGCGTTTACTGGAGGAAGGCGAGCTTGATGTGGTCGTCGGCAATTGGCCGAACCCACCGGACTATCTGCGCACCACGATGTTGTTCGACGACGAAGTGGTGTGCATGCTGAGCGATCGTCATCCGCTCGCGAAGAAGCAGGAAATCAGCGCCGACGATTACATCAAGGCGCAACATCTCGCACCGGTGCGCTACGCAGGCGGCGTGCGTGGCGCGATTGACGAGCACTTGCACAAGCAGGGCATCAAGCGCGACATTCGCGTATCGCTGCCGTACTTTCACGTTGCGCCGTATGTGCTGACCACGACCGATTTGATCTTCACCACCGGGCGCAGATTCGCTGCGCATTACGCCAAATTTTTGCCGATCAAAGTGATGCCTGCGCCGCTAGATTTTCCACCGCTGCGCTTTTATCAACTGTGGCATGAGCGCACGCACACAGCGGCTCCGGCGCGCTGGTTGCGTGAACAAATAGCGGCGGTCGCCACGGGTTAGCGCGTAAATGAGCCGTCGTCCTGCGACTAACAAAGGCGCAGGCGACAATCGCTGGATGAATCGATTGTTGTACTTATTTTCGTTTGTCAACCTGGTCATCGGCACCGGCGCGTTCGTCGTCGCGGGGGTGCTTCAGCGCATCGCCGACGAGCTACAGGTGAGTATTCCGGCAGCGGGTCAGGCGATGACGGTGTACGCGCTATCCACTGCCTTCCTCGTGCCGTTCGCTTTGGTGCTGACCGGCAAAATCCGGCGCAGACAGGCGATGCAGTTGGCGTTGATTGTGTTCACGCTGGGCAACGTCGTGTGTGCGATGGCCAACAATCTCACCGTGCTGTTGCTGGGCCGCGTGCTGATGGGCATCGGCGCGATGTTCACTCCGCTGGCTGCCGGCTTGGCGGTGGCGATGGTCGAGCCCGCCAAGCGCGGCAAGGCGCTGGCCCTGGTGTTTCTCGGCGTGTCGCTGGCGTACGTGGTCGGACTGCCGCTCGGCGCGTGGCTGGGCTTCAAGTACAACTGGCATGTTCCAGTCATCGTGGTTGCCGCCGCCTCAATCGTCGCGTTGATTGCGATCACAGTGTGGGTGCCCGCCGATATGGAAGGCCCCGCCGCCAACTTTGCGGGGCTGAACTTGGTAGCACGCTCGTCGGAGGTGCGCTGGACGCTGCTGTTCACGCTGCTCTATTTCACCGCGATCTTTTGCGTGTTCAGCTACATCGGGCCGGTGCAGCAGGCGCTAAATCCGATGAGCGCGGAAAAGCTGTCGATCACACTCGCGATGTTCGGCGTGTCTGGCGTCGTCGGTACGCTGATTGGCGGCTGGGCGAACGATCACTTCGGCGCGCAACCGACCCTGCGCGCTCAGATCACATTGCTTGCCGCCACGATGATCGCGCTGCCGCTTACGCAGGGCGTTTACGCGCTGACGCTGATCGTGTTTGTCGCCTGGGGCACGGCGGGTTTCGGCATGATGGCCCCGCAGCAGTCGCGCCTCGCGGTCGCCTCGCCGGAGAACGCGCCGCTGCTGTTGTCGCTGAACACTTCAATGCTGTACCTCGGCACAGCGCTCGGCGCGGCGCTGGGTGGCGCGTTCGTCGGAGCGGTGCCCGGCGAAGGCCGCGTGACGTTTGAGCAACTGTCGTGGGTCGGGCTGCCGTTCGCAGTGGCGGCGGGATTGACGTTGTTGCTGACCAGGCGACGCGCAGCTGTTTTACCTTGAAATTTTCGCGTTTGTCCGATCAACTTTTACACGCGACCCTTATTTTATTAAGGCTAACGGCTGTTTTCTAAAAAGTCGATAAGCAGTCAAATGCATGCCTATGCCCAACTGCACTAAGACTTTCACTAAAACCGACCGGTGTCGACATCAACCGCTTCGAAGATAACAATGTCACCGTCAGCGCGTTCGTATCAGGCCAAACCACGCTACTCGCGACCGGCGCATCAGTCGCGGGCAACATGATGGCGCGCAATCCGAACCTGTCCGCAGAATACAAATTTGTGCTCAAGGATTCGCCGAATTTCATCGGTGCCGCCAAGGGTGAGGACAAGCGGCGGCTCAAGGTCAACGAGATCATTGCAGCCGAGAAAGCTTCGGGCGACATCGACAAGATAGCGCAGAAATGGCTCGGTCGTCCTGCGGGGGATTTGCCTAATTAGGCCTTCCTCATTCGTCGTTCCTGCGAAGGCAGGAACCCAGTGACTTTTCGCCGCATTAGAGCGCTCAACCACGAAAGACGCTAGGCCCCTGCCTACGCAGGGGCGACGAAAAACGCTTCAGTATGAAAATCGAGCTCGACTTCCTCTCAGTCCTCGCTCAATGGCCCTTGTTGGTCAAGGGCGTGGCATGGACGCTGGCGCTGACTGCGTTCTCCGCCGTGCTCGGTGGCCTTGTGGGCGTGGCCTGCGCGTGGGCTCGAGCGCACGGCATGAGGCCGCTCGCGTATGCGGTCGCGGCGTATGTGGAGTTGATTCGCAACACCCCGTTCATCGTGCAATTGTTTTTCATCTTTTTCGGCCTGCCCGCAGCGGGTGTCAAGCTCACTCCGGAGATCGCCAGCATCATCGCGATGGCCATGAATTGGGGCGCGTACGCCACTGGAATCGTGCGCGCCGGGCTCGACGCTACACCACGCGGCCAGATGGATGCGGCTAAGGCGATTGGCCTCAATCGCTTGCAATTGTTTCGCCTAGTCGTGCTGCCGCCGGCGCTCTCCAAAGTGTGGCCGGCCATGGTGTCGCAGATCATCATCGTGATGCTCGGCTCGGCCGTGTGCGGGCAAATTTCGACCGAGGAATTGAGCTTTGCTGCGAACCTGATTCAAAGCCGCAACTTCCGCGCGTTTGAGAGCTTCATCATTGCCGGCGCGATCTATTTGCTGCTGGCCATCGCGGTACGCAAACTGCTGACTTGGGTTGGGCCACGCTTCTTTTTTGGCAACTTCGGAGCGCAACGCTGATGGTTGAATTTTCCCTCTGGGACATCTTCCGCAACATCGGCCTCGCCGCCCGCTAGACCATCGAGCTACCGCTCTTTGCCTTCATCGGTGGCGGTATCGTGGGCCTGCTGCTGTTGTGCCTGCGCATCGGCGGGGGCCGCATCACCCAAGCGCTCGTAGGCGGCTACGTGCAGGTGTTTCAGGGCACGCCGCTGCTAATTCAGTTGTTCCTCACGTTCTTCGGCATTTCTTTGTTCGGCGTCAGCGTATCGCCGTGGCTTGCCGCGTCGGTTTGCCTCACGCTGTACTCCAGCGCGTACCTCGCCGAAATCTCGCGTGGCTGCGTTGATTCCGTGCCGAAGGGCCAGTGGGAAGCCGCTAAAAGTCTCGCACTGTCCTTCGCACAACAACTGCGCTTCATCGTGTTGCCACAAGCCGCCAAAATCGCCGTCGCTCCACCGTCGGCTTCATAGTGCAGATCATCAAGGGCACCGCGCTCGCCTCGATTATCGGCTTCGTAGAAATCACCAAAACAGGCCGCATCATCGCCAACGCGACCTTCCAGCCGTTCCTCGTGTACAGCTTCATCGCGCTGTTTTACTTTGCGTTGTGCTTTCCGTTGTCGGTGCTGAGCAAGCGGCTGGGATTGAAGCTGTCAATTTCGAGCCGCTGACAATTTCTGCCGTCATCCTCGACGTAGTCGGGGGTCCGGAACGTCGCGCTTCGCAGCGATGGATAGTTAAGCGCGCACTGGATTCCCGCCTGCGGCGAGAATGACGCCAGAGTATTTTTTATCGCTTCCAGCATAGACTTGCTCCATGACAATCGCCCCAGCCAAGCGCCCTCACATCGTCATCATCGGTGCCGGTTTCGGCGGCCTTGAAGCCGCCAAGGCGCTGCGCAAGGCCGATGTCGACATCACGCTGATCGACCGCACCAATCACCATCTGTTTCAGCCGCTGCTGTATCAGATCGCGACTGCTGGTCTGTCGCCGCCGTCAATTGCCGCGCCCACGCGCTACCTGTTTCGCAAGCAACCCAACGTCACCACGTTGCTGGGCGAGGTGGTCGACATTGACGCTGGTGCACACGCCGTGCAGCTCGAAAACGGCGAGACCATCGCCTATGACCACCTGATCGTCGCCAGCGGCGCGACGCACAGCTACTTCGGCAACGATCACTGGGCCGAGCACGCACCGGGGCTGAAGACTTTGGAGGACGCGTTCAATATCCGTCGCCGGGTGCTGCTCGCGTTTGAGCACGCCGAGCGAGAAGAAGACGAAGCGACGCGTGAACGCTGGCTCACCTTCGCGGTTATCGGTGCGGGGCCTACGGGTGTTGAGATGGCCGGCACCATGGCCGAAATCGCCAAGCACACGCTGGCCGGAGAATTTCGTCGCATTGATTCACGACGCGCACGGGTGCTGCTGATTGAAGGTGGTGACCGCGTGCTGCTCGCCTTCCCGCCAACGCTGTCGCAGCGCGCGGAGGAGCAGCTGACGTCGCTGGGCGTTGAAGTGCGGACGTCGCACAAAGTCATCCATATTGACGCCGAAGGTATCCGCGTCAACGTCAATGGCGTGGAGCACAGAATAGCCTGCAAGACGATTGTGTGGGCAGCGGGTGTGGCCGCGTCGCCACTCGGCAAGTTGTTGGCGCGTGCCTGCTCGCTGGACGAGGCGAGCGTTGATCGCGCCGGGCGGATCAAGGTGGAGCCCGACTTGACGGTGCTCGGACATCCGGAAATTTCGGTCGTGGGTGACCTCGCGCTGGCGCGGAGTTTCGAGAAAAACGGCGAAACCAAACCGGTGCCAGGTGTCAGCCCCAGCGCCAAGCAAATGGGCCGTCGCGCCGCCAAAAACATTCTGGCGCGTATCAGAGGCGGCAAGGTAGAGGCCTTTCGCTACATGGACTACGGTCTGCTCGCCACCATCGGCCGCAAGTCAGCCGTCGTTGACGTCGTCGTCCCGCTGTTCGGCCACCTCCGCTTCAGCGGCCTCTTCGCATGGCTGTTCTGGCTGTTCATCCACGTCTATTTTTTGATCGGCTTCCGCAACCGCATGATCGTGCTCATGGACTGGGCTTGGGCGTACGTTTCCTTCAACCGGACGGCACGGGTGGTGGTGGGGAATGAGAAGTTTGAAGCGAAAGTAGTGTCCAAAAAAATATGACATGGAAATTGGCCGATCTTGCGGACGCGGTTAATTCCAAGTTTGGCGCGGATCAAAGAAATCTGTTGGTTCCCGTTTTGCAATCCATAACTGATCGGCGAGGTTTTGCCTCGTTTCATCACCAGCAAGCACGCAAGCTAATTACGCCGCACTTAGTCGATAAAGATAATGCGGATCGACTCAAGTTGGAGGTTGGTGTAAGCGCGGATAACGGGGCTTCGTACCGCATTGCAAAGCAACAAGCGTGTGCCCACATCGTGGCTTCTCTTCAGAGCGTGCATTGTTTGGCCGATACGCTTGCACACGTCATTTACTTCTCACTAGGGCTGAATCTCAGTTCACACAAAGCGCATAAGGAACGTGATATTTCCCTCCCGTGGATGGAGAAGGTGTTGGGAAAATTGCCAGACTTGGGCGAGATATCTCATGCTGTTGTGCAACTGAAGGATCACGAGGATTTCCGCTATTTGGATGATGTTGTTAACAGATCCAAGCATCGAAGCGTGGTCCGGGCTGGCGTAACGCAGCATCTCGACGAGTCGGCACAAACACCTTGGACACTTGAGTTGCAGTCGTTCGAACGAGAAAGCACCGCAATTCCCCATCCTAGTCGACCTGTCGATCCATTTTTCACGGAGGAATTCTCGCGACAAACAAGGTTGACCTTTGAAATATGCCAACTTCTCAGCACAACGGCGCAATAGGCAACAAAGCTGACTTAGCGACGCGCGATAATTTAGCCATGAACGCCCTGCACACCTCCACCATCACCTCCCTCCCTCTCCTCGCGCGCGGCAAGGTGCGCGACAACTATGCCGTGGGGGCTGACCGTCTTTTGATGGTGGCGTCGGATCGCATCAGTGCGTTTGACGTGATCATGGGTGAGCCGATTACGGGTAAGGGCGAGTTGCTGACGCAGATGGCGCTGTTCTGGTTTGACAAGCTGACTGGCATCGTGCCGAATCATTTGACGGGCGATGCGCCTGAGAGCGTGGTGACCGAAGCCGAGAAGACGCAGGTGGTGGGTCGCTCGATGCTGGTGAAGCGCTTGAAGCCGCTGCCGGTCGAGGCGGTGGTGCGCGGTTATCTGGCGGGGTCGGGCTGGGCGGAGTATCAGGTGACGCGGTCAGTCTGCGGCGTGCCGTTGCCTGCGGGGCTGCATAACGCCAGCAAATTGCCGTCGCCAATTTTTACGCCGGCGACCAAGGCGGAAATGGGCGAGCACGACGAGAATATTTCGTTTGCGCGGATGTGCGAAATTATCGGAGAGCCTTTGTCGAAACAGGTGCGCGACGTAGCGATTCTGCTCTACACGCGCGCTGCCGATTTTGCGCTGTCGAAGGGCATCATCATCGCCGATACCAAGTTCGAATTTGGTCTGGATGACAACGGCACGTTGACCTTGATGGATGAAGTGTTGACGCCGGATTCGTCGCGCTATTGGCCGATTGAAGGTTACGAAGCAGCGTTCAGCGCAGGCAAAAATCCTCCGAGTTTTGACAAGCAGTTTTTGCGTGACTGGCTGGAAGGTGCGCAGCTGAACGGCGCGCCGTGGAACAAGACGGCACCCGCGCCAACCTTGCCGCGTGAGGTGATCGACGGTACAGCGGCGAAGTATCGTGAAGCGCTGACGCGGCTCACCGCGTAGCGAACTTAGTCCGCAATCATCCGATTGCGGCCCGCCGTCTTCGCGCCGTACACGCGCATGTCAGCGCGCGACAAGGCGTCGTGCGTGCTCTCGGGCGGCACATAGGTTGTGACGCCAATGCTGATGGTCAGCCGATGCGCGGCGCGGGCGAGCATCACGGGTGTTGCCGCGACGGCTTCTCGCAATCGCTCGCACAACGCCTGAGCATCTGCGGCAGTCGTGCAGCAGGTCAAGCGCCTCGCCGTAGTTGCCCAGCGATTCATAAGCCACGCCGAGCGCTGCGATGAGTGGCGCACGCTCGATGTTGGTGAACTGATGCTCGGCCCCGCTGAGCATTTCATGAATCAGTCGCGCGCCGTTTTCAGCCTCGCCCTGCCCCGTGTAGGCGCGGGCACACATCGCGGCGGCGTCCGCCAGTATTTGCGCGTGACCTTCATCTTTGGCGCGCTGCATGGCGACGGTAGTTTGCGCGATCACTTCGTCACAACGCTGCGGAAACAGTACCGCAATGCGCGGCCGCTCGCTGGCCCACCATTCATCGACATTGATCCGCGCTTGCAACTCCGACAACAATTACTCTCCCGACAAAGGCATGAGTGAGGCAACGCGTAAATTCAATGTGCTGCGACAAGACCCAAACGCTTAGCGTAACGAACGAGGAATGAGCGCACAAAATTGCGCGCAATTATCGTGAACGTTTGTCTGATTTTTTGGTGTGTCGAGCGCCGCATCAGCGGTGCAGCTTTTTACCGAAAGCCCCATTTTAATGGGGCTTAGCCGTCTTTATGGCAAAAGTCGCTAATCGCTATTTTTTGCACCTAAGCCCACGTTTAATATGGGTTAGAAGACAAAGCTGTTACCGATTCAGATCGTCGCCGAGCTTGCCGCGATACCACTCATGGAAGTGCTGCATGCCGTCTTCCATCGGGCTTTGATACGGGCCGACCTCGATGCGGCCCTGCTCGACCAGCGCCTTGCGCCCCGCATCCATGCGAACGGCGATTTCGTCGTCCTCGACGCAGGTTTCCATGTATGCCGCTTGTTGCGCCTCGATGAATTCGCGCTCGAACAGCGCCACTTCTTCGGCGTAATAAAACTCGACCACGTTGATGGTTTTGTCGACCGATTGCGGCCACAACGACGACACGACCAGCGTGTGCGGATACCACTCGACCGTGATGTTTGGGTAATAGGTCAGCCAGATCGCGCCATGCGGCGGTGGCACGCCTTGCCGGAAACGCGTCACCGCATCATGCCAGCGCTTGTAGGTCGCCGATCCCGGCTTGTCAAAACCGCGCGACAAGCCGACCGTCTGCACCGAGAATTCCGTGCCCCATTCCCACGCCAGATCGTCGCAGGTAACAAACTGCCCCAGCCCCGGGTGAAACGGCCCGACGTGGTAATCCTCCAGATACACCTCGACAAAGGTCTTCCAGTTGTAATTGCACTCGTGAACGACAGCGCGATCAAACGTGTACCCGGAAAAATCGAGCGACTGGCGGGTTTGCATGGACAGCGCGGCGAGATCAACGACCGGGTTGGACGGCCCGTCAAACAGCAAGCCATTCCACGCCTTAAGCCCGGAGTTGCGCAAATTCAGCTCAGGATTACACGGAAAATGCGGCGCGCCAATGAGTTGGCCTTCACCGGAATACGTCCAGCGATGCAGCGGGCAAACCACGTTACCGCCGTTAACTTTCAGCGAACCACGACCGTCCAGCATCATCGCCTGACGGTGGCGACAGATGTTGGAGATAAGGTTAACGCCGTTTTCGGTGCGAGTGAGCGCTTGCGCATTGCTGCGACTCGCGAGCACGGCATAGTCGCTCAAATTCGGCACCATCAGCTCATGGCCCGCATAGCTGGGCCCGCGCGCGAACAGCAGTTCCCGTTCTCGCTGCAGCAGGGCAGGGTCGAAATAGGCCGAAGGGGGCAATTGTGAGACCGGTGCGGACAACTCCGCAGCGGTAAAGGGACGCGTCATGGCTCCAAACCGTTTCAGGAAAAGTTAACCCAACTTAAACCAGGTGCAATTACGGACTGCACCCAACCCTTGCTAAGTCAACCTCTGCCCGAATCGGCTAGCGCCGGGTTTCTTAAACCGGGCGCTCACCGCTTTTGGCTTGAGGCTGCATCGTCAACGCCATATTATCCCATGGCGGGGAATGGCTATAACGCAGTGGCGGTCGAATGCGTGGACAAGCGGCGTCGCGCGGCGCACAAAACGCCACCCGACGCCCATTTTCGGGGCTAGTAGCGAACGGCGGATTCACGTCAGCGCGTCGGCTTCGTAGAATCGAGGGAATTGAAACTCCCGTCCCGCTATGGCCAAGCCCGTTCCACAGACCTTTGAAACCGCGCTCGAAGAACTCGAAAAGCTGGTCGCCGATCTCGAAGGCGGCAAATTGCCGTTGGCCGATTCGCTCGCAGCATACAAACGCGGCGCGGAATTGCTGAAATACGCGCAGGGCGAACTGGCATTGGTCGAGCAGCAGGTCAAGGTTTTAGAGGGCGATGTGCTGAAGCCATTCGCGCTGGATTGACGGATGTCGAACACCGTTTTTGATCAATGGGCGACGGCTCATCGCGCAAGGGTAGAGGCGGCGCTCACACGCTGGACGCCCGCGAGCGAGTTGTCATCCGGCCGCTTGCTGGAAGCCATGCGCTACAGCGCGACCGGCGGTGGCAAGCGGCTGCGTGCGTTGCTCGCTTATGCGAGCGCGGAGGCGATTGGTGCCAGCGCCGAGCTCGCCGATCACGCTGCGGTCGCGGTGGAAATGATCCACACCTATTCGCTGATTCATGACGATATGCCGTGCATGGACAACGACGATTTGCGGCGCGGCAAACCGACCAGTCACAAGATGTTTGGCGACGCCACTGCGATGCTCGCGGGCGACGCCTTGCAGCCGCTCGCGTTTGCCGTGTTGCTTGGCGCGCCTACGACCGCTACAGGCGTGGTCGCCGCCACGCACGAACTGGCCGGAGCCAGCGGTGCGTACGGTATGGCGGGCGGTCAGGCGATTGACCTTGCCAACGTTGGACAACCGATGACCCTTAATGCGCTCGAAGAAATGCACGCCATGAAAACCGGCGCGATGATTGAAGCGGCGATTGTGATCCCGGCATTGCTTGCCGAAGAGGATGAGGCCACACTCGCTGCGCTCACCGTTTATGCGCAAAAAATTGGCCTGACGTTTCAGGTGGTCGACGACGTGCTCGATGCCACCGCTGACAGTGCCACGCTCGGAAAAACAGCGGGCAAGGATGCCGCGAACGACAAGCCAACATTTGTTTCGCTAATGGGGATTGAAGCGGCCACACTTTATGCGCAACGCCTCACCAATGAGGCCATTGATGCGCTGCCCACTAACCTGAACACGCAACGTCTGGCCGATCTCGCGCGAGCGATGGCGACACGTCACGCCTAGTTGTAAATCAGCGAACCGAATAGAAGTAAGAGAAAGTCTCGCGCTCATGTCACTGCTTGAATCCATAAACCTCCCTGCGCAATTGCGACAGCAACCGCAAACCGCGCTGGTCGCGGTGTGCGAAGAACTGCGAGCCTTTGTGCTCGATTCAGTGTCGAAAACAGGCGGTCATTTGTCGTCGAATCTTGGCGTAGTAGAGCTGACCGTTGCGCTGCATTACGTACTCGATACGCCGCATGATCGGCTGGTGTGGGATGTCGGTCATCAGTGTTACCCGCACAAGGTGTTGACCGGTCGCCGTGATCGCATGAACACGCTGCGGCAGTGGCAGGGGCTTGCCGGATTTCCGAAGAGGGACGAGAGCGAATACGACACCTTTGGCGTCGCGCATTCGTCGACCAGCATTTCGGCCGCGCTCGGCATGGCCGTCGCGGCGAAGGCGAAGGGCGAGCATCGCCGCGTGGTGGCTGTGATTGGCGACGGCGCGATGAGCGCGGGCATGGCGTTCGAGGCGCTCAACAACGCCGGCGCGATGGACGCGAATTTGCTGGTGATCCTGAATGACAACGAGATGTCGATCAGCGAGCCGGTTGGCGCGTTGAACAAATATCTGTCGCGGCTTTTGGCTAGCCACACTTACGACAAAGTGCGCAGCGTCGGCAAAAGCGTGCTCTCGGCCACACCGCTCGTTTCTCAGTTTGCGCGGCGCTGGGAAGAGCATATGAAAGGCATGGTTTTGCCCGGTACGATGTGGGAAGAATTCGGCTTTAATTACATCGGCCCGATTGACGGACATGACGTGAATTTGCTGGTCGACACGCTAAACAAAGTGAAGGACCGGCAGGGCCCGCAATTCCTGCATGTGTTGACGCGAAAAGGCGGCGGTTACGAGCGTGCCGAGGATGATCCGATCCTGTATCACAGCGTGCCGAAATTCGATCACGTCGCGGGCATTCCACCCACGCCTGTTACACCACCAAAAACCACGTACTCCGAAATTTTCGGCGACTGGTTGTGCGAAGCGGCGGCGGCCGATCCGATGATCGTGGCGGTTACGCCCGCGATGGGCGAAGGCTCGGGCATGGTGCGCTATTCCAAAGAGTTTCCGGAGCGCTACTTCGACGTTGGCATTGCCGAGCAACACAGCGTCACGTTTGCGGCGGGCCTCGCGTGCGAAGGCATGAAGCCGGTGATCGCGATTTACTCCACGTTTTTACAGCGCGCGTACGACCAGTTGGTTCACGACGTGGTGCTGCAAAGCCTACCGGTCGTGTTCGCGATTGACCGCGCGGGCCTGGTCGGTGCTGACGGCCCAACGCATGCCGGCAGCTTCGACGTGGCTTACCTGCGTTGCCTGCCGAACATCGTCCTGATGTCGGCCAGCAGCGCCGCCGAATCGCGCGCGATGTTGTCGATGGCGGTTGCGCTACAGCGCCCGGTCGCGGTGCGCTATCCGCGCGGCGCGGCGTACGGTGCGGCAAACGCGACGATTGCGCCGCTCGAGCTGGGCAGAGGCGAAGTGCGCCACAAGGGTGAAAAAATCGCAATTCTGGCGTGGGGTTCAATGCTGCATCCCGCGTTAACCGTCGGCGAAAAACTCAACGCCACGGTCGTCAACATGCGCTTCATCAAGCCACTTGACGAGGCATTGCTGAGCGAAATCGCGTCGACGCATGACGTGCTGGTGACGATCGAAGAGGCCAGCGTTCAGGGCAGCGCTGGCAGCGCGGTGGCTGAATTTGTCAGCAGCAACGCGCTGAAAGTTCGCGTCGTGCAACTCGGTTTGCCTGATACCTTTATCGATCAGGGCGATCCGGCGCTCATGCTGGCGTCGGTCGGGCTCAACGCGGAGGGGATTGAGGCGAGCATCCGGCAAAAACTCGCGCCTGACGCATAGGGTGCGCTCCGCGCACCAAGCGCTGGCGTCAAAGGCACGGTCGAATGAGCGGCAAATTGACCGTTTGGTGCGCAAAGCGCTCCCTATAGCTTTTCGCTGAACGGCTTATTAAGCTTGGGCTTGGCTTCGATAAATTACATTTATCGACTTGATCACTTTTGTGCGACGAGCCCCAGTTCACGCGAACTTTCAGCCGAAAGCTGTATTCCGATTTTGTGTGCATCGTGACGTAAATTTGCCAGATAACGCAGCCCAGCAATGGCGCGCACGCCGTACCAGCTCACCATTTCTCCATCAATGAGCTGAATCGGCTGCGTCAGACCCATTTCCTGGCACAACTCCGCGACGTGCTCGTCGCCAAACGAGTACGGTTCTGACGATAAAAAGATGCGTTCAGCGTTCCGCCACACCGAGTCGTCCCGCGCCACTTCTGGATAGCGTTTTTCTGCCTGAATCGGCAGCGTTTTCCAGCCCACGAGGGCGAGCATCGCGCTGACGTAGGTGTCGCGCGACACTGTCATCCACGGGTTCTTCCAGATCGCATAAAGCACCGTTTCTGGCGGCATGGTCGCGCCGACGGATCGCGCGAGCGTCAGCGCATCCGCCAGCTCGCGCGTGAGCCGCAGCGCCGCCTCATCAGCGGCAAACGCGTGGCCGAGCAGACGGAACAGCGTGGCGTTGTCTTCGGGCACCAGCGGATGCGTGACGATCACATGCGGGATCATTTTGCGCAATTGATCGACCGTCGCCTTGCGGTTCTCATCAATGTTGACGATGACGTGCGTCGGCTCCAGTTCAAGCAATTTGCTAACGTTCACATCCTTGGTGCCACCCACTTTCGGCACGGCGCGCACGGCAGGCTCGGGATGAATGCAGAAGCCTGTACGTGCAACCACCTGCGCGCCCAAACCCAGCGCAAACAGCGTCTCGGTGATCGACGGCACAAGGCAGGCAATGCGCGCATTGGCCGGGTTCGGCAGCGGAAAGTGTTGGACGCCCAGCGCGTCATTGATGCGAGTCATGGCGCTAACGTGGGGATGCGTGCGGAAAAGAAAAGGCCGCTTGATTTGCATCGAAGCGGCCTTTGTTGTCTTTGCCGCTGAGCGGCGCGTCAGCTACTTCTTCCGCTCAGTGCGCGCCTTCGCAATCAGGAAGTCGAGCGCTGCTGGAACGTCCTTGTGTGAGCCTTTGAGCAGGTGCGGTTGAATCTTGAATTTGCCATCGACGAACAACATTGGCACGCTGTCGACGGAGTAATTCGCCGCCAACGTTTTGGCGCGATTCATTTTGCTATTGACGGCAAATGAGCCCCACATTTCTTGAACTTTAGCCGCGTCGAGGCCGTTATTACCGGCCCATTCGAAGAAGGTTTTTTCTTCATGGAGTTTGACATTCGCGCCATGAATGGCCTGAAAGACCTTCGGCGTCAAGTCTTCACGACCCAGCGCTTCAAGCGTGTAATAAATCTTGCCGAGGTTAACCCAAGCAGGCTGGAAGGCCACCGGCACGCGCTTGAATGCGACATCGGCGGGTAGCTTTTTCGTCCACGGGCCTAGGAACTCCTCAAGGTCGCGGCAGTGGTTGCAGCCGTAGCTGTAGAACTCGATGACCTCGATCTTGGCACCAGATTCGACCGCTTGTGGCGCTTTCAGGCGCTGATATTCCTTGCCTTCGGTCAATTGCTCTTGCGCCGATGCTGCCATTGACGCGACCATAAAGCCCACGCCTACGGTCAACCATTTGAGGGATTTCGCCCAACCTGCCATGTCTGTCTCCGTGTGTTTGTTTGAATTACTGTGCAGCGCCAGATACGACTAACGTACCGGGGGTTTAGTTCGCTGACCTGAAACGTGCCGCTGGCCGATCAAGGTTTGACGACCGTGACCTCAATGCCTTGCCGCGCAAGGTCGCCGCGCACTTTGCCCGCCTCGTCCGGGTCACGATATGGCCCGACCCGAACACGATGAACGGTGCCTTTGTCGGGAACTTCGGCGCTCTGAATTTGCGCTTCGTAGCCCAACACGGCAAACCTCGCGCGTTGACTCTCGGCATCCTGGCGATTGACGTATGCACCGACCTGCAACCACAAACGATTGCGCGGTTCGGCGCTGGGCGAGGGTTCGGGGTTCGTGGTTTTTGCGGGCTCCGTCTTCGCCAAGGCTTTTTGTGATGCAGACGGATCACTCGCTGGGGTAGGTACGGCGGGGGCCGACGCACTGGCCTCCGGCCGCGTACCTGGCGGCACGATGCGCTCCGCTTCCGCTTTTTTTTCGTCTTTAGCCAATGCGCCGGTTTGGCCAGTAGTCTTAGCGTCCACCTTCGGTTTGACGGGCTCTAGTCGGGCGTTTTGAGAGGTTTCCGGTCGAAACGGCGTCGACTGATAAATCCAGATGGCGAGCACGCCAGCGACGACCAGCCCGGTAACAAAACCGATCAATCCGCCGAAGAAAAAAGTGCCTGTTTTGAGTTCTGAGGTGTCCACGAATCACATTCTCTCAGGTGCCGATACGCCGAGCAATTGCAGGCCATTTTTTAACACTTGTGCAGTCGCAGCAGCGAGCGCAAGTCGGGCGGTACGGTCGCGCATATCGTCCACCAGGAAACGCTCGGCGTTATAGTACGTATGGAAGGCGGCGGCCACTTCGCGCAGGTAGTACGGCAGCAAATGCGGTGACAGTTCGCGTGCCGTGGTTGCGAGCAAGGTCGGGAAATCGGCAATTTTCACGGCGAGCGCTTCGGCTTTTTCGTGAGTCAGGGCGGACAGATCGGCGGCGGCGAGTGCCTCCGTTGCAACGGCACCATCACGCAACACAGAGCTTATCCGCGCATGCGCGTACTGCACATAGAACACCGGATTTTCTTCGCCTTGCGAAAGCGCGAGGTCAATATCGAAAGTGAATTCGCTGTCCGCTTTGCGCGACACGAGAAAGAAACGCACGGCGTCCTTGCCGACCCATTCAACGAGCTCGCCCAGCGTGATGTAACTGCCGGCGCGCTTGGAAATTTTGACCTCTTCGCCGCCGCGCATCACGCGCACCATCGAATGCAGCAAGTAGTCGGGATAGCCTTTCGGAATGCCGACATCGAGCGCCTGCAAGCCTGCGCGAACACGAGCGATGGTGCCGTGATGATCGGTGCCCTGAATGTTCACCACCTGCACGAAGCCGCGCTCCCACTTGGTCACGTGATAGGCCACATCCGGCACGAAATAGGTGTAGCCGCCTGCCGCCTTGCGCATGACGCGGTCTTTGTCGTCGCCAAAATCCGTGGTCTTCAACCACAGCGCGCCGTCGGCCTCGAAGGTGTGACCGGAGGCTTGCAGCGCGGTCACCGTCTTGTCGACGCGACCGTCGGAATACAGCGAGCTTTCCAGGTAATAGCAGTCAAACGGCTTGACGCCGAATGCGGTCAAATCCTTGTCCTGCTCGGCGCGCAGCATGTCCACAGCGAATGCGCGTACTGCATCAGCGTCGTTCACGTCACCGCCCTGCGCCACAAACGACTTGCCGATTTCGACAATGTATTCGCCGCGATAACCATCCTCCGGCCAGCCCGCGCTGTCCGGCTCAACGCCCTTCGCTCGCAGCTGCACCGAGCGCGTCAAGTTGTCGATCTGATTGCCCGCGTCGTTGTAATAAAACTCGCGGTACACAGAGCAGCCCTGCGTCTCCAGAAGGTTGCACAATGTGTCGCCGAGGGCGGCTTGCCGCGCGTGCCCAGTGTGCAGCGGTCCGGTCGGGTTAGCCGACACGAATTCAACGAGCACTTTTTCACCACGACGCGAATCGCCGAGACCAAACTTGTCGCCCAGCTTCAACACGTCGGCAACCACTGAAAACTTCGCCGCAGGTTTCAGTCGAATATTGATGAAACCGGGGCCAGCGATGGTGACCTCCTGCACCAGCGGATGTGGCGCAGCGTCCAGCGCCGCCTTCAACGCAGTGGCCACTTCACGCGGATTTTTGCCGAGTGGTTTCGCCAATTGCAGCGCGATGTTGGTGGCGTAATCGCCGTGGTCGGCTTGCTTGGGGCGCTCTAACGCAGGCGTCGCGCTGTCACCGAGTCCGGCGGATTTGAGGCCGGTTGTGAGCCAGGTGATTAATTGTTCTTTTTGCACGATGAGGGGGCAGAGGTTAGTGACCTTGCGTAAACGGATTGACTAGTTTTACGCCCAAACTTTCAAAGTGCTTGACGTTTCTTGTGACCAGTGAGAGCCCGTACACGCGCGCTATTGAAGCGATCTGTTTGTCGATCTGGTTTTGCGCATGCGGTACCAACATCGCAGCCCATTCGCGGGCGCAGGCGTCATCAAAATCCAGAATTCGCGAGCCGAATTGAATAATAACTTTACGCAGCCAGCCGTCGAGCAAAATTGAATAAGGCAGATCTCCGTGGTGCTTCGCAAGCAACACGCCGCGCTGTATTTCGCCTACAGTGATGACCGATAGATAGGTTTGTTCGGTCGGTGCGTCTTCGGCAAAAAATCGAATTACGCCTCGGTTTGCTCTCGGCCCTTTTCGAATCTCGCTGATGACGTTGGTGTCGATCAAAAACACGTCGCATCAATCCGCAAACGGATCAGGGCGTGTGCCTTGGTCGTAGCTGCGCTCAAAATCCTCGTCACGACCACCCTGCGGCATACTCAGAATCAACTCTTCAAAGGTGAGCTTGCGCGGTCGCGCTAGCGCCTCACGCAGCAGTCGACGATGCTGCTCCTCTGCACTAATGTTCGCCGCCGCCGCGCGCTGGCGCAGCGCTTCGACGATTTCAGGCTCGATATTGCGGACGACTAGCTGGCTCAAGGTGGCGCTCCTGCGATCAACTGCTATCAATGATAGCGTTTGTCGCTAATTCGTGAGCATCGTCCACTCGCCGTTGTGTGCGTGCGACGCGATGCAGGCTTCGATAAAGTCCATCGTGTGGACGGCATCTGTGATTGTCGGAAAGCTTGTTGCGGCGACAAACTGCTCATTGCGACGCGCGATGATCGCCTCTGCCGTTTCGCGGTACACGTTGGCGAACGCTTCCAGCAGTCCTTCCGGATGACCGCGAGGCGTGCGGCTCAGGCGAGCGATGTCTGTGGGCAGATTGACGTCGCCGCGACCGATGACTTTGGCCGTTTCGCCTTCAATGTTCAGCTTCAAATAAGCCGATTCACGATGTGACCAATCGAGCAGGCCGCGTTCGCCGTAAACGCGCAAACGGATGTCGTTTTCGCCACCCGCCGCCGCCTGCGTGATCGTGTATTGACCTCGTGCGCCGCTCTCGAAATGCAGATTGGCCAGAATGGTGTCGATAACCGTGCGTGCGGGCATCAAACTGCCAACGTCTGCACTGACGGACGTAATTTTCTGGCTCACCACATTGCAGGCAAGATGTTGCGCGTGGCAACCAATGGCCGAGAACGAGAGCGCCAGTCCGCTGCGGTCGGCGTCAAATTTCCAGCGCTGGCTGTCGGTCATCGTGCCCTGCTCGATGGGTTTGGCGAGACCGCTCTGGATGTATTCCACCTGGACCATGCGCACCGGTCCAATCGCGTCTTCCGCGATGAGTTTTTTCATGTAGCGCGTCATCGGATACGCGGAGTAAGCATGTGTAACGCAGAGCACACGGTTCTGCGCCTGCGCACGCGCTGCGAGATCGCGCGCTTCGGCGGCAGTCGTACTCACCGGCTTGTCGCAAATCACGTCGAGACCTGCGTCCAGTGCGGCAACGCTGTACGGATAATGCGTATCGTTCGGCGACATGATGGCTACTGCGTCAATGCCGTCGTCGCGCAACTTCTCCGCCGCAATCATCGTCGCGACATCTGCATAACCGCGCGCGGCGTCAAGGCCCATGCTTGCCGCCGCATCACGCGAGCGATCCGCGGTGGAGGAGAACACGCCCGCGACTACTTGCCAACATCCATCAAACTGCGCGGCGCGACGGTGCATACCGCCGATCCAAGAAGTTGGGCCACCACCAATGATGGCGAGACGCAACGGGCGGGCGGGATTGAAATTACTCATGATTTCGATGATCCAGACGACAAAGACCGAACTATGCCGCTTTTTCCAGCGTCAACCCCGCATGCTCACGCAGCGGATGAAACTCGATCTTCGGATGCCGCTCCTGCGTGAGGCGCAGGTCGTACGTTGAGGTGAGCAGATAAGCGAGCGTATTGGCCGCGTCGTACGCTAACTTTGACGCGTTGTAGTCCATGAATTTCTTCATCTCTACCGGATCATCACACGTCACCCAGCGCGCGCCGACGAACTGGCTACCGCTGAGCTTGATGTCGGCCTTGTATTCCGATTGCAGGCGATGCTGCACCACTTCAAACTGTAATTGGCCCACTGCGCCGAGCAGCATCAGCGAGCCAAGCTGCGGCTTGAACACCTGAATCGCGCCTTCTTCACCGAGCTGCGCCAAGCCCTGTTGCAACTGCTTGCTGCGCAGCGGATTCTTCAGTTCCACCGTCTGAAACAGTTCCGGCGCGAAGAACGGCAGACCGGTGTACTGGCGGCTCGCGCCATCGGTCACGGTATCGCCCAGTTGCACGCCGCCGTGGATAGTGAAACCGATGATGTCACCCGCATACGCTTCGTCCACGGCCTCACGGCGCTGCGACAAAAACGTCACCACGCTGGTCGGTCGCATCTCTTTGCTCGTGCGCTGAACTTTCAGTTTCATGCCCTGCGAATATTTGCCCGAACACACGCGCACGAACGCGATGCGGTCACGATGCATCGGGTCCATGTTCGCCTGCACCTTGAACACGACGCCTGAGAAACCTTCCGCGTCGGGAGATATTTCCGTCGTCGAGCCATCGGGATTAGTCGAGTTGCGCGGATGCGGCGCAGGAGCCAGATCGACCAGCGCATCTAGCACTTCTTGCACGCCAAAATTGTTCACGGCCGAGCCGAAGAACACCGGCGTTTGCTTAGCGGCCAAGAACGCGGCGCGATCAAACGCGGGCGATGCGCCGGTGAGCAATTCGATGTTCTGCATTGCCTGATCAAAGTCCGTTCCGAAGCG
>ENA-OBLH01000242-OBLH01000242.1-metagenomes-genome-assembly--contig:-NODE-242-length-19846-cov-3.57996_pt1 | contig 19846 bp, 16 predicted proteins | sample MGYA00153382_OBLH01 | MGnify analysis MGYA00153382
ACCCGTCTTATATCCCACGGCTAAAGCACATGGGTTTTACGACGATTTCTATAAAAGAAAAACTAGGAAGTAGAACGACTAGTTAGAGTTAGTTAGAGTCGGGTTTTTTTGTTTCTGTTGCGCTTTTTGTTTCCATTCTCGAATAGCGATCGCCGCCCTATCTTGGGGAGATTGATAGATTTTTTCTGGAGGCGGGGAATCTTCAACCAGCGGAGGGGGAACAGTTAGACACTCAAAAAGATTATTACTTATCTGATTGCCGTGGAGTGCCACAATAATCGATCGAGCGGAAGTGAATCGATCCCTTGGAGAAGGCTGCAACATTTGCTCAAGAACTACTTCTAATTCTGGACTAACTTGAATTTTACGCTGCCAAAGTAATTTTCCGGTGTAGCGATCGGTCTCAAAATCTAGCGGCCCCACACCAGTGAGGAGATATAAGCAAGTCACTCCCAGCGCATAAATATCACTGCTGTAGACGGTGCGGAGGGCAAACTGCTCTGGGGGAGCAAATCCTACTGTGCCAATAAAATGAGTCGTGACACCCTTCATACTAGTGTCTTCTACCTGAGCAATTTGTTCCTTGACTGCTCCAAAATCAATTAAAACTAAGCGGCGATGGTGTTGGCAGCGGATAATATTTTGGGGCTTGATATCCCGATGAATTACCTTATTACTATGGACATAATGTAGCAGGGGCAACATCTCCCGGAGAAACTGCCTCACCCCTATCTCAGAAATTGGTCCATTGCGGCGAATTAATCGAGCTAGGGTTCCTCCTTGGATATATTCTTGAACCAAGTAAAATTCTCCTTCCAACACAAAATAGTCCAGCAACATGGGAATTTGGGAGTGATTACCCAACCTGCTGAGGGTTTTTGCCTCTCTTTCAAACCTCATCTGGGCAGTCTCTAGGGCATTAGAACTACTGACTTTGGGGCAGAGGAGCTTAATAACACAATAAGGAGCAGTGGGTAATCCCATATCCTTTGCCAAAAAGGTAACTCCAAAGCCCCCCCGCCCAATGATTCGCATTACTTGGTAGCGATCGCGAAATAACTGCGCCTTGCCACACAAACGTCCCAACTCTGTATTTGCCAAGAGTTCGGAATGAAAAGATGACAGGTTATTTAAGGGAAAATCCATATTCTATACTAGAGTCTAGAAAAGCAATTTTGGAAAGTTATTAGGGGAATGATCTAATTATAATCTACAGAGTTTTGAAGATTGGAGCAGGAAAATTAGATTATCTTGTTTAAGAATTAATCTAAGCACTAACTAAAGTTGGGATACAGTCCTAAAGTCCAAACTAATTCCATCTGAGCGGCTAGGGTAATAATAGTTGCTTCGGCAGCAGGTTTGCCTACTATTTGAATCCCTACGGGTAAACCAGTATTTCCTAAGCCCGTAGGTAAGGCAATTACTGGCAATCCGGCAGCATTGAAAGGCGGACAAGGCGCAATCCAATTCGTGATTTTTTGTAGGGTTGCCTCTGGGGAAAGCCCAGCCCACTCACCAACCAGAATCTGGGGGTGTAAATATACAGGCAGGATCAAGGCATCATAACGATCAAAAAAACTGACTATGCGCCGAGCGATCGCTTGCATTGCGCCTAGAGCTTGTAAATATTCTCCGGCAGTTCCTGACTGTTGAGATATCCATTGATTCATGGGGCTGAGAAATTGAACTGGGATTGGAGCCGCTGCTACGCCTGCTTGCCAAATTTTTGTAAAAGGTTCAATTAACCCATTGAAGTCGGGACAGGCGGGTTCTACGATATGCCCCATCGCTTCTAAATGTTTACACGTAGCTAGGACTGGCTCGGCAAGTTCTGGGGTAGCCCTGCCGATCGGCTCCACCGTAGTAGTGTAGGCAATACGTAATTGGGGCAATTCTTGTTTGGTGGCGGCATAGAATGAAATCGGAGGATCGGTCAACCAGTAGGGATCTCCAGTTACATAGCCCGCCATAACATCTAGTAGGGCAGCAGCATCTGCCACATTTCGAGCGATCGGTCCATTGGTAGAAATGCCTCCTTGATGTTCCCCGGTGGGAGACCAAGACACTCGACCCCGACTAGGCTTGATGCCTACTACTCCACAACAAAAGGCTGGCCCCCGAATTGATCCCCCCGCATCGGATCCTTGGGCTAGGGGTGCTAATCCTGCGGCCACCGCTGCTGCACTACCGCCACTAGATCCGCCACTGCTGTAGTCTAGGTTCCAAGGATTACGACTGGGGGGAAATTCCGGTGCTTCAGAATAGGGAAAAGAGCCTAATTCAGGAGTAGCAGTCTTGCCTAGGATAATAAACCCTGCTTGCTTGATTCTGGAGATAATCTCTTCATCAGTTGTAGCAATGTTTTGTTTTAATGCCCCGACTCCATAACTACAGGGCATTCCTGCTACTGCATTTAGGTCTTTAATGGCTATGGGAACCCCAAAAAATGGAGGCAGATGAGAAATATCTGCTGTAGATAGGGTGGCTAATAATTCAGTTTTTTGTTTGGCCTCTGCGATCGCTGTCTCTCTAGCTACGTAAAAATAACTACCCAACTTGTCATCTAGCTGGGTGATGCGATCGAGATAAATTTCTACCAAATCTAGGGGAGTAATTTCTTTCTGACGAATTAAATCAGCTTGAGTCAAGGCTGGAGCAAAGGCTAGGTCTTGATGATTCATCTTAAATTATTTAAGTGGAGGCGAAATTCCTTAAGCAATAATTATCTTAGGGCTATTTTGGCACAAGACCTACCTTCTCAGTGAAAATACTGGTATCTGAAAACTATTTATGGTGTAATTCCTTCCCTAAATACTTTCATTGCTTCTAGTCGAGAGGGAATTTGTACACAATAAACTAGTAATTCAATATTTAGCTCTGGCAGGAGTTGACTGTGGGAAAATTCTTGATAGGTATTATCTTCAAGATGATAAATTCTGAGTTGATTATCTTCCCAGAGCCACACTTCAGGAATCTGAAATCGTTTATATTTTTCTAGTTTTTGTAAACCGCCACTGGTCAAAATCACCTCGATCGCTAGATCAGGATTGTCTTTCTTTTCTCCAAGATAGTAAGATTCATCCGGCTCAAAGGAAGTCCCCTTTTCTTCCCCTCGGCGAGTAGCACTGCCCACTGGAATAAATTCTATCTCCATTGTCATGAAATAAATTTCCAGTAAGATTGCTATAGATTTCTTGATTATTTCGTGGGGTTCTCCAAGAGTCATAATTTCAATTAGTCCATCTAAGTAAGTGATCCGCAAACCGGGGGACTCTACTAATAAAGCTTCTAAAGCTTCAAATTCTTGCCAAATATAAGTTCCCGGCATTAGCAGTCGCTGCTCTTGATCAGTATCCGACTCCATAGATAAAGTGATCGTCATTTTTTAGCCTCCTAATCCAATTAACCTTTCTTCAATGGCAATCTTTAACTTTTTCCTTAACTTCCATATTAACCAACTAAAACCCCTGACTTTGATAAATCAGGGGCTGAAGAGATAACTAAACTAACTTGTATTTAGGAAAACTTAAGGAAAATATAGAGACTTAAAAAAGGCAAGATTGCGGCTTCTCTTAGCTTCTTGGCCCTCTTGCGCGGGGGCCACCTTCAGGACGAGAAGCCATCAGTTGAGCCAGAGTTTGTCTTTGCTCTGGAGTCAGAATTTGCCGGAACGCCAGTTTGCCTTCAAAACGAAGATTCTCTACTTGTTGATGCAGTTGTTGAATTTGCTGATACTTACCACGGATTTGGGAGTCCGTAGCAGTACTACTAGTCATTAGAGTTTTTAATTCTTCTCTAGCTTGGCGGAGTTGCTGCTCTAGGGGAGTAATTTGTCCTTCGTATTGTTGGCGAAGTGCCTGCGATCGAGTGATTTGTTCTGGAGTTAAGCTCAACTCTCTGGCCATCCGGTCTTCCATTCCTTGGCGCATGGTGGCCCGATCGGGGCGCTGCATTCCCATGGGATTATTATTCCTAGGGCTGGGATTAGGAGTAGATTGAGCAAAAACTGTGGAAGTGGTGAGGGCGATCGCCCCAGTAGTTAGCACCAAAGCACCTAGGGCAGAAATTTTCCGTGCGAATGTCATAAATAATCTCCCTGTCAATTAAGACAAGACTATACTAATTTATCTGAAGGACTCATTTTTTGAGTTATGGAGGGTCTGACAGCCGCGCTCTAACTATAGTTCCTTAAAAACTTAGGGGTAATTATTTCCTAGAAATTTCTGGACTAGTAGCCAAGCCAGCAAAAAATGCTCCTAGAACCATCCCACACCATAAACCAGTTAAGCCACCTTCTGTTAAAGCGAAGGGAGTCACCCATAGTTGACAAAGGGCTGTTGCCTCTGAAAGGAAAGGAATTTCTTGATCGGGCGACCCAACCCTAAGTCCATCGCATTGGGCTGTTTGGGCTGCTAAGTTGACCTGCCCACCCAAATAAGCCCCAGTCAAACTAGAAGCGATCGCCACAAAGGTACATACCAAGACTCGTTTTTGTCTCATTTTACCTCAACCCGTATTCCGCATCCCGGCGGCAATCCCATTAATGGTGAGCAAGGCTCCCCGCAGGAGTTCTCCCTTACTATAACGAGATTGAATTACCCCGGCAGCAGCTTGATCCCGTTGTTGACGGAGGCGCTTGAGGAGGGAAACTTGAATAAAACCCAGGGGAACGATCGTCCCATTTCGTAACTGGACCGATCGCTGCAAGGCAATATCTCCATCTAGTAATTTTTTATGCCCCGTAATAGCGTAGACAATCTCACAGGTAAGATAAAACTCTTCAGAAATTTGTTCATAAAGCTCCTCAAATTTCTCCAGATTTTCTGGATGAGCTAGTTCCCGGACGTAATGGTGAGCAATTTCTAGATCTACCTTTGCCAAAGTCATTTCCACCTTAGAAATGGCCATCTTGAAAAATGGCCATTTCAAATAAAAATAGCTCAGGAGTTTCAGATTTTCATCGGGGTCTTCGTTAATAAATTCCTGTAAAGATTTTCCCATACCATACCAGGAAGGCAAGAGAAATCGGCTTTGAGTCCAGCTAAATACCCAAGGAATTGCCCGGAGACTAGCTAAATCTTTTTTGCCTCCCCGCCGTGCCGGACGGGAACTAATTTGGAGTTGGCTAATTTCTTGAATGGGGGTGACTTGATGAAAAAATTCTACTAGTTCTGGTTTTTCATAAATTAAAGAGCGATAGTGGTGCCGCGATCGTTCGGATAGCTCTTCCATAGTTTCATTCCAGGGTTGGATATCATCAAAACCACTGCCTAATAAGCTGGCCTCAATTACCGCCGTAGTTACGGTTTCTAGATGGTATAGAGCCAATTCTGGTAGGGAATATTTAGATGCTAAAACCTCCCCCTGTTCGGTGATCTTGATTCTGCCATCGATACTGCGCCCCGGCTGAGCGAGAATCGCTTCGTAGGCTGGCCCACCACCCCGACCGACAGAACCACCCCGACCGTGGAAAATCCGTAGGGCAATCCCGTACTCTTGAGCAATTCTTTGGAGAGCTTTCTGCGCCTTGTGAATCTCCCAGTTACTACTCAGGAAACCTGAATCTTTATTGCTATCGGAATAGCCCAGCATAACTTCTTGGAGAGAAAATTCTGTTTCCTTGCCGTAGCCGCCTCCAAGAGATGCTCGGTAGAGGGGCAGTTCAAAGAGCGATCGCATAATTCGGGGTGCACTTTTGAGATCTTCTACAGTCTCAAATAGAGGAACCACCATCAGGCTACTAATACCTGTTGCCGGATCATACAATCCCGATTCCTTGGCCAATAGCAACACCTCTAGAACATCACTCACATCCCGACTCATACTGATCACGTAGGTTTGACATACTTCCTGCCCAAACTCCTGCTGCAATCTCCGCACCATTTGGAGAGTTTCTACAGTTTCCTTAGTAGCATCAGAAAAGGGTAGTTCTCCCGGAATTAGGGGACGGCGAGTTTTGAGTTCAGAAATTAGCCATTTTACCCGCTCCTCTTCGGATAGATCATTGTAGGCACAGGGCAGAATTTGGAGATAGTCAATAATCTCATTGATAGTATCTGAATGACGGGAACTTTCTTGGCGAATATCTAAGCTGGCTAGATAAAAACCATAGATTTCTACTTGAGAAATTAGGTCTTCTAGTTCCTGACAGCAAAGGACTTTACCTTGATCTCCTTCCCCCAAGCTATGCTTAATTAGCATTAATTCTGTGAGAAACTCTGCCCCGGAAGTATAAATTTGATCATTTGTTTTGACTTCACTGCGTAACTGGATAGTACTGGGATCAATTCCCATGAGATCATTGCGTTTTAAGGCATTTTCTAGCTTTTGCTGCATGTAGGCTAGTTTCATGCGGTAGGGTTCTTGGCGATAGCGGAGGGAGAGGCGATCGTAGATTTCCGGCATTTGATTCCGGTCTTGTTCTAAAGAGTCTAGTAATTCTGGAGAAACTTCACTCCAGTGCAGGGATAAACTCAACAGACTACTTAAACGGACGATCGATTGGTTATACTTTTTCAGTACCAGACCCCGCTGATAACAAGCTGTGTTCCAAGTGACATCAGGAGTAACAGAGGGGTTACCATCCCGATCGGCTCCTACCCAAGACCCAAATCGACAGAAATTTTTCACCGGGGGTTTGAGCCAAGGGAAAGAATCACTCAAGGACTGCTTGAGGCGGCGATAAAGCTGGGGAATTGCATCAAATAAAACCTCTTGGAAGTAGTGCAGGGCATAGTCCACTTCATCTAACACATTGGGCTTAAATTGATGTAGTTCATCGGTACGCCACCAGAGACGAATTTCCTCCATTAATTGCTGGTAGCAATTTTGGGCTTCCCAAGAGTTGTTCAAACCCAATTGACGAAAATCCGTTTCTGCTTGGTCTAACTGTTGTAATACCTTGGCAATCCGGCGCTGTTTATCTCGAATTGTGTGGCGGACAATTTCAGTCGGGTGGGCGGTAAATACAAGGCGAATATCTAAATTTTCTAATAAACGCTGAATCTGCTGGGGAGGCATATTTAATTGCCGCAGTTGGGGAAACAGCCAATGAAAAGTTCCCTTATCTTGACTGGGCTGATAGGCCTCCTGCCAACTTTTTTCTAAGAGATTAGCCACGGGGTCGCTGTTATTGGCAAAGGAAAAAGATTGATTATTAGAGGCTACAAGAGAATGAGGTAGCACTTCTTGACGTGCTTGATGGTCTTGATGGGCCGGAGTGTTACGTTCAGAAGAATTTTCGTTATTGGTCGGGGGTAGCTCTAGATACTTTGGATTAATTTTATTGGTGTGAGTAACCCGCCGAGCTAATTGCTGATCTCGTTGCTCATAGTGCTGTTCAACAATATTAATTAACTGAAAGTACAGGGCGAAAGCACGGGATGCGCGAATAGCATCATTTAGGTCTAGCTTTTCAATAACTTTTGCCAAGGAAACGGGGATTACTTCTGTAACCTGCCCCTCTGGAGATGATATATCCCGCAGACGAGTAAGCAGGTCTAGGAGTTCTTGACCACATTCTTGCTTCAGAACTAATTCCCAAATATCTTCAATAACTCGCAAGCGATGGCGTAAAAACAAATCCGAGGTGGAAGTCGCTGTAAATTCTTGTTCAAAGGAATCAACTAGGGTAGTCATATGCAGATTCACAGAAGGATAAAGATAATATATTTTAAGGGATTATGGTCAATTCCTAGAGTTTGCTGGGTACGGCCAAGGGTAAATTATCAATAAGATTTGTCAATCTAGGGGGAGGGGAGATTTAGGTTTTTTCAGGAGAGGTAAGCGATCGCCCCGAAATATTTCTTCACTGGCCAATCCTATAGATACAATTAATTCTGGGAAAGCGGTAGCAGCAATTAAAACTCCCATAGCTGGGATTGTTGCCACACTAAGATAAATATTGACAGGTTGCTCAGGATTGGGTTGTGCCATAGATGCCTCCGGTGTAAAGCTAGTAAGTATTAAGTTTTTGATGTTACTAATACCCACCTTGGATATTATCTTTGATTATATCTGGTGGATTACTAGTGATCGTTAATCCTAGACTAATAATTAATTAATTAATTAATTGAGTTTGGTTGGAAATTATACTTGAGAAAAAACTCTAGGTAAGATAATAATGGCTCTAGGTTCTTTGACTAGTAGCAGCAAACACTATTTATACTATTTTTTGTACAGATTTTGGTAGTGCCAAAGAAGTAAGGATTTCCCCGCGCTGTGGGGGAAATCCTTACCCTAAAATTCTTACCTTTTTAGGACTACCCAGATTTTTATACAGAGGGCTGTTTGTATACAATTAAGCAGAGATAGCAAGTTTAATCTGGAAAATCGCAGCCTTTAGGTTATATATCTGAAATAATATCTAAGAAATACCTGAATTAAGTTCTCTTAGATATTGAATTCCGGCACTCAGTTGATTAGGGGAGCCGCATAATTCCAACTCAAACCAGCCATCTTCTAGACTGGCAAAGGGCAGAATTGCTCCAGCAATATTTATGGTTAACCCATACTTGCTAATCAAAGTACCAATAACTGGAATATCTCGGTATTCTTTAGGGATGCGGATTTGAAACTTGCGGCTCTGATTTAGAGAATCTTGATTTAGGGCATCTGGGGGATTGGGGGATTGGCGATCAATATCAAACTGCCGCCATTCTTTAATTACTCCTGAAGTTGAGGAGGGCGATCGTAAAACAGGCTTAGCAGGAGGAGAAATTACAAATACTTCGATACCTATACTATGTAGTGCTGCCAAAGCTTTGTTAATCTGCACCACATCTCCCAAAACTTCTAGATCAAACCAACCGTCATCCCTAGCACTAGAAGTCAACAGAGCCGCCGTAATATTAATTACTAGCCCATAATCGGAAACCAGTTTAGAAATAAGAGGTTGTTGATGATATTGAGGCGAAATTTTTACTCGGAGATAAACAAGACTACTGTTAATAGTGATTGCCGTAGAATTAGAATTAGTCATATTTTTTAAAACTTCAATAAAAAATCTAGCTTGAAAGTAATTTATTTCTAATATAAATAGGACGAAGAATAATTTGCAGATTCGGTAAGCTTAGGGCTGATAAAATAGCTATTATCATACAACTACAGCCACTAATCATCAGAGTATAGGTAATGCCAATAGTTTGGGTAAGACTGCCCATAAATAATTCCCCTAGGGGCAAAATTCCCATCATTGCCATTGTATAAAAACTCATTACCCTAGCTCGTTTATCTGGATCAGCAATAGTTTGTAAAAGGGCATTACTAGCACTGGCAACTAAAAGAGTCGCAGCCCCAATAATTGCCATTAAAATCAAGGAAATTATCCAGCTATTGGTAAAGCAAAAGGCGACTAAAGCTCCTCCAAAAATAGCCGGGGCAAAGGTAAGAATTTCTTCAAAACCCACCACATTTGGTTTGGCACTTAGATAGAGAGCCGCCCCTAAAGCTCCAATACCTGTAGCTCCCATTAAGTAGCCTAAAGTAGTAGCATCTCCTTTGATAATCTCTGTTGCCCAGATAGGAAGGAGCGATCGATAGGACATGCCCAAGAAACTCATGGCAGAAATTTGGAGTAAAATTATCCGAATGGGCAGGAAGTTAGATACATAACTCCAACCTGCTCGAAGATTCTGCATTAGGGAGAGTTTTTCCTGAGATTTGCCTAGGAAACCATCTCGAATTTCAAGATCAATTTGCATCAATAACAGGGCAATAATTACAGCTATATAGCTTAACCCATCTAAGAGAAAACAATAACCTGCATTGATATTTGCAATTAAAAAACCTGCAATTCCTGGCCCTATAATTCGACATATTGTTGCTAGGGAAGAATGGAGGGCTGTTGCATTACTAATATCTTCTTTTTGATTAACAATATCTGCCAAAAAAGTTTGTCGAGCCGGCAGAGCTACACTATTTACAATGCCTTGAACTATACTCAAAGCTAGTAATAGCCAACTAGTCATGAAACCTTCTAGGGTCAGGATACCTAAACTTAGAAAAATAATAATACTTAAGGTATGGGTACAAATTAAAACCTGACGGCGCTGGTATCTTTCAATAATTACCCCAGCAAAGGGAGTAATAATTAAATTGGGGATTTGACTCAGGAAACCAATAATTCCTAGGAATAAAGGAGAGTGAGTTAGATCATAAGCTAACCAAAGAACTGTAGTTTTAGTAATCCAGTTCCCTAGCAAAGATAAACTCTGTCCGAGGAAAAATAATTGGTAGTTCCGGGAGGCAAAAGAGCGACCGATCGTAGGTAAATTCATCGCATTAATGTTTATAGATAAGTCCATGATATCCTCTACAAGCGGGTTTAGCCTAGTTTGAGCGATCGTGCCATAAAATACGATATCTCTATAGAGTTATAGTAGATTCTGTAACTAGTGTTTATTGTTGCATAAGTTCTCTGATAGGGCAATAGGTAAACTACACAATGCCTATCAAGTAACTGTACTATGCCAACCAAAATCATGAAAAATCACAGCATTTTTTTAGTTTATGGAGAACAGGCAAGGAGTTTAAGCCCCTTGTTCTAGGAGCAAAGCCTATTTTCCTATACCTGAAAACTGCTACAAGATTAGTCTCCTTGGGGACATTCTTCCCAGAGCTTGGTAATCTGCCGGAGGCTTTGGTAGTTACCATTACCCATAATTAAATGATCTACTAGGGGAATAGCCAATACTTGGGCAGCCTGAAGCAATTGCTGAGTCAATCTAATATCTTCGGGGCTGGGTTCTAGGTTGCCACTGGGGTGATTGTGAGCAATAACTAGTTTAGTGGCTCCTTGCTTGATCACTTCTCGAAATATTTCTCGTGGATGGGCTAAGGTTTCGGTGGCAGTACCGATCGTAATTACTTTAGTAGCTAAAATCTGGTTTTTCACATCCATTAATAACACTGCAAAGCGCTCTTGGGATTGCCACATCAAGTCTTGACTCAAGGCGGCGGCGGCGGTAGCGGGGCTATCGACCACTGTGCGATCGCCGGGACGAGTCTGAAAAGCTCGTTTTCCCAGTTCTACCGCTGCCATAATGGCCGTAGCCTTTGCCGGACCAATCCCCGGAATGGCAATTAATTCTTGGGGATGGATATCTCGTAAAACTTCTAGAGCATCCCGCTGATTTTCGCCCAACTTCTGGAGAATATACTGAGCCAGTCCCACGGCAGAAAGTTTTCCTGCCCCTTGGCCTGTGCCTAACAAAATAGCAATCAATTCAGCCGTCGCCAGATTTTTGGCTCCTTGGGAAAGTAATCTTTCCCGTGGTCGTTCCTGACAAGGAATATCTGCAATCCGCAAACTATAGGTCATAGATAAAATTATCTTAGGTTACATCCTAGAGTCATTATCCATCTATGTGTCTATTTAATGATAACAAATGTTGAGGCGATCGCAAAATATGATTTCTAGTTTGCCTTAGAGAGAGCAATTAAACTTAGGTCAATTCGGTCTTCCTCTTTAATTTCTTTAACTTCAGCTCGTAGTCCGGGCCCGAAAAATTTGGCTATCTTATCTTGTTTTTCTTGCCAAGTCTCTAAGGAAATTAAAGGAGAGTCAAACTCTAATATCAAAGCGTAGGCTCCATCTATCTCCTCTTCCCGTAATCCTGCTAGGAGGGGTCTTTCCTCATCACTAGGAGCCATACCTAAATGGGTAAGGGATTCATCTAAATGTGCCTCTTGGCCGTAACGATAGCGCATCACATCCCGGCGGATCTGGGTTTGGGTGGAAGTTGATTGTTGTTCTCGGAGGGCAACCACAGTGGGTGGTGTGGGCTGGCTGAGGCGGACAGGTTTTAGTTCCGATGCTTTGAGAGCTAATCCCCCCAAGAGGATGGGAATCCCGTAGAAGAACCCAATTAAGTTAATAGTTGAGTTGCCTGTAGCATAGGCAATTACGCCGACCACTGCCATGATACTGCCTACTATCAAACCTAGGCTACCGAGAGATGTATTAGGTAAAAAATTCATAATTTGGAATATTTTAGGTTTTTTTCTTATTTTAATTAATATATTGTTACATACAATAGCGATTGGAAATCATTCCCTAGATATTAGAGGATTCGTTGATACTGCATCTTGTCGTCAATTCGCTGCAACAGATTAGCACCAAGACCGTAGGCATACAAACTAGCTGGCATGAAGGTGAAATGCACTCCTTTATACACAAGAACCTCCTTCACGATCGTCCGACTAGTAACCATAATTGGTTGAGATACAGTGGGATTCTTTTTGACAAATTCTAGGCAGTTGTCAAGTTCCGAGGGGGAGCTAAGGGGGCGATCGCTCCACTTCACTTCAACCACCCATGCAGGCGACTGGTTGACCCGATCCAAATTAACAATATCGATTTCCCCTGAATTCCAGCGTGCATAATAAAGCTCAATAATCCGACTGTGCTGCCACTGGCTAAAAATTGCCGTTTCCGTCATTGCGCCCATTGCCTTGGCTTCGGCATCAAGTTGACCAAATAGGGCAGCTCGCATGGATGGATTGGTTAAATAAACCTTGAAACACATTGCTCTCTTAAATCTTTTAGCATTTTGGTCAATTCTCTCAATCCGGCGAATTAAAAATGCTGCTTCAAGGTATTCGAGATAGCGCTTAATCGTATTCTTGACTACGCCGGAAGATTTTGATAATCCATCTAAACTTACCTCATTGCCAGAGTTATAAGCTAACGTGGTAAAAAGTCTATTCAATTCTTGAATATCGCTAATTCCATAAAGACTAGGCAGATCCCGCAGCAAGACTTTATCAATAATGTCACTCTTAATATATTGACCGGGATCTTGCCGGATAGTCTCAGAAAAAACTGTTTCCGGGTATCCTCCGAAATTCAGATAGTTCACAAACTCCTCATTAAGTGCCTCTATATTTAGGGCAGAATATTTGAGTAATCTATAGGGGTTAGATTTAGTTGCTGCAACTAGGCTGGTTTTTATCAGCTCGACTTCTCTGCCAATAAACATCAAGTATTCAGCAAAGGTTAAGGGTGGGAGAATATAATCACTGAAACGCCCAGCCCCAGATTCAATACTTTTTAGGCGTAGGGCAGCAGCAGCAGAACCAGTAGCAATAAAACGGTAATCGGCAAAGGAGTCAACAAGAGATTTCAGGTGTACTTCCCAGTTACGTAAATACTGAATCTCATCAAAAAATACAAATAAATTGGCATCACGGCCATGCCTAAATAGCTCCTGAAAGTAATTAAGTATTTTTTCTAGGGGAAGTCCAGTATAGAGGGGAGTTTCTAGAGATATATATAAAATATTCTTTTCATTAATACCAGAGTCTAAGAGGGCGCGAATACAGTGATAAACCATAACTGTCTTGCCGACACGCCTCGGCCCCATTAACACGATCGCCCGATGAACGCTGACATCTAAAATATTCTGGTAAAAAGGCTCAAAGTACTTCCGCCGAGGCTTGTTCTCATAGACAACTTTTCCCTGCCTACCTTGTTCCCACCACGGGTTATCAAATTGCAAACGGGATATAATATCCTGCTTCGAGATTTCCAGCATAAAAAAACTAAGATTAATTAATTAATCTTAGTTTACTAAAAATATTAAATTAAGATCAATCGATTAATCTTAATCAGGAAACTAAGTTCCTGAGGTCCAAGAGTTGATGTACTCTACTTGACTAGGGGTGAGGCTATCGATCGTCACACCCATAGCTTCTAGTTTTAACCGAGCAATTTCCTTGTCTACAGCTACAGGAATCAAATGGATACCGGGTTCGAGGTTACCCTTGTTTTGCACCAAGTATTCACAAGCAAGAGCTTGGTTAGCAAAGCTCATATCCATTACCGCACTAGGATGTCCTTCGGCTGCGGCTAGGTTAATCAGTCTGCCTTCGCCTAACACAACTACAGATTTACCACTATTGAGGCAGTATTCTTGGGTAAAGTTGCGGACTTGTTTCACTTCCTTAGTTTGACTAGCTAGGGCTTTGAGATCGATTTCAATATCAAAGTGACCAGAGTTACAAACGATCGCTCCATTCTTCATGGCAGCGAAATGCTCTTCCCGAATTACATGCTTATTACCAGTAACGGTAATGAAGATATCTCCCTCAGCAGCAGCAGCTTCCATAGTCATCACTCGGAAGCCATCCATCACTGCTTCGATCGCCCGGATAGGATCAATTTCGGTGACGATTACATTTGCGCCCAAACCTCTAGCTCTGGAGGCAGTCCCCTTGCCACACCAGCCGTAGCCGGCCACAACAATATTTTTGCCAGCCAAGAGAATATTAGTCGCCCGAATAATCCCATCAAGAGTAGATTGCCCTGTGCCGTAGCGGTTATCAAAGAAGTGCTTGGTGTCGGCATCGTTGACATTCATGGCAGGAAAAGTCAAAACTCCAGCCTTGAACATAGCTTGGAGACGCACAATACCGGTAGTGGTTTCTTCGGTAGTCCCAATCAGGTCTTTCAATTGGTGCTGCCGTTCTTTGACCATAGTAGCTACTACATCACAGCCATCATCCACAATAATATTAGGCTGGTAATCTAGGGCTGTTTGCACATGACGCTCGTAGGTGGCGGCATCTTCTCCCCGGAAAGCATAAACCGGAATCCCATAATCAGCAACCAAACTAGCTGCCACATCATCTTGAGTAGACAGGGGATTGCTGGCAATTAAAATTGCATCAGCACCGCCATTCTTGAGAGCGATCGCTAGGTGAGCAGTTTCGGTAGTAATGTGGCAGCAGGCTACCAACCGAAGACCAGCAAAAGGCTTTTCTTGAGCAAAGCGGTCTTGAATTTGGCGCAACACGGGCATTTCTCTTCCAGCCCATTCAATGCGTTGCTTTCCTTGAGGTGCGAGGGAAATATCTTTAATTTCGTACTTTTGCTGGACAATAGTTGCAGTCATAAATTTTTGTGTTTCGATTTAACTTCATAATTTGTTAGATTACCTTTAATAGATTAACTTATGCAACTGCCAATTGGGTACAGTACTTTGCCATGAATAAACATACTGAGGCACAAATTATCGCCCTAGAAGAACGTCTAAGGCAAGCTATGCTCAAATCTGACGTAGCGGAATTAGATGCTCTGATTGCTCCAGAGTTGATTTTTACTAACTATTTGGGGCATTTAGTAACAAAGGAAGAAGACTTAGCTATTCATCGATCGGGAGTTCTAGATTTTCGGGAACTAATCCCTTCAGAGCGACAGATTCAGCTCAATGAAGGGTTTGTGGTGGTTTCAGTGCAAATGCACATAGTAGGCAGTTATGCAGGGGCAGAAGTGGATCAAAGTTTCCGGTTTACTAGAGTTTGGGCTGTCTCTTCGACCGGGACTCTGCAAATTATGGCGGGTCATGGGGGTATGGTACAAACCTAGGCAACCCAAAGATTACGGGCAAACCGGAGGGCAAAGGTAATAAGAACTAGTCCAAACCAACTGAGAATTACATAACCCCACTTGGGACGCTCTGAGAGCCATAAACCGAGGGCGATCGAGAGGGAGACAATTCCATAGCTAATCCGGTTCACAGAAATAGTACTACCAGAGGCAAGAATTAGCCCCAATCCACAAAAGCCATAGGTCATCACTACGAGGCTCAACTTCTGGCGCATGATCCACAAGAGATAAGCTCCCCCCAGACTCATCAGAATATTAATAAAAGCATCACCGCCCAATAACCACAGCACCAGACCCAAGACGAGGTAGGCATAGCCAAGATTGGTGGAAGAAAAACGGCGGCGATTAAACCACAGGGCGATCGCTGTTAGGCAAACAATCCCAAAAACGATCGGGTGTAAAGGATTAACGATCGCAAAATTTTTCCAGTTATCCCAACCAATGATGATTTCCATGAACATATGGAGCCAACCATTGCGATCAAATCCTAGCTCTGGGCGCCAACTCCGTTGGGCAATAAAAAATGCCAAGGGTTCCTGAAATTTACCCCAACAATACAAGCTAAAAGCTCCAATTCCTGCTGTAGCAGCAAGACTAGCGGCGATCGCTCCAACTCCTCTTTTTTCCTTAATAGATACCAATAATAAAGCTGGAATCAAGGCCACCCCGGTCGGCCGAGTCGCCGTGGCCAAAGCTCCCCAAAAAGCTGTACTGGAATATTTACGACTTTCAAAACTCCATAGGGATAAGGTACTAACGAATAAATACAGCCCTTCTGTATAAATTACTGACCCGTAGAGAGAAAGGGGACATAAAGCCAAAACTGCCACAATCCACCGAGCAGCCTTCCCTCCATACTGAGATTTCATCCAGTAAAAAAGACAGATGACTGTTCCTAAAAACGCCCCATTGTTAATCAACACAGCCCCGACTCGAAATTTGATTCCTATTAGCATTAATCCCTTAGCTAGTAAAGAGTAGAGGGGGAAAAAGGCAATGGAATTGTGCTGCTTGCCATCGATCGCAAACCGATAACCCTTCTGGGCAATCTCCCGATAAAAATCACTATCCCAAGCGGCAAAAACACTCCAATCTCCAAAGACTGGCATAACATCTGGGGGAACTGGCAGTAGAGGTGCAATTCCCAGCATGACGACCAAGATTAGAAACCTAGTCCCGAACCAGAGGGAAAATATAAAAAAAGCATCCGGGTGGGATTCTCGGAATTTAGCAAATTTCTGCAAGATTGATAGGGGCTGGGGGTGTTTCTCTGCTGTCAGAGGCTCGTTATGAGGAGATAGTTTTTCTTCAGCAGTCATGTTTATTAGTTTTATTAGTCAAACATTTCAGCTAATTCTTCCGTAGAAGTACCCAGAATCCTTGCCAGACTGTTCATTTCGTTGTCTGAGAAGCCATCCCGGACTTCCGTTAATTCCTTGGCCGTTTTGCCCAGAATCCGGGCGATCGATTGAACTTGGGCATCCGATACATCTTTTCCATTAAATATGCCAATTAGTTCCTTGGGAGAGAGACGATAGGAATTACAAAATCTGGCAAATTCTTGATTACTAATATCTAGTTCTCGTTGTCGATCGCGCAACAGAAAAGCGATCGCCCGGCTGCCATGCTCAGGACGTTTGGCATTTTCTAGGTATTTCCGCACTAGCTTACTAACCTGACCAGAGTTACCCCCAGAGCGTTTTACTAGGTCACTACAAACCATTTGCAATGCCTTATTCAAAGTTTCATTTTGTTCCCGCAGGGATTCAGCTTCATTGAGAGCTTCGACAATCTTGGCGGCAAATTCTTGGGTGCAATACCCCACATCCATCTCTTCGTAAGAAATGGCAATGTAGGAGCGATAAGCATCGAATTGCAACCGTGACGATCGATTATTTTGCTTCATAAAACCAACTGTATTAGTCCAACACCTTGATATAAAAGCACTTTAGGTAGGTTGTGCCGAAATATTACTTACCGGGGATTCCTGCGGATTCGTAAGTTTTGACCCTTATCACCCTCTCCTTAACTATTTATAACTATAATCGAGAAATGGCAACTGATTAACTATCTTGATTTCAGCCCTAGCAGTGACCCTAGCTGGAGTTTGTTGACACAGATATTAATGCAGATACTAAGGCAGGTATACCGATGCCCTTAAAGTATAAATTACCTGAGCTAGAATTTTTCCTAAATTGACCGAAAAACTGGAATACAAGCCCCGATTGTTTTTTAATATTGTTTTTTTAATATTGAGTAACCCTAGCAACTAGCCATGAGTGAGCCAACCAACAAGCTATCAGGTGCAGATCTATCATCCTCTCTAAAGACGAAGCTGCCCTACGGATCAGAAGACCATTCAGAAAATCTTGATGAACCCTCCGTAATTGGCGGAGGTTTACCCATAATTACCTACTGGGCAAAAAAAACCCTCCAGCCAAAAGGGGCTTTACTCTGGAAAACCCTTAACCATAAAAGTTCCTGCCTCTCCTGTGCTTGGGGAACTGGAGGACAAAAAGGGGGATTTCGGAATGAAGACGATGAAATTTTGCAACGTTGCATGAAAAGTGTGGAAGCGATCGACTCTGAACTAATGGAGCCAGTCCCCGCTCAACTTTTTGCTAAATATTCTGTCTCTCAACTCCAGCAGCTAAATTCCCTAGAAACAAATAAATTGGGCAGACTGAGTTTCCCAATGATTCTCAGAGCTGGAAATTCTCACTATGAAAGGATTAGTTGGTCAGAGGTTTATGGTCTGATGACAGCGGCTTTCCAGCAACCTCCAGAGCGAGTGGCTTCCTACAGTTCTGGGCGATCGTCCAACGAAGCTGCCTATCTATTGCAATTGATGATCCGGGCTTTGGGTTCCAATAATCTGGCGGATTGTTCTGACCTCTGCCATATAGCTTCTACTGTGGGTTTGAAGCAAATGTTTGGCTCAGGGACTTCAATGGTTAGTCTTGAAGACTTAAAACAGGCAGATTGTGTAGTTTTGAGTGGTTCCAATGCCCCCGCTAATGCTCCCCGATTTCTCAATGAATTGATCCAACTCCGCGATCGGGGCGGCAAGGTAATTGTAATTAATCCTATTAAGGAAGCCGGATTAGTTAAATTTGGCTCCCCTGCCTATCCTCTCAAATCTTTGATCCCCGGCTCAGAAATTGCCTCTCTCTACCTCCAACCTATTTCTGGTAGTGATGTGGCTTTGTTTGTGGGTATCCAGAAGTCTTTACTAGAGCAGGGCTTAGTAGACCAAAACTTTCTGCAACAACACACCAACGGCTGGTCAGAAGTTTTGGAGCAAGCAGCCAATACTAGTTGGTCAGAGATTACTCAAACCTGTGGAGTGGAGCAAGAGGCGATCGCTGAGGCCGCCCAGATTATTGGCACATCCTCAAAAGTGGTATTTGCTTGGGCTATGGGAATCACCCAGCAGAAAAACGGTGTAGATAATGTTCATAGCATTGCTAATACTGCCCTAATTACGGGGAATGCTGGCAAAGTTGGGGCTGGAACCATGCCCATCCGGGGACATTCTAACGTCCAGGGTTTTGGGTCGATGGGAGTAACTAGTCAACTCAAGGAAGAAATTCGCCAAGCCCTAGAGAAACTCTTAGGCAAGCCTTTGAGTCGGGTGCAGGGTTACAATACCAGAGCCTTAATCGATGCAGCCGATCGCCACCAGATTGATACCCTCTTGTGTTTAGGGGGGAATTTATACGGAGCTAACCCCGACTCAACCCAAACGAAACGAGCCTTGGGCAATATTAACACCGTAATCTATGTAGCTACTAAGCCTAATTTTGGACATTTTCATGGCTTGGCCAAGCAAAATACTCTAATCTTGCCTGTTTTTACTCGATTTGAAAATCCCCATAGAACTACCACTGAATCTGGGAATAATTTTGTCCGGTTGAATGATTCCGGTTCTTCTCACTTGACAGGCAAACCAGAAGTAGATTTAATCTCTGAAGTGGAATTGCTGACAGAACTTGCCCATCGGTTACATGGCGATCGACCGATCGACTGGCGGCAGTTGCAGGATACGCACTATGTCAGAAAATTAATTGCCCAAACTATTCCCGGCTATGAAGCGATCGGCGATCTAGATGAAACCGAAGCAGAATTTACTATTAAGAATCGGGTTTTCCATACCCCCAAGTTTCCTACTCCTGACGAGAGGGCAACTATGTTTATTACACCTCTACCAGAATTAACTTTACCAACTTGGCAAGATTTTGGACTACCAGAAACCAGTCAGGGAATTATTCTGGCTTTAGGTACAGGCCGGAGTTATTCCCAACACAACACTGTAGTCTACAAAGATGGAGATTTTTATCGAGGAATGCCCCACCGTAATTGTATTTTGATGAATCAAGCCGATGGAGAAATTAGTGGATTATCTCCCCACCAAAGGGTCACAGTCCGCGGTGATGCCGGAGCTTTAGAGCGGGTGGA
>ENA-OBLH01000244-OBLH01000244.1-metagenomes-genome-assembly--contig:-NODE-244-length-19717-cov-4.95189_pt1 | contig 19717 bp, 27 predicted proteins | sample MGYA00153382_OBLH01 | MGnify analysis MGYA00153382
CCCCGCTTTCTCGATCTCGGCGCGCGCGAAGGCGGGGTCGATGCGGTGGAGCTTTTCGGGGGCTTCGCGTGCCGACCCTGTCGCCGCGACATGATCGACAACGATCAGCGTCCCACCAGGCTTTAGCGCCTTTAACAGCGCGGCGGTCGCCTTGTCGGCAGTGTCGGCGGGGAAGGGGGCCAGGTAGAGGTCGTGGAAATTCTGCACCGTGACGATCACATCGACGGGTTCGGGGATGGCAGGCGCGCCGAACGGCGACCGTATCGGTTTGACGTTCGCATAGGCCTTGGCAACCGTGTCTTGCTCGGTGCCATAAGCCGCGCGGAACGCCACGAATTCGGCAGGCTGGAAAGCGTAGACGACACCCTTCGGCCCCACGGTCCCCGCAATGACGCGGGTCAGGTAGCCGCCGCCCATCACAAAATCGACGACCTTCTGCCCGGGCTTGATCGCGGCGAATTTCATTAGTTCGGCGGGTTTGCGGGCCGCGTCGCGTGCCTTTTCGGCGTCGGGGCGGGACGGGCTGGCGAGCGCGGCAGCAACCGGATCGGCCTTGGGTGCCGCAACAAGTGTAAGCGGCGTGGCGAAGGTGACGGCGAGCAGCGCGGCGGCGAGCTTGTTCATGGCAGTCTCTCCTGACAATCAGTGTCGGCTGGGCGCTATACTACACCGGCGACCATTCGCCCTCAACCTCGCCCGCCGCACGCGCCACTTCTTCGGGCATAGGAATGGCGTCGCTCAGCCGGTCGAGCACCGCTTCGATGCCCGTGCCTGCCGCGCCCGACATCGGCATGATCTCGCATTTGGTCGCACGTTTCAGCTTGGCCGTGATCGCCTTCACGTCGGTAGGGCTCAGTGCGTCGACCTTGTTCAGGCCGATCACCTCGGGCTTGTCGATCAGGCCCGCGCCATAGATGTCGAGTTCTTTCCGGACCGTCCGCCATGCCTTGACCGGGTCGTCGCCGGTCGCGTCGATCAGGTGGAGCAGCACGCGGCACCGCTCGATATGCCCCAGAAACCGGTCGCCGATCCCTGCGCCGTCCGCCGCGCCCGCGATCAGGCCGGGGATGTCGGCGATCACGATTTCGCGGTGATTGTGCGTCGCGACGCCCAGTTGCGGGCGGACGGTAGTGAAAGGGTACGCGCCGACCTTTGCCTGTGCATTCGTCACCGCATTGATGAAGGTCGATTTGCCAGCATTGGGCAGGCCGAGCAGCCCGACATCCGCCAGCAACTTCAGCCGCAGCCAGACCCAGGCTTCCTCGCCCGGCCAGCCGCTGCCGTGCTGGCGCGGGGCGCGGTTGGTCGAGGTTTTGTAGCTGGCATTGCCGCGCCCGCCGTCGCCGCCGCGCAGGAAGACGCGGCGCTCGCCCGCCTTGGTAAAATCGGCGAGGACATGCTCCTTGTCCTCGCTTAGCACCTGCGTGCCGACGGGGACGCGGATGATCAGATCCTTGCCGCCACCACCGGTCATGTTGGACCCTGCGCCGCCCTTGCCGCGCGGCGCGCGGAAATGCTGGGTGTAGCGAAAATCGATGAGCGTGTTCAGGCCGGGGACGGCTTCGATGACGATGTCGCCGCCCTTGCCGCCGTTACCGCCATCGGGGCCGCCGTACTCGATGAACTTTTCACGCCGGAACGCGACCGCCCCGGGTCCGCCGGTGCCGGAGGACATGTAAATCTTCGCCTGATCGAGAAAATGCATGTCAGGCCGCCGCCATTCGCGCGAGGACGCCGAGTGACGCCATCAGCTGCTTGTACGCAATGTCGCGCGCCGCTTCGCGGGGCAGCCCCAGCGCATCGGCCATCGGCTTGCCAAGGAGCGAGTCGCCGAGTGCCATCAGCACCAAGGTCAGCGTATCCTGATGCATCGACACATCGTCATGGCCGTCCTCGCCCAAGTCATCCACGAGATGATGGATCGCCGACAGGATCGGGTCGAGCGCCTGTGTGTTGCCCGACATGATCATCCAGGTCGCCAGCGCGCCCGCGCCCTGCTGGTCGAAGGCGTCGAATGTCATGTCTACGATAAGACGCGGGTCGGCCTCGCCGCGCCGTGCGCGCAGCACTGTGGCACCGATCGTCGCGCACACGCTCTCAGCCAGCATCGCGGCCAGCGCCTTTTGCAGGCCCAGTGCCGAGCCGAAATGGTGCAGCACATTGGCGTGAGTGCGACCGACCTTGGCCGCGACGGCCTTCAGCGTCACTGCTTGTGGCCCCTCGGCGATCAGGATTTCGCGCGCCGCCTCGAGCGCGGCGGTGCGGCTTTCGTCGGGCGACAGGCGCTTGCGCTCGGTGGAAATGACTATTGACATGAATGTAAGTAAGCTCTAATCGGACTTTGAACCGGAGCCTTTAGCATGACGCCCGCAAAAACGACCATCAAAACACCTATCGACCTGACCATCACCCCGCGCGACCGGCGTTTCGGGCGCGATCTGGCGCAGAAGCGCTGGTGGCTGAACGGCGATCCCATTGGCTCGGCATTCCACAACGCGTTGTCGATTACGTTTCCGAGGGGGGAAGCATTCTTCGTCGAATCGGTGAAAGCGCACCGCGACGGTACCCCGCCCAAGCTCGCCGCCGAAATCCGTGCTTTCATCACGCAGGAAGTGATGCACAGCCGCGAGCATGTCTCGTTCAACAAGCGGGTCAGCGATGCGGGCTACAAGATCGACCATCTGGAGCAAGTGGTTATCGACACGCTGGCGCTGACCAAGGGACGGCCCGAAATTCTCAACCTCGCGGTCACGATGGCGCTCGAACATTACACCGCGATCATGGCGCAGATGATGCTCGCCGATGACAAGATGTTTGCCGGTGCCGACCGCGAGCTCGCCGATATGTGGCGCTGGCATGCGATTGAGGAGATCGAGCACAAGGGCGTTGCGTACGACACCTGGCTGCACGCGACGCGCGACTGGACGCGCGGCAAAAGGTGGCGGGTCAAGACGATCATGATGTTGATCGTGACGCAGCGGTTCTGGACCAAGCGCTGGGCGGGCACGCTCGACCTGTTGTCGCAGGACGGGATTACCGGCTGGAAAGCAAAGGCGCGGCTGGCGTGGTATCTGGTCGGCACCCCCGGTGTGCTGCGGCGGCTGTTTTTGCCCTGGGCGGCGTTCTTCCTGCCGGGCTTTCACCCGTGGAACCATGATGACCGCGCGCTGATCGGCAAATACGACAGCGACTTTGCGGCAGCGAACTTGCAGCAGCCCGCGCTCGCCGCTTAAGCTTCGGGGCATGATCGCCCCGACCTTGACGACCGAACGCCTGACCCTGCGCGCGCTGACTATGGCCGACTGGGAACCTTATGCCGCGATGTGGGAAGACCCGCGCGTCGTCGCCTTTATCGGCGGTGTACTGCGTCCGCGCGACGTGGCGTGGCCGAAGTTCGGGCAAGCGGCGGGCATGTGGGCTCTGGTTGGTTACGGCAATTGGGCCGTGATCGACCGCGTGGATGGCGTGTTTCTGGGCGTCGCGGGGCTATCGGACTTCAAGCGCGGCATTGCCGAGTTGGACGGCGCGCCAGAGGCGGGCTGGGCGTTCACCGCCGACAGCTGGGGACGCGGCATTGCGCGTGAGACGGTCGCTGCCGTCACCGGTTGGGCCGACGCGGCAGGGATCGCCGAGACGCGCTGCATGATCGACCACGGCAACATCGCTTCGGCCAAAGTCGCAGCGCGCTGCGGTTACCTGCCGTTCGCCGAGCTGGAGGGCGCGCGCACGGCGTTCAGGCGGCAAGCGCCAGCGTCGGCGTGAGTTCCAGCGCAAAGGTCGCGCACCGCTTTGCCACGCCCGCCGCGCGGCAGTCGCGCTGCTCCTCGCCAGTCTGGGCAAATCCTAGCTTCCGCAGCACCGCACCCGATGCAGGGTTATCGGTGAAGTGCCCCGACACCAGCCGGTCGATGCGGAGCGAATCGCGTGCCGCCGCCACGACCGCGCGCGCAGCCTCGGTCGCATAGCCACGCCGCCAGTGCGACGGCACAATCCAGTAGCCGATCTCGCTTTGCCCGTTACGGTCCGCAATACCGACGCCACCGATCAGGCGCGGCGCGCCGGGCGTCCGCAGGAAGACCAGCAGATCCGCCTCATGCGCCGAACGATCGCGACCGAGATAAGCCACCGCGTCATCGACCGAATAGGGCCAGGGTGCCGTGGCGAGCGTCATCACAACGTCCTCGCGCGCGAATGCCTCGGTCAGCGCAGGTGCATCATCGACCCAGCCGGGCCGGAGCAGCAGATTTTCGGTTCTTATGAACACCATAACTCTCCTCGGGCGAGCCAGTAGCGATGCTATGTGACACCGCACTGACGTTTCGAGGGAGTTAGTCTTTCAAGAGGGAAGGGTAACCTTTGCTCCCTCGCGGTCCGTCTCGACGGACCTTCGGGTCACCCTTGCGGCGACCCGTATTTCGGACCGCCGGTTATTCTGCTGCCGCTGCAATCGGCATATCGACCGAAACATACTTTCGGCCGAGCTTGCCAAGATGAAAGGCGACGCGGCCTTCGACGAGCGCGAACAGGGTGTGGTCCTTGCCACAGCCGACGTTACGGCCCGGCCAGACGCGGGTGCCGCGCTGGCGGACGAGAATGTTACCAGCGAGCGCATGTTCGCCACCGAATTTCTTGACGCCAAGACGACGACCGGCCGAATCACGACCGTTACGCGTTGAACCGCCAGCTTTCTTATGTGCCATCTGAAATTACTCCGCGGTCTTCTTGGCGACCGGCTTTGCAGCGGCCTTTTTCTTGGGGGCTTCGGCCACAGGAGCCTCGACAGGCGCAGCCGCTTCGACGGCAGGCGCGGCTTCGGCTTCTATCGGTGCCGCTTCCTTCTTCGCCTTTTTTTCCGCCACAGGAGCCGCACCGACGCTCACGATCTGGAGGATCGTGTGCTGCTGGCGATGGCCGTTCTTGCGGCGATAATTGTGGCGACGCTTTTTCTTGAAAACGATGACCTTGTCGGCTTTCGCTTGCGCGATGATCTCGGCGGCGACGGTTAAGCCGCTCTCGCCGGTCGAAGTGAACAGCACGTCGCCCAGCGTAATGCGCGACCCCGCCTCACCGTCCATGCGGTCGACGACGATCTTGTCTCCTGCGGCAACGCGATACTGCTTGCCGCCCGTACGCACGATGGCGAACATGGCACTACTTTCAAGTCAAAGATATTTGCCCCGAGGAGCGAACCCGCCGGGAAAGCAGCGCCGATACGGACGGGTAGGGCAGCTGTCAAGGTCGTCCGATTGCCGAATTCATGTGAATGATATGTTGTATCCTTCCTCGACTCGTGTATAGCCGCGCCATGCCTCGCCAGTTCCACACCGCTGTGCTCGACCGGATGGCTGTTGGCCTATCGGGCCTGTGTGTCCTGCACTGCGTGGTCAGCGTGCTACTGGTGGCGGCGCTGTCGGGCGGGGCGACTTTTTTCACCGATCCGCTGATCCACCGGATCGGACTGGGCGGGGCTGTGCTGCTGGCGGCGGTGGCGCTCGGCTATGGCTATGCAGAGCATCGCGCGACGCGGCCGGCGCTGATCGGGCTGGGCGGGCTGGCGGCGATGACAGCCGGACTGTTTGCGCCGCATGGCTGGCCCGAGATTGCGCTCACGGTGGGTGGCGTCAGCGTGCTGGCCGTCGCGCACTTGATGAATGCCCGGTTGAAGGCGTAAACCGGCCCGATGGGCCAACACGCACATACTCTTCACCACGGCGCACCGCTTGTCGATGCCGCACAAGCCGCGCTTGAGGCATCGGGCGAGCAATGGACCGCAATGCGCGCGCGGGTGTTCGATGCGCTGGCGGGCTTTGCGCGCCCGGCGTCGGCCTATGACATTGCCGAGGCGATGTCGAAGTCGGAAGGACGGCGAATCGCGGCAAATTCTATCTACCGCATCCTCGACCTGTTCGTGACGGCCAATCTTGCGCGGCGCGTCGAATCGGCCAATGCCTATCTCGCCAACACCCACCCCGATTGCATCCACGATTGCATCTTCCTGATCTGCGACACCTGCGGGACGACAACACATATCGACGACGACGCCGTGACCGGCGCGGTGCGCGCGGCGGCAGGGGCGACGGGGTTCGGTGTGTCGCGCCCGGTGATCGAGGTGCGCGGCGTTTGTGCGGCGTGCACCTAGAGCATTTTGCCCATACGCACGCCCGGAACAGGCGGACCTGTCTCTGCCATTTTCATGACCCGCTCCATCGGTTCGAAACCGCAGGCCAGATAAAGCGGCTCGCCCGATAGCGTCGACATCAGTTCGACTCGCTTGAACCCCGCCGAACGCGCCGCATCTTCGCAGAGGCCGAGGATCAGCCGCCCGACTCCTTGCCGGACAAAAGCCGGGTCGGTGTACATCGCCCTTACCCGTGCGGGCTCCGTCGCAGAGTCGAGTTTGCGGTCGTTGCGGAGCGTCGTGCTGTGGTTGCCGCCATAGAGCGTTGCGCGAAAGCTCCAGCCGCCGCAACCGGCTGCCACGCCGTTCCGCTCAATAAAGAAATAGGTGCCGTCGTCGATTAACTGAGTATCGAGGCCCATCGTAAGGCTGCTCGCGGCCAATTGTTCGGGGGTCAGAAAAGCGGCCTGATTTATCGCGATCGCCCTCGCCATCAAGGTGGAGATCGCGGGGATGTCGGTGGCGGTGGCGATGCGGTGGTGCAGTTGTGTCACGCTCCCCCTGTCGAATCAGCGCGCGCCCGCGTCAAGTATTTGAGTCGATTGCAGCGCGTGCAACGAGTCGATACTAACCCCGCATGTCCATTCGTCCTGACACGCCATTGCTCGACACGGTTCCGACCCCGCACGAGCTCCGTAAACTCAAGCCCGAACAGCTCCGTCAGCTCGCCGACGAGCTGCGCGCAGAGATGATTTCCGCAGTCGGAACGACCGGCGGGCATCTTGGTTCCGGCCTTGGCGTCGTCGAGCTGACCACTGCGATCCATTATGTTTTCGACACGCCGCGCGACCGGCTAGTGTGGGACGTCGGGCATCAGGCCTATCCGCACAAGATCCTGACCGGCAGGCGGGACCGCATCCGCACGCTGCGGCAGGGGGGAGGCCTCAGCGGCTTCACCAAGCGCACCGAGAGCGAATACGACCCGTTCGGTGCGGCGCATTCGTCGACCTCGATCAGCGCCGCACTCGGCTTTGCCATCGCCAACAAGCTGAACGACAAACCCGGCAAGGGTATCGCTGTCATCGGCGACGGATCGATGTCGGCGGGCATGGCCTATGAGGCGATGAACAACGCCAGCGCGGCGGGCAACCGGCTCGTCGTCATTCTCAACGACAATGATATGTCGATTGCGCCACCGGTCGGGGGTCTCTCGGCCTATCTCGCGCGCATCGTGTCGAGCCGCGAATTCCTGACCGTGCGCGAAGTGCTCAAAAAACTCGCCCGCGCTCTGCCCGGACCGCTACACAAAGCCGCGAAGAAAACCGACGAATTCGCGCGCGGCATGGCCATGGGCGGCACGTTGTTCGAGGAACTGGGTTTCTACTATGTCGGCCCCATCGACGGGCATAATCTCGAACAGCTCATCCCCGTCCTCGAAAACGTCCGCGACGCGGCAGAGGGGCCGTGCCTGATCCATGTCGTCACGCAAAAGGGCAAGGGCTATGGCCCCGCCGAGGCAAGCGCCGACAAATACCACGGCGTCCAGAAATTCGACGTCATCACCGGCACGCAGGACAAGGCACCGCCGGGCCCGCCGAGCTACCAGAATGTGTTCGGCGAAACGCTCGCGAAACTGGCAGAGACCGACAAGCGCATCGTCGCGATCACCGCCGCGATGCCCAGCGGCACCGGCGTCGATAAATTTGCGAAAGCCCATCCCGACCGCGCGTTCGACGTCGGCATTGCCGAACAGCACGCGGTAACCTTCGCGGCGGGCCTCGCCGCACAGGGAATGCGTCCGTTCTGCGCGATCTATTCGACCTTCCTCCAGCGCGCCTACGATCAGGTCGTCCATGACGTGGCGATCCAGAACCTGCCCGTGCGCTTCGCCATCGACCGCGCGGGGCTCGTCGGGGCCGACGGCTGCACCCATGCCGGGTCGTTCGACGTGACCTATCTGGCGACCTTGCCCAATTTCGTGGTGATGGCCCCCAGCGACGAGGCCGAACTGGTCCACATGACCTATACAGCGGCGGAGTATGACAGCGGCCCTATCGCGGTCCGCTATCCGCGCGGCAACGGCACCGGCGTGGCGCTTCCGGCGGTTCCGCAGAAACTCGAAATCGGCAAAGGCCGCATCGTCCGCAGCGGCAAGAAGGTCGCGATCATTTCGCTCGGCACGCGCCTCGAAGAAGCAATGCGCGCCGCCGACGCGCTCGAGGCCAAGGGGCTGAGCACCACGGTCGCCGACCTGCGCTTCGCCAAGCCACTCGATACCGACCTGATCCGCAAGCTGCTCATCGACCACGAAGTCGCGGTGACGGTGGAAGAAAACAGCATCGGCGGCTTCGGCGCGCACGTCCTGACGATGGCGAGCGACGAAGGGTTGATCGACGCAGGCCTGAAACTGCGGACCTTGCGGTTGCCCGATGTGTTCCAGGATCATGACAAGCCGGAGCTTCAGTACAAGGAAGCGGGGCTGGATGCGGACGCGATTGTGGATTGCGTGTTGAAGGCCTTGCGGGTGAACAGCGTGGGGGTGGTGGAGGTTCGGGCGTAAGAGCCGCGCGCCGCCCCCTTGATGTTTTACAACTTTGTGCATACATTCTATTTTCGGGCGATGCTCGATGAAGTTTGAATGGGACGAAGCCAAAGCACGAACCAATCTTAAAAAGCATGGCGTCGCTCTCGAAGTCGCCGAACGTGTTTGGGACGATCCGGCGCATTTGCTGGTGTTCGACCGTTACGAAGGCGGTGAAGAACGGTGGCACGCAATCGGATTGGTCAAGGGCATCATGATCCTGACCGTGGTTCACGCCTATCGGGGCGAAGACGATCAAGTGGTCCGCATCATCGGCGCTCGACGCGCCACATTGGGTGAAAGACGACGCTATGACACGCAGGATGACCGAAGAAGAGATTGACGCGCAACTCGCGCAGCTTGCGGCACTGTCCGATGGCGACATCGACACTGACGACATCCCCGAAGCGCCGAAGGAGAATTGGGCGTTCGCAGAGCGGCTCGGCCTCTACAAACCGGTCAAACGCCACGTCACGATGCGCCTCGACGCCGATATTCTGGAGTGGTTCAAGGGCCAAGCGGGCGGACGCGGCTACCAGACCGAGATCAACCGCGTGCTGCGGCAGCATGTGGTTAGGCGTTAGGTGAACTGCCACCGCAATCTGTGACAAGCCCGAGCTTCAATACAAAGCTGGTCTCGATGCCGATGTGATCATGGAGACCGTTCTGAAGGAGCTATGGGTGAACTCAGTAAAGGTGATTGAAAGGTGCGGGCTTGAGTGAAAGCTCTTATCCGAATAGCCTCTCACAATCGACCAGTTGGAGCAGACTAAGGTGGGAAAAATAACGGCTAGCGGATCGCGCCGAGGTTATACTGGAGCGACGTTCGCAGGCGGGACTCTATCCCCCAGCGCAAAAGCAACTCAAAAAGCACGCTTGGAAAAAGAGCGAGAAACAGTCGCTGAAAAAAAGGCGGTGATCGAGCGAATTGTTGAGCGACTGAAATTGGGCAGATCGTTAGACAAGCGGTTAGCGGCTCGTGTAAAATCGTCAGAACTAGCCATGGGAAATCAACTCGGGGATGCGTTGGCGGCAGCTTTGAAAATGAAGCCTTAGTCGTCAGTAATTCCGGGGACAGGAGAGGACTTCTGCAGACAGTCTAATTGATTGAAATTCTGCTTAGTGTCTCAGTTCGAATTTGGGCCGCTGACACCCGCCAGCCAAACACCTACATTCCTAGCGCAAAGCATGGAGGTCGAAATGCCGTTCACCGATGGAAAGACAATCACTGGCTGGGGGGTGGTTCGTTCTGCGCCGTGGCACCTAGCTGGCTTTTATGACGGCAAGGCCGACGCCAGCGCAAAGGCGTTAGAAATGGGGCCTGATTACATCGTTCGATGGGGCGAAAACCGCGAAGGGTCGGATGACTTCATCTGGACTGGCGAAGGGCTAAAAGGTGCCTAGGGGTTACGGTGACAAGGTTGTGGTGACAGCTTACTTAATCCCCCAACAGGTTACGGCGACAGCTTACTCAAGGCCGATACACCTCACGACGATGCGCGACGCGGACGACCGAGATAAGCAGGACGTCATCCAGAACCTTCGCGATCACGCGATAGTCGCCGATGCGGAAGCGCCAATAGCCTGTCCATTCCCCGACGAGCGGCGCGCCTGCCGTCCTCGGATCGTCGCGAGCGGCAATCTGGCTTTGCAACGTACGGAGGATGCGCGTCCTCGGTTCACTGCCGAGACGCTTCAGCTCCTTGAGCGCCGACGGCTCGAACTCAATCGTCCAGGCCAAGCTCGACGATCACTTGTGCGAGCGGAATACCGGTTCCCGGCACGAATTCCTTCCACCGCTTTTCGGCGAGATAATAATCTTCGAGATCGTCGATATATTCGGCGATCGCCGCACGGGCGTAAAAGGTCTTCGTCCGCCCCGTTTCCTCGGCAAGCGCCGCAAGCCGTGCCTCCAGCGTTGCGTTGAGTCTGATCGCGAGCATCGAATTTCTCCTGCTATACAAGTATAGCAGAATGGGTGTGGTTTCAAGACCGACGCGGTGATGGCCGCGCAGCGCGATCTGGTCGATGTGGTCGTCAAGGGCTGACAGGTCGGTCGACGGGGTGGTTTTGGCTTCCCCCGCCGGTTCGGCTTGCCCCTTGCAATGTAGGGGAATGCAGAGGACGCCGGTTCCCGCATGATTCGAGCCCTTATCCACGCCGCTTCTCTCTCGACCATGGGGCCGGACCATGCCCTCGCAGCGTATGTTTCAGGTGTGACCTTTGTGACCTTTGGCGGAAATCCGCCATTATGAAGACCCGTATCGACCAGCGACTTGTCGAGCTCGGCCTCGCCGACAGCCGCGCGCGGGCGCAGGCGTTGATCTTGTCGGGCAATGTCTTTGTCGGCGACCGGCGGATCGACAAGGCGGGGCAGAGCATCGACGCGGAGGCAGTGCCGACCGTCAAGGGCCGCGACCACCCTTGGGTGTCACGCGGCGGGGTGAAGCTGGCGCATGGCCTCGATCACTTCGGCTGGGATGTGGCTGGGGCGGTCGCCATCGATGTCGGCAGTTCGACCGGCGGGTTCACCGATGTGCTGCTCACAAAAGGCGCAGCGCGCGTCTATGCGGTCGACAGCGGCACCAACCAGCTCGCGTGGAAGCTGCGGCAGGACGACCGCGTCATCGTCCTCGAACAGACCAGCGCGCGCATCCTGACGCCCGCGCATATCCCGGAGTCCGTCGACCTCATCGTGTGCGATGCCAGCTTTATCGGTCTAAGCAAAGTCCTCGGACGCCCGATGGCCTTCGCCAAACCTGCTGCCCGCTTGATGGCGCTCATCAAGCCGCAGTTCGAGGCGGGGCGCGACGCGGTGGGCAAGGGCGGCGTCGTCCGCGACCCGTTGGTCCATACCGCCGTCCGCGCCGATGTGAAGGCTTGGGTCGAGGCGCAGGGCTGGACCGTCGAGGGGATCGTCACCAGCCCGATCACTGGCCCCGAAGGCAATATCGAGTTCCTGATCGCAGCATTTCGACAAATCGCTACGCCCGGCGAAACAAACGCCCTAGGGCATCGTTCAGGGTTGCAAGGAGTGGCGCATGAGTGAGCTGGCATCGAGCGGACAATTGCGCGCGGCCTATTGGCGCTGGGCACTGGTAACGGTGCCGCTGGTCGTGGTGCCGGGGTTCATTTCGGGCACGCTCAGCAATTCGGGCAGCGAGAACCGCTGGTACATGTTGCTCGACAAGCCGTGGTTCCAGCCCCCGAACTGGGCATTCCCCGTGGCTTGGACCGCACTTTATGTGACGCTCGGGCTGGCGGTTGCGCTGGTCCTCGACGCGCGCGGGTCGCGGTATCGCGGCTATGCGGTCGCGCTGTTTGTCGTTGCGATCCTGCTCAACCTGACGTGGTCGCCGGTATTCTTCGGGATGCACAAAATGACCGTTGCCCTGGTCATCATCGCCGCCATGTTCGTGGCGGCTCTGGCAACGACCTTTGCATTCGGGCGGGTGCGGACCAGGGCGGCGTGGCTGATGGTGCCGTATCTGGTGTGGCTGTGTTTTGCCGGGGTGCTCAATTACGAATTTATCCGGTTGAACCCTAATGCCGAGGGACTTGTCGTCGAAGCATCTGGCACCCAGATAGATATCATACGCTAGTCCTTTTCGGGAACCAGACCATGCAAACCGACAACCGCCTGTTCGACGATTTCGCTAAGTTCATGAACGGTGCCGCGGGCACCATCGCCGGGGTCGGCCGCGAAGCCGAGGCCGGCTTGCGCGAGCGCATGAAAGAGTGGATCGCGGGTCTCGATTTCGTATCGCGCGACGAGTTCGAAGCAGTGAAGGCCATGGCCGCTGCCGCGCGCGACGACGCCGATGCGCTGAAGGCACGGCTCGACGCGATGGATGCGGGCAAGAAGAAGTAAGCTACAGGCGCACCGCCGCCACGATTGCTCCTCCGGCCCCGGCCTGCACCAGCACGGCGCGCTTCAGTCCGGCGGGGGTTGCAGGCGCGGTATAGCTGGCTGCTTTCCCGTTCCAGCTGCCAAGCGACACGAGCTGCTTGACGATGTTGCGGTGCGGCAGGGTCCGTCCGTTGTTCTCGCCAGCGCGGATCGGCACTTGCACCGTGCGCGGATCATAGGCGACGAGCCAGACAGTCGCGGTTTTGTCGGTCGGCGCAGCGGCCACCGTCACTTGCGACCCCGCGATTGTTACTGGCGGTCCGGCCATGCGCGCATTGGCGGCAATCGCCGCCTCGACTTCGCCCTTGCGGCTGCCGAGTACCGCCGCACGACCGTTGACGATCACCTGCGGCGTCTGGACGTTGCCGCGCCCCTGCGCCTTTGAATAGGCCCATTGCCGCGCGGTATATTCGGGCCGCGCGTAGATATCCTTCCACCCCAGCTGGTCCCAATAGGTGACCGCAAAATTGAGTGCGAGGACATCGGGCCGGTCGGCGAGGCTGTCGAACACCACCAGCGCGGGCGGGCACGAGGAACAGCCCTGGCTCTGGTAAAGTTCGATGACAGCAGGGTGCGCGGCGTCGGCACCGCTGGCCGCTGAAGAAGGCGCGGCCTTCGCTTCGGGCGCAACGACAGGCGCGGCGAAATGCAGGCCGATGGCTCCGGCGCTTGCCAGAGCGAGGACTGCAAAAACGGACTTGGACATTGGTAATCTCCTTTGCCGTCGATACGCGCGCATCAGGCCGCAGGTTACGTTACCAGCGCAGCAATTTCGGCCCCAGCGCCCAGCCGAGCGCGGTCGAAGCCGCGATGCCGAGCGAATACCAGGTCAGGACGAAGCTCGCGGCGGCCTCGGGACAGTGCAGGCTGTAGACCGTTGCCGAGGCCGCGCCCGCCGCTAGCCCGATCACCGCCCCGGTCGCGCGCAGCCGGGTCGGCGCAAACCGGCGGACAATGAGCACCAGCGCGCCCGCAATCGGCACCGCAAACACCGCGATCAGCGGCGAACAGACCTGCCAGCTCTCGCCCAGCAACATCGCCATTCGGTCGTCGTGCGGCATGTCGGCAAGCTCGTTTGCGCTGACGAGGCCGAGCAGCGCCACCGGAATGGTCAGCAGCCACAGCCAGCGCGGGGGCCGCGCTTCGGGGCGGATCAGGGTCAGCAGCGCCGTGATACCGACCAGCGCCAGCGAGCCGGTATAGGCCAGCTTCATCCAGAACATCGTGCCCGCCATCGCCAGATCGAGATCGGGACGAAAGCCGAGCAGCGCGGCAATAACGACAAGCGTCGCTGCCATTGCTGCGGCAAGGCTCAGCCCCAGCCGCAGCGGCGCGGCATGGCGCGGCACCGGGGCGGTGTCGCGTGCCAGCGCGTCGATCAGGGCGTCGGTATCCATCAGTCCTGTCTCAATCTTTTGGCGAGGGCTTTAAGCCCGCGGTGGACCGACACTTTCACATCGGCCTCGGTAATGTTGTCGCGAGCGGCGGTTTCGGCGATGCTCAGCCCGTCGATCTTGGTTGCGCGGATCGTCGCGGCCTGTTTCGGCGTCAGCGTTTGCAGCGCGGCATCCACGTCGAGCCGGGCCGACACCGCATCCTCGAAGCCGCCGTCGCCCAGCAAATCGCCCAGATCGTCGAGCGACACCTCGTGCCGCGTGCGGCGGAAATGGTCGATCATCTTGTAGCGCGCGACCGCGAACAGCCACGGGCCGAACGCGCGGGTCCGGTCGTAGCTGGCGCGGCGGGTGTGGACGGCAATCAGCGTTTCCTGCACCAGATCCTCCAGATCGGCCGACGACATGCGCCGCGCATAGTAACGCCGCAGCACGGGGACGAGCGCCGACAGCAACGCGTGGGTGGCCGCCGCGTCGCCGTCGAGGCTCGCCTGCATGAGGTGCCGGAGGTGCGCTTCGTCGGATGCCACTTGGTGCCTATACGGCGAATTTGTGACAGGGGTTACAGTGCCGCGTTATCCACAGTTTCGCGCGCGCCAGCCTTGCATCGCGGGCCAAGGCGAGTCACGCGGGTCGCATGACATCGGTCGAAATCGATATGGACGGGCAGCGCGCGGCGCCCATCGACATGCTGGAAGCGTGGTTCGAGGCGCATGGCTGGACGCACGAGCGTATCGGCGAGGAAGAGATTGTGGCTTCGGCGCAGGGATCATGGGGCTTGTACGAGCTGCGCGGCGTGTGGCGCGACGATGACAACGTCCTGCAATTCATGGCGTTTCCCGACATCAAGGTCGCCGATCACCAGATGGCCACGGTGTACGAGGCAATCGGCCTTATCAACGAACAGCTGTGGCTCGGCCACTTCGAACTCTGGTCGGCGGGCGGCACCGTGTTGTTCCGTCATGCCGTCCTTATCGACAGCGGTGACGAGCCGGGGCTGAGTCTCGATCAGGCCGAAACCGTGATCGAGGCGGCGGTGGACGAGGTCGACCGGTTCTACCCCGTGTTCCAGTTCGTGCTGTGGGGCGGCAAATCGCCCAAGGACGCGATTGCGGCGGCACTGGTCGAAACGCGCGGTGAAGCGTGACCGGGGCGTGACGGGTTCGCTCTGGATCGTCGGGTGCGGGGCGATGGCGGGGGCGATGTTGTCGCGCTGGTTGGCGACGGGGATGGACGCGGCGCGGGTCACGGTGATCGATCCGGCGCTGCCGGTGTTCGCGGGGGTCCGCTCGGTTGCTACCCTGCCCGATGAAGCGCCGCCCGTGATGCTGATGCTCGGGGTCAAACCGCAGATGCTTGGCGACGTCGCGCCGGTAGTAGCGCGTGCTGTCGGGCCGGAGACGGTCCTGCTGTCGATCCTCGCGGGAACGCGCCATGCGACCTTGGTCGATGCGTTTCCGCAGGCCGCGCAGGTCGTCCGCGTGATGCCCAATTTGCCGGTTGCCATTGGCAAAGGCGCAGTTGCGCTCCACGCGCCGGGGGCCGAGCGCGCAGGCGTCACCGCCCTGATGGCCCCGCTCGGCCTCGTCGAATGGATCGACGACGAGGGGTTGTTCGATGCGGTGACCGCGCTGTCGGGATCGGGACCGGCGTTCGTCTATCGCTTCGCCCAGGCGCTTGCCGAAGGCGGCGCAGCGATGGGCCTGTCCTCCGACATGGCCGACCGTCTGGCCCGCGCCACCGTCGCGGGCGCAGCATCATTGGCAAAGGCGTCGCCCGAACCGCTCGGCGCGCTGGCCGACCGTGTCGCGAGCAAGGGCGGCTCGACGCGGGTCGGGCTGGACGTGCTCGACGACGGCGCAGCACTGAACGCACTGGTCGCCGCCGCACTGAAGGCCGCACAAGCGCGCAACCGGGAATTGGGCAACGGCTGAGGGCCAAAAAAAACCCATCACCGGCGCGACTCGGCGGGCCTTCGAAAACGGCTTATTTGTGTGCGTTAGCTTCCCTAGCTTCACCGGGTTAGACGCTGTTTTTCCAACATTTCAAAGAGCGATGGGCATAACAGCCCGGCGAGGAACTTATCAGCAGCCGTCGTTGTAGGAAAGCAATTTGTTCGTTATTTGTTCTAGCAGATGAACCGGTGCCGGAAGCGGCATCAGCGGGTCGGGAGTTCGGTGTCGAAATCGGCGGCTTCAGCCGGTGTCCGCGAAGCCGCAATGGCGGCACGGTCCTCTTGCGTGAAATCATCCAGCGTCAGCACATCGCGGTCGCGGCTCCGCAGCCGCTGATATTCGGCGTGCGACATAAGGACGAGGCTGTCATGCCCGTGATGCGTGATCGTCAACGGCGATTGCAGCGCCCGGCGACTGACCCGCCCGAACGACTTCGACACCTCGACGGAACTGACGGATTGGGACATGGCGGCACTCCTGTCCGGAATGTACGGATTTTACGGACATAATCAAGGTCGGATTGGTGCTGCGGCGAGGTATCCGCTCAGATTGCAGCTCTCTTTTTGAGGGCTGGGCTGAGTCTTCCCTCCTCTTGAGCAGCATAGCCCGCAACCAGCGCATCCCTCAATGGACGATACTTGAACATGTCGATGTGCACGGCATTGATTTGCGTAGCGTTACGCTTCAGGCCTCCAAAGTCCTTGCTTTTGGGATAAACGAGCCGGGGCACGATAAGATGGATGAGAAAACCAAACATCGTCCAGTCCAGTGCAAAACGATCAAACTTCCCTTTCGACTTAGTCCTGATGGAATATGCCTCAGGCACCTTGATGAATTGCCTCATGATCTCCTGACCAAATCCGCCAGACGCCTCAGGGGTAACGTCCGCAAGGCAGCCAAGCCTAACCGTGCAATTAGCTAGAACGCTGTCTGTAGGCAATCGTAGTAGCGCATCAAGTTCTTGCATATGTTGCTGGCTTAGCGCCACCTCGCTGTACATGCGCGCAGGCGATACGCAAATTCTCCACGCCACCGAGACAACTGCATGTGCCAGTTGATTGGCTTCGAACTCGATTGACGCATCAAATCCGTTGACTCTAATTTCGTTTTCCAACGATTTCAAAGCGTTGATCAAAGGCGCATCAAAGGCACGATTAAAGTCACTCTCACATTTCTTACAAAGAAGCGGCGCATCGCCAGTGTCGCTGGTCAAATGAGCATTCCCGTCGCCGTAAGGAATGCCAATTGCATTTCCTTTGCCAGCTATAAGCATGGCTGCGAATGCCGCCTTCGGAATTGCATGAGACATCCTCAACGCGCCGAAGCTTGGACAAAATGCACACAATCCGTTCATTGTTAGGGGTCTAGCGGAGTTTCAGTTCGAGAAAAGTCGCCTAGGTTCTCTCTCGAAATTGGATGGCTGCCTTTTCGGCTTGCAAACGGATGCCGACAGTCAGTAATCCCCGACACTACGCTCTCACCACCCCCTCACTCTCCCCGGCTCAACTCCATCACCAACGCGCGGTCCTCCGGTGGAATCAGGCCTTCGAGGACTTGCCAGAACCCGGTCACTGCTTCCTGCCCGGCACGTCCATAGGCCGCCGACAGGCGTTCGCGCAGGCGGTCGAACAGGTCGGTTTCGAGCGCGGCGCCCGCTTCGGTCAGGCGTAACAGTTTCTGTCGCCGGTCGGTTTCGCCGGGGGTGGTGGCGACGAGATCGCGGGTGGTGAGTTCGTTGAGGACGCGGCCCAGTGATTGCTTGGTTATCGCCAGCAGCCGCAGTAGATCGCCGACTGTCAGCCCCGGCTGGCGCGCAATGAAGTACAGCGCGCGTTGGTGCGCGCGGCCTAACCCGTGGTCGGCCAGCAATGCGTCCGCACTGCGGGTCATATGGGCATAGCCGAAATAGAGCAGCTCGACCCCGCGCCGGATTTCGGGTTCGCGCAGGAACAGCGGCGACGCGCGCGGAGTGGAGGAAATTGGGCCAGCCATGTTGACCTGTTCTGCCAGTCTGGATAGGCCGAGGCAAGACCTGCGGAGAGCTTGATGTCCAACTTTGCGTTCACGCCAAATCCGAAGTGCGTTGCGCCCGAAGCCCGCGCGACACTGCTCGCTGATCCGGGGTTCGGGCGGGTGTTTACCGACCATATGGCGATGATCCGCTATGAGGCGGGCAAGGGCTGGCACGATGCCAAGGTCGTGGCACGCGGCCCGATCCCGATGGATCCCGCGACTGCGGTGCTCCACTACGCGCAGGAAATTTTCGAAGGGATGAAGGCGTATCGCCACCCCGACGGTGCGACCGCGCTTTTCCGCCCCGAAGCCAATGCACGGCGTTTCAACCGCTCGGCAACGCGGCTGGCGATGCCCGAAATCCCCGAGGACTTGTTCATCGGCTCGGTCGAGGCACTGCTGCGCGCCGACGCCGACTGGATGCCGGACGTCGAGGGCGGCTCGATCTATCTGCGCCCCTTCATGTTCGCGTCCGAAGTCTTTCTCGGCGTCAAACCATCGTCGGAATATCTCTACCTCGTCATAGCCTCGCCAGCGGGTGCCTATTGGCAAGGCAGCGCGCGCGCGATTTCGATTTGGGTGTCGGAGCATTACACCCGCGCCGCCCCCGGCGGCACTGGCGCGGCCAAATGCGGCGGGAACTATGCCGCAAGCCTGCCCGCGATGGCCGAGGCGACCGCCCGAGGCTGCGATCAGGTCGTGTTCCTCGACGCGGTCGAGCGCCGCTATGTCGAGGAACTCGGCGGCATGAACGTGTTTTTCGCGTTCGATGACGGCTCGATTACGACGCCCGCGCTGTCGGGAACGATCCTCGAAGGCATCACTCGCGATTCGCTGTTGACGCTCGCCCGCGACGAGGGGCTGACGGTACGCGAGGAACCTTATGCGATCGACCAATGGCGCGCCGATGCCGAGAGCGGCCATCTGCGCGAGGCGTTCGCGTGCGGCACGGCCGCCGTCGTCACCAGCATCGGCGAGGTCCGCAGTGCCTCGGGCAATTTCATGATCGGCGCGGGCGGTCCCGGCCAGTTGACCGAACGGTTGCGCGACCGGCTGGTGTCGATCCAGCGCGGCACATCGCCCGATCCGCATGGCTGGGTGCACCGGATCGCCTGACCCCTTTGCAACCGTGCGCGACCTTGTCTAAGGCGCGCGCTCGCAGATGCTGGGGCGTCGCCAAGCGGTAAGGCAGCGGCTTTTGATGCCGCCATTCGCAGGTTCGAATCCTGCCGCCCCAGCCAGCGCGCACGCGGCGCGCGGCAACGTCAAGGGAGTCAGATTGTAACATGCCCGAGCGTCACCTCCGTCTGCTGATCCTCGGCTCCGGCCCGGCCGGCTATACTGCCGCTGTCTATGCCGCGCGCGCCAATTTGAAGCCGGTGCTGGTTACCGGTATCGAGCAGGGCGGACAGCTGACCACCACGACCGAAGTCGATAACTGGCCTGCCGATGCCGATGGGGTGCAGGGGCCGGAACTGATGCAACGCTTCGAAAAGCACGCCGCGCGCTTCGGCACCGAATTCATCTACGACCATATCCACACCGCGCATCTTGGCGAGCGGCCGTTCCGGCTTGAGGGCGATGGCGGCATCTACACCTGCGACGTGCTGATCGTCGCAACCGGCGCGTCGGCGCAATATATCGGGTTGCCGTCCGAAACCGCTTTCATGGGCAAGGGCGTGTCGGCCTGTGCGACGTGCGACGGATTCTTTTACAAGGACAAACCCGTCGCGGTGATCGGTGGTG
>ENA-OBLH01000245-OBLH01000245.1-metagenomes-genome-assembly--contig:-NODE-245-length-19696-cov-5.66422_pt1 | contig 19696 bp, 17 predicted proteins | sample MGYA00153382_OBLH01 | MGnify analysis MGYA00153382
GCGGGAACGACGCCTTGCCGATGCCGCTGTGGATGATCCCGGCCTTTTCGACGCGGTATTCGATCTGGCCGCCCTTGGCCGCTTTCACGGCTTCGCCGACGTTCATCGTGACGGTGCCGAGCTTCGGATTCGGCATCATGCCTTTCGGCCCGAGCACCTTACCCAGACGGCCCACAAGACCCATCATGTCGGGCGTCGCGATGCAGCGGTCGAAATCGATCGTTCCGCCCTGCACGATTTCGAGCAGGTCTTCGGCACCGACCACATCCGCTCCGGCTTCGCGGGCTTCGTCGGCCTTGGCGCCCTTGGCGAACACGCCGACGCGCACCGTCTTGCCGGTGCCCTTGGGCAGCGTGACCACGCCGCGGACCATCTGGTCGGCGTGACGGGGATCGACGCCGAGGGCGAGCGCGACTTCGATGGTTTCGTCGAACTTCGACGTCGCGTTGGACCGTGCCAGCGCGATGGCTTCATCGACGCCGTGCAGCTTCAGCGTGTCGACGGTGTCGGCGAGCTTCTTCGCTTTTTTGCTAATGAATGTCATGATTTAGCCCTCCACCACTTCGAGGCCCATTGCGCGGGCGCTGCCTTCGATGATCCGCGTTGCGGCATCGATGTCGTTGGCGTTGAGGTCTTTCATCTTGAGCGTGGCGATCTCGGCGACCTTGCTGCGCGCGATCTTGCCCGCGCCGACCTTGCCTGGCTCCTTCGAACCCGACTTCAGACCGGCAGCCTTTTTCAGCAGGAAGCTGGCAGGCGGCGTCTTGGTGACGAAGCTGAAGCTCTTATCCGCATAGACCGTGATCGTGGTGGGAATGGGCGTGCCCTTTTCCTCTCCACCGGTCTGCGAATTGAACGCCTTGCAGAATTCCATGATGTTGACGCCGCGCTGGCCCAGGGCCGGGCCGATCGGCGGTGCCGGTTTTGCGTCGCCGGCGGGGACGTGCAGGTTGATATACCCGCTGATCTTCTTTGCCATTTTTGGTCACTCTATAGAGGGGCGCAGCGAAAAAATGCGTTGCCCGGTTCAAGTTTAGCGGTCCGAACGACACGCCGAAACGTATCTCCCGCAGGTTCCCGCCGAAACGGAAGCGCGGCCCATAGGCGGGGATTGCGAATAAATAAAGTGCCTATCGACGCCGAAATTGCGCGTCGGGGGTTTGGGGCCATGTTGAGTGTTGGAGTGTCGTTGCGTTGTTGCGGTCAGCTTTGCCTTTAACGATGACTGCAAAGCGGCGCGTGGCGTTCGGGATTTCGGTGGCGGTGCATCTCGTCCTGATCGCGTTGCTGTTCGTTTATAATGCCGACATGCCTTCGGTGCGCCCCGAACGGGGCATGAGCATGATCGACATGCTGTCGGACAACGATACCAAGGCCCAGCCCGCGCAGGAGGCCGATGAGCCAGAGGTCGATGTGACGACGATGCCGGGTGAGACGCTGTTCCCCGTCGAACTGCCGATGCTCGCGCAGGTCGCCGCGTCGAGCGGGCCGGAGGGTGAGACGTGCGCGATCGCGGCGGCGATTCAGGCCGATCTGCTGGTCGATGAGGCAGCGCGGGCGGAGATCGCGGCGATCCCGTTCGACTCGCGCTCGGTCGCCAACGCCATTGTGTTATGGGTTGGTACGCCTGAGCACATTAGGCCGGTCCTGCCTGCAACCGACGCGGTGATTCTCAAGCGTTTACAATCAGTCCCGGAACAGTGCCTCGATCTCGACCAGGCGGGGCCCGACTTCATTTACGCGATGGTCGATAACCGCACTGTCTCGGTCGCGCTGGGCTCGGGAAAATGGCGCTGGCGAACATATTTCGATTTATTATCCGTATCTTTGCGTCCGTTGCCGTCCGCCGAACGTATATCCCCCGCGCCCGAGTATTAATTGCGCGTTCATCAGGGAGTACACCATGAAATCGTTCCGAAGTGCGGCACTGGCCCTTCTCGCCGGGGCATCGCTGCCGCTGGCTCCGGCCTATGCGTCGAGCCACCGCGAAGCACCCGGCATCACCGAATTGCGAAAAGTCGACGGCACCGATTTCTACATGTTCCGCAGCTATGAACCGGGCCGCGAAGGGTTCGTCACGCTGATCGCCAACTACCAGCCCGATCAGGGACCGGGTAATGGCCCCAATTACTACACGCTCGACCCCGATGCGATCTACGAAATCCATATCGATAATGACGGCGACGCGGTCGAAAATGTCACCTTCCAGTTCAAGATCACCAACACGCTGCGCGGCGGCACCGGGATCACCGTGAATGTCGGTGGCAAGACCCTGCCGATTGCGCTGCGCCAGGGCGGACAGATCACTGCGGGCAACGACGCGGCGCTCGGCGAGACCGAGGCCTATACGCTCCAGATGATTACCGGTCCGCGTCGCGGCGGTGCCCGCGCGGTGGCGACAGCCGCAGGCGGCGGAACGAGCTTCGGCAAGCCGGTCGATTACATCGGCACGAAAACGCTGCCGGCCTATGCGGCCTATGCCAACCAGTTCGTGACAGCCATGAACATCCCCGGCTGTGGTGCCGGGCGCGTGTTTGTCGGCCAGCGTGCGGAGGCATTCGCGGTCAATCTAGGCGGCACGTTCGATCTGGTGAATTATGTCCCTGTCGACGGCACGGCATTTCCGGGCGGCATCATGCAGAACCGCGCCAACGACGATCTGGTCGGCAAGAAGAACGTAACATCGTTCGTGCTCGAAGTGCCGATTGCGTGCCTGACCGGCACTGGCAACGGTGTCATCGGTGCGTGGACGACGGCGAGCTTGCCGCAGGCTCAGGCACGTCGCACGATGCCGACTTATAGCGCGCCCACGCTTCAGGGCGGTTCCTATGTTCAGGTCTCACGTTTGGGGATGCCGCTGGTCAACGAACTGGTGATCGGTCTGCCGCAGAAGGATTTGTTCAATGCGGTCAAGCCGACTGCCGATGCTGCTTTGGCCGACTATGTTACCAATCCGACGTTCCCTGCATTGCTCGACACGCTGTTCCGTGCGCCGGTCAATGCGACGCTCGGCACGAACTTCGCCAGCATCGCGCCGAACAACTTCCCGCGTAACGATCTGGTCGCCACGTTCCTGACCGGTATCCGGACGCTCAACCAGCAGTCGCGGGTAACGGCATCGGAAATGCTGCGCCTGAACACGGCGATCGCGCCGACGCCACAGGCACGGCAGAGTGCGCTCGGCGTGGCCGGTGACGATCTCGCGGGCTTCCCCAACGGTCGACGTCCGGGTGACGATGTTGTCGATATCGTCCTGCGGGTTGCGATGGGTCGCTTGTGCCATCCGGTGCCGATCAACGGGACGCCGACCGATCTGGGGCTGTGCACACCCGCCAACGCGCCGGTCGGCACCGCGCCGTTCACCGACGGCGCGCCGTTGAGTGCAGCGGATGTCGGAAATGCTTTCCCGTATCTCAACACGCCGATTGCCGGGTCACCCGGGCATGAAGCGCGCAACCCCAATTGAGGAGGACGATCATGGCAAGATTGAACTATAAACTCCTCGCCGGGGTCGCGCTGTCGGGGTTGCTGACTGCGTGTTCCAGCGGCTCCGACATTGCCGCGCCGCCGCCGGTGGCGACACCGGCACCGCCGCCGACGGGGCTGCAAAACCAGTTCGGCGCGGCGTTCTCGGCGCTGTTCGGGGCAAGTGTCGATGTCGAGGCAACCGAACCGTCAGCGGGGGCCGTGCCGCAGCAGGATCTCACGACCGAAGCGGTCGCGGGGTGAGTTACGATCCTCCGCTGCAGGTTATCCTGCAGCGGAGGATTGCACTGTCCAGAAAAGTGCCACCATTCCCCGCGTGACGCGCAAAATCCACACCGCTAGGGTGCGGCGCGAACGGGGAGTGGCGCGTGCGTTTAGGCTGGGACGAAATCAAGCGGCGGGCCAAGGCGTTCAGCGAAGACTGGGCCACCGCGCACTATGAGCGCGGCGAAACCCAGAGCTTTTACAACGAGTTCTTCGCCATCTTCGGCATCAACCGCCGTCAGGTCGCAAGCTATGAACAGCGCGTCAAGCTGCTCGACAACAAGCACGGCTTCATGGACCTGTTCTGGCCCAAGGTGTTGTTGGTCGAACAAAAGAGCGCGGGCCTCGATCTTCGCAAGGCCGGACGCCAGTCGATGGATTATGTCGATGGCATCCGCGCAGAGGATCAGCCGCGCTACGTCCTGACCTGCGATTTCCAGCGCTGGCGGCTACTCGACCTCGAAACCCGCAGCGAATTGTCATTCGCGCTGTCCGACCTGCACAAACATATCGAAGCGTTCGATTTCATGCTCGGGCGGCGCACGACCTTCACCACCCAAGCCTCTGTCACCATCAAAGCCGCCGAGCTGATGGGCAAGCTCCACGACGCGCTGGAGGACAGCGGCTATACCGGCCATGATTTGGAAATGCTGCTGGTGCGGCTGCTGTTCTGCCTGTTCGCCGACGATACCGGCATTTTCCAGCCCAAGGATATCTTTCTTCAACTGATCGACAGTGACACCGACCTCGACGGGCGCAACGTCGGACGGATGTTGAACGAATTGTTCGACGTGCTCGATACGCCAGAGGACAAAAGGCTGACCGGCCTGTCGGGTGAGCTCAACGCCTTTCCCTATGTCAACGGCGCGCTGTTCACCGGGCATGTGCGGACGCCGGTGTTCGACAAGGACATGCGCGCGCTGTTGCTCGATGCCGCGCGGCACGACTGGTCGGGCGTGTCGCCTGCCATTTTCGGGTCGCTGTTCCAGTCGGTGATGGATGCCAAGGAGCGCCGGGCAAAGGGCGCGCACTACACGTCCGAAGCGAACATCCTGAAAGTCATCGGGCCGCTGTTCCTCGACGAGTTGCAGGCCGAACTGGCGCGGCTGGTGACGCGCAAGACCGGGCGCAATCCGGCGCTGATCGAGTTTCAGCATAAGCTGGCGCGGCTGACCTTTTTCGATCCGGCGTGCGGCTGCGGCAATTTCCTCGTCGTCGCCTATCGCGAAATCCGGCGGCTGGAGCTGGAGTGCCTGAAGGCGCTGTACGGCGACCAGATGACCGATGTGTCGCTGCTCAGCCGCGTCACCGTCGATCAATTCTATGGCATCGAATACGAGGAGTTCCCGGCGCGCATTGCCGAGGTGGCGATGTGGATGGCCGACCATCTGGCCAACAACGAACTGAACGAGGCATTCCGGCTGAACTATGCGCGGATTCCGTTGCGCGATTCGGCGCACATCCGCCACGGCGATGCGCTGGAGGTCGACTGGGCCGAGGTGCTGCCACCCGCGAAGTGCAGCTATGTGATGGGCAATCCGCCGTTCGTGGGGCACCAGTGGCGCACAGAGATTCAGCAGGCTGGGATGCATCTCGTTTGGGGTTTGACCGGACAGTTTAATCGGCTGGATTATGTGACCGCTTGGATCAAGAAATCGGTGGTTTATTGCATTCCGAACAAGCGCATAAGAATTGCTTTTGTTGCGACGAACTCGATTTGCCAAGGCGAACAAGCAGGTATCCTTTGGCCACATCTCTCTGCTCTTGGTGTGCACATTCATTTTGCACACCGGACATTTGTATGGAGCAACGAGGCGTCAGGTGTCGCGGCGGTTCATTGCGTCATCGTTGGCATAAGCTACACCGAGCCATCGGCACCGGTCATCTATGATTATGCGAACCCGAGAGGGGAGCCGTTGCTCGTGCCCGTCAAGCGCATCAATGGTTATCTCATAGATGGCCCGTTCATAACTGTTCCCGCTAGAGGCCAAGCTCCAATCGGGCTGCCAGCGATGTTTAAAGGCAGCCAGCCGACAGACGGTGCGCGTTTGAAAAGACCCGAGGGAGGCTACGTCACAACGAGCAACCTCATTCTTGATGCACAAGAGCGGAGCCATGCTCTCTCAAGAGACCCCGATATCGAAAAATGGCTTCGGCCCTATGTCGGCGGCGAGGAATTGATTTCAGGAGATTGGCGCTGGTGCCTTTGGTTAAAGGATGCTGACCCAAACGAGCTCCACCGCTCGCCAGAGATAATGGAGCGCTTAGAGCGGGTCTCGCTAGGTCGCTCGAAAAGCCCCACCGCATCCGTAAGGAGCTTTGCAAAATACCCGACCCTGTTCACTCAAAACCGCCAGCCTACGCAACCGTATATTGGTGTGCCGGAAGTCTCGTCTGAAAGTCGGGATTACATCCCAATAGGGATGCTAACTCCCGACGTTGTTGCATCGAATAAACTACAAATAATCCCGTTAGGGACATTATTCCATTTTGGCGTCCTCACATCGTGGATGCATATGGCATGGATGCGAACGGTAAGCGGTCGGCTGAAGAGCGACTACAGTTACTCCCCGACCGTCTACAACACGTTTCCTTGGCCCGACGCTACGGACGCACAGCGGGGCAAGATTGAAATCCTCGTCCAAGCCGTACTCGACGCGCGCGCCGCGCATCCAACTTCAAGTCTGGCGATCCTGTACGATCCACGTACGATGCCCCCCGACCTGCGCCGCGCGCACGCCGCGCTCGATAATGCGGTCGACAAACTCTACCGACCCGCACCGTTTGCGAGCGACCGCGACCGGGTGGAGCATCTGTTCGGCCGCTACGAAGCGCTGGTGAACCCGCTTGAGCGCGTCGGCATCGCGAAGAACCGGCGGGTGGCGAAGGCGAAAGAAAAGGAAGCGTCAGCGGAGTAAATCCGCTGACTCGTCGGTCGGGTCGCTGCGCGCCCGCCGTCCGGTCTCCGCCGTCTCAGGATTAGCTACCGCTAATCCTGTGCGGACAGCAAACAGGGCGTGGCCCTATTTGCTCCGTTCGACTTGCTCGAACTCCAGTTCCACCGGCGTCGCACGACCGAAGATCGACACGCTCACCTTCACGCGGCTGCGGTCGAAATCGAGCTCCTCGACGATACCGTTGAACGACGCGAACGGCCCTTCGAGCACCTTGACCGAATCGCCGATCTCGTAATCGACCTTGATCTTTTGCTTGGGCGCGGCGGCGGCTTCTTCCTTGGTGTTCAGGATGCGCGCGGCTTCGGCTTCGCTTATCGCCTGCGGCTTGCCGCTGCTGCCCAAGAAGCCAGTGACCTTCGGCTGGTTCTTGATGAGGTGGTAGACGTCGTCGCTCATGCTGAGTTTCGCCAGCACATAACCGGGGAAGAACTTGCGTTCGGACTGCACCTTCTTGCCGCGGCGGACTTCGGTGATCGTTTCGGTCGGGACTTCGACGGACTCGACGAACGGTTCGAGGCCCAAGCGCGTCGCGTCGGCCAATATGGCGTCGCGGACTTTGTTCTCGAAACCCGAATAGGCGTGAATGATGTACCAGCGCGACATGAAAAGTCCTGTGTTATCGATCGGTTATTTGGCCCACTAGGCCTTTGAAACGAAGCCGAGCAGGAACTGGACGATCCCGCTGAACGCGCTGTCGAGCGCGAAGAAGAACAACGCCAGCAGGACGCACATGATGATGACCATCATCGTCGTCATCATCGTCTCGCGCCCGGTCGGCCACACGACCTTGCGGGTCTCTGCCTGTACCTGGCGGACGAATTCACCGGGGGATGTGCGTGCCACTGCTTCAGTCCTTTTCATGCGCCTTCGGACAGCCGCCCGGCCCCGCTGGGTTGCGGAAAGGGTAGGCTCGCCGATGTCGCGAAGTCATTGGCATAGCGAGGGGGGAAGGGGATAGCAAGACGGGGTGGGACTAACCCCCCACCCCGTATTTCGCATAAGGTTCCGCGACTCTCGGCCAGATTATCTTTGCGCCCTTCATGTCCAATGCTGCGCCCGCTGCGTTGCCGGTGCGCTGGCGGATGAGCGCGCGCAGGTAAAGGCTTTCCGCTTTATCGGGCGATTGCTTCAATACCGCTTCAAGATCGGTCAGTGCCTCTTCCGTGCGGCCCATGCGGAAATAAGCGAGCGCGCGGCTGTCGAGGGCGGCTGTGGGCGTTGAACTGAGCTCGATTGCTTTGGTGCAATCCTTCAGCGCGCCGTCGAGTGCGGTGTTGGTCAGTCCCCGGATCCAGCAGCGTGCGTTGAGCAGTGACGTATTTCCGGGATATTCGACGATTCCTGCATCGAGCGTCGAAAAGGCACCTTGGCGGTCGCCGCCGTCGGCTTGAACCTGCGCCTTCGCCCCGATCAGCTCGGGCTTGTTGTCGCCGCCGACATCGATGCGATCCTGCAACAGGGCGAGTGCCCCGTCGCGGTCACCGCCTTCGGCCTGGGTTTCGGCAAGCCGCGTGATCGCTTCGACCGATTCGGGGTCGAGATCGCGCGCGGCGGCGGCGTCTGCCTGCGCTTTCTTCGTGTCGGATAGCGCATAATAGAGCGACGAACGGCGCAGATGCAGGTTCGCGGTCGGTTCGATCTCGATAGCCTTGGTCAGGTCTGCAATCGCAGCGGTGCGGTCGTAGATGCTGGCGTGGAACCACGCGCGGGCGGCGTAACGCTCGGCCTTGTCGGGTTTGTCGGCGATGCGTTTGGTCAGGACGGCAAGCATCGGCGCGGTTAGTTTGCGGCGCTTCGCATCCTCGGCCTGCTGCCAATAGGCAGGTGCAGGATCGGGCGCGACGACGCGCAACGGTTGCGCCTTCAGATCAGCGAGGCGGCGGCGTTCGGCGGGTATGGCGCTCGCCGGAATTTCGGCACCCGATCCGGCGACATGGGTGACGACCGTCCATACACCGCCCGTCAGTGCCGAAGTCCGTACGATCCGGCCACCGGCAACGGTTTCGTCCAGCGCGCCCTTGCCCTCGACGGTATAGCCGCTGGCTCCATCGGGCAGGGTCAGGCGCGTCGTGACCGAGGTGCTGCCCGGACGCCCGGTCGAGACCGGAATCTCGCGCCACGCGGGACGGGTCCGGTCGGGCGAGAAATTATTGCCCGACAGGACTTTGTCGAGCGACAGTTTCCACCGCTCGTTGTCGCGTTCCCAACTCGTGTAGCTGAGACCAGTCGCTTCGATCCGCGCGGTTCCAGCGGCCTCGTCGAACTTGAAAGTGTAATTGGCAATCGCCGGACTGGCGACGAACGGGCTGATCGTGCGCGCAACGAGCGTCTCAAGCTGGTCCTTGTCGGCCTGTTCGGACATCGACCGGATCGCTTCGCCGAAGCCGCCGCGCACGGTGACGACGACGCTAAACGGCGCCGGTAGACGAAACCCGGCACGCTGGTCGAGGTCGAGCGCGACTTCGAAAGCGGAGCGCGCGGGTGCGCGCGTTTCAACCTTGAGTAGTTCGGCACCGCTCGCACGGACGGGCAGTACCCAGCCGAGTGGCGGGGTATCGCGGATATCCTCGTAGCGCGCGCCTGCACCGGTACCGTCGAGCCAGAGCGTTTCGCCGCCGACGGTCGCCTTTACAAGGACATGGTCGAACGCGGCGGCGGCGGGCAAACGCTTGATGACGACATCGCCTGCCGACAGGCTTGCCATCACCGCTTCGGTCTCGATGCCGAGCTTGCGGAGAATGGCGAGCAGCATCAGCGTCTTCGCCTTGCAATCGCCATAGCGCAGCGACCAGCTTTCCGCCGGAGTCTGCGGGACGTAATTGCCCGCGCCGAGTGCCACGAGCTGATAGCGCAATTTGTCCTGCACCAATCGGAGCGCGGCAGCGGCGCGGCGCAGCGGGTCGGTGTCGGCAGCAGCGATCTTGGCGACTTCGGCGTCGAGTGCGCTGCCCGGCGCGATCAGGCCTTCAGTGACATAGAGCGGGGCCATGACAGTGGCGACATCGGCCCAGCCGGTGAAGCTCGAGGTCTCGACAATCGGGATCGGGCGGAAGCGTTGCGGCGCGTCGTTCGGAATTTCGGGAAGTTTGGGCAGCGGTCCGACGATGCTGAGTTCTTTATACCCGCCCGCTTCGACCGGGGTGCGCGCCGCGCCGTCGCCCGCCTGCCAGCGGATATCGCTTTCCTTCGGCCACATAACGCGGGCGCGGGCATAGCCGGTGCGGGCGGGGAGGAAGATGAGTGGTGCAGCACTCTGGATGCGGCCTTTGAGCGTCGCATCCTTGAGCGTGGTCGAGACGACGACACGCAGCAGGTCGCCGACGCGCAACCCCTCGACGGGCATCGTCGCGGTCAGCACGCCGTCGAGGATGCGTTGGCTTAGCTGCTGTTCGCGGCGCAGCACGGTGAACGGCGTGCCGCCCTTGACCAGATCGATGCGTTCCGCGCCGCGCAGGATTTCGACTTTGTGGACGATGAGGTCGCCATGCTGCGGCTGCCACGGGATCGAGATGGTGCCGATGCGCCCGAGCACTTGCGTCGAGGCCGCACGTTCGACCGTTTCGCGGTAGGTCCAGACCTGCCCGCCTTCGAGCCGCTGCTGCACGTCGAGGACAAGGCCGACGGGGGCGTCGCTACCGAGTTTCGCGGGGTCGAGCGGCGGTGCCGGGGTGATCCAGCCAGGGGCGGGTGCGTAAAGGGGTTTTTCGCCCGCGATGGCGGGGATGGAGAGAGCGATGAAGGGAAGCGTGAACGCGGCGGCGCGAATCATGTGGTTGGGTGCTCCGGAATTTGCACCACGCTAGCGGGGGTTAGGCCACGGGCAAAGCCCGCGTCGTCGTCGGTCGCTGCGCGCCGTCCGGCCGTTCGGCGAGTCAGAAAATAGCTTCGCTATTTTCTGCCGCCTCCGGCTTGGCAGGGGAGCTCGGACTCGAACCGAGGGCCTTCGGTTTTGGAGACCGACGCTCTAACCAGCTGAGCTACACCCCTGCAGCCGGAAGCCGCGCAATACGCGCGCGGATGAAAACGTGCAATCCCGGGCTTCGTGCTTCAGGCGACTTGGCGCTTGGCGGTTTCAAACAGGTCGCGGGCATCGGTCGCCGACATCGGACGTCCGAACAGATAGCCCTGCACCTTGCGGCAGCCCAGACGCCGGACGAGCTGGTACTCGCTGTCGGTTTCGACCCCCTCCGCCGTTGTCGACATGCCAAGGCTGTCGGCCATGGCAACGACCGCACGGATGATCGCCAGTGCCTCGGGCACGTTCTTCGCCGCGCCCTGAACGAAGCTGCGGTCGATCTTGATCGTCGAGAATTTGGTTTTCGACAAATAGCCGAGCGACGAATAACCGGTGCCGAAATCGTCGAGCGCGAGGCGGATACCGAGCTTGAGTAATTGTTCGAGCACCGCAACCGCGCCAGTCCCTTCGCGCATGAACACACTCTCGGTGACTTCGAGCTCAAGCCGCTGCGCGGGCAGGCGGCTGTGCGCCAGTGACGAGACGACAGCGGTAACAAAGTTCGGATCGGTGAGCTGCTCGGCGGACACATTGACGGCGATACGAACGGTGTCGGGCCAGCGCATTGCCTCTTCGCAGGCCGAACGCAGCACCCATTCACCGATGGGGGCGATCAGACGTGCTTCTTCCGCCACCGGCACGAAGCGCGCCGGGCTGATATTACCGAGCTCGGGATGCTGCCAGCGCAGCAGTGCCTCGAACCCTTCGATCACGCCGCCGTCGGCACTGACGACCGGTTGGTAGTGGATGTGGAACTGGTTCTTTTCGAGCGCCTGACGCAGCGCGATTTCGAGGACACGGCGTTCCTCGGCATGGGCGTGGAGTTGCGGCTCATAGGCATTGTGCGCGCCGCCGCCCTCGTCCTTCGACCGGTAAAGCGCGAGGTCGGCCGACCGGATCAGCATTTCGACCGATCGCCCGTCGCGCGGGCCGATGGCAGTGCCGACCGAGGCACCGATGTAAAGGGTGTGCTGGTCGACCTCATAGGGCTTCGACAATGTTTCGATGATGTTGCGCGCCAGCCGCGTCATCTTGGCGCTATCGCTGGCGTCGCGGACGACGACACCGAATTCGTCACCGCCCAGACGTCCGCACATGTTTTTGTCGGTCATCAGACTTTGGAGACGTTCAGCAACGCGGGTCAGCAGGCGGTCGCCGATCGGGTGACCCAATGTATCGTTGACTTGTTTGAACCGGTCGAGATCGATCATCATGAAGGCACACCGCCCGCGCCAGCGTTCCGATTCCGCCATCGCCTCGCCCAGTGCCTCGGTCACTTGCAGGCGGTTGGGTAGCCCGGTCAGCGTATCGAACCGGGCCATATGGTTGATCTTGTCGGCGGAACGGCGCTGCGCCGTCACATCCGATCCGACACCGCGAAACCCGAGAAACGATCCACGTTCGTCGTAGCGCGGCGAGGCCGACATCTCCCAGAAATGCGATTCGCCGCCGATGGTGACGGGCATGATCAAATCGGAAAAGCTCTCGCGCCGCTTAAGTTTTTCGGCGAGTTCGCGCAGACCGGCCGAGAAATTACCGGCCTCCCAAGTCTCGCCGGCAAGGATCTGGAGCAGCGGCTTCGCCTCCAGCGCCTCGCTCTCGACACCGATTGCATAAGCAAAGCGCGGCGAGACGTGGGTCAGGCATTTGCCGGCATCGGTCTGCCACATCCAGTCGCCGCCCGAATCGTCGAATTCGCGGAGCAGCAAGCTGACGACTTCGTCCTTTTCGGCAAGCGCCAATTCGGCCGATTCATGGACGACGAAGGTCCGGCCAGCCTGGAGGCAGGCACCGACAAAGCCGCCCGCGAATATCGCTGCGATGCCGCTGACGATCTTCAGATCGAGTTGCCACATCGCATAGGCGACAGCACTGCCGACAATCAGCAGGAAAGCCGATGTCGCCAGCGGGATTGCCGACAGGGCGAATGCACATCCTGCCATCAGGGCGGTCATTACAGCCCATAGAATGAGCAGTTGCGGCGGCGTGGCATAGGGCGCGAACAGGATGAAGCCGGCACCCCAGCACAGGCCCATCAGCGTCGACCATATCGTCTCGTACTGGAGCTCGGCGCGCGTTGCGGTTTGCACGCTAATGCCGCGCTGGCGCAGTTTGGGATAACCGGACATGGCGACGATCGTGCCGCTGACCAGCGACCAAACGTAGACATAAAGCATCGGCGCGTGGCCCATGATCGCAAACACGACGGTCGCGATGGCTGCCAGCGAGACCACCAGACGCGCCGCCGCCAGCGTATGGATCACATTGAGCTGGGATCCGCGCACGCGACCCCAGTCACCGATCAATGGTTCGGCAAGGCCGAGCACGGTCATCCAGGCAACCGGCTGCGGTGCCGATTCGGGGAGTGGAGGTGTTTTTTTGGTCACGCAGCAACGTGTAGTTGCCAACTCTTAGCTTTCGGTAACTGCGGCGCTGCGCTTTTTATCCAACGCTCGTTATCCGGTGCTAGGCCGCAAGGGCGTAGGGCTGTATCTCGCCCGACAGATACAGGTTGCGTGCCTTGGCTCGGCTAAGCTTGCCCGAACTGGTGCGCGGTAGCGTGCGCGGCGGCACCAGCTCGACGACGCAATTCATGCCTGTGATCCCGCGCACCTTCTCGCGGATGGCGTCGCGCAACCGCGTGCGTTCCGCGTCGTCGGTGGTCCGGCACTGGACCAGCACGGCGGGTGTCTCTTCGCCGCCGGGAGTCGTAATGGCGAAAGCGGCGATATCGCCTGGCTTGAAGCCGGGCAATTGCTCGACCGCCCATTCAATGTCTTGCGGCCAGTGGTTCTTGCCATTGACGATGATCATGTCCTTGGCGCGGCCGACGATGTAGATATAGCCGTCGGACATATAGCCCATGTCGCCGGTATCGAGCCAGCCGTCCTTCATACAGGCAATTGTCGACACATCGTCGCGGAAATACCCCTGCATGATCGACGGCCCCGCGCACCACACTTTGCCGACGGCGCGCTCGGGGAGCGGCGATCCGTCCTCCTCGCGGATTTCGATCGCCATGTCGCGCGCCGGCTTGCCGCAATTGACGATGGCACGGTAGCGCTTGGGTCGTTTGCCGTCTTCGGGGACGCCCGACAGGTCGGTTTCCTCGACCAATTCGACGACGATGCCCTCGCCCGGTGGCATGATCGATACGGCAAGAGTTGCCTCGGCGAGTCCATAGCTCGGCAGGAACGCCGAAGCCTTGAACCCGGCGGGCGCGAACGCGTCGACAAATGCCTGCATGACGTCAGGCCGGATCATGTCCGCGCCGTTGCCCGCGACCCGCCAGCGCGACAGGTCGAGACGGTCTGCAATGTGCGATTGCGACGAGATCCGCCGCGCACAAATGTCATAGCCGAAGGTCGGCGAGTAGCTGAGCGTGGTGCCGGGATTGCGGCTGATCAGGTCGAGCCACGCCAGCGGACGCCGCGCAAAATCCTCGGTCTTGAGATAATCCGCCGACACCTGATTGGCGACTGGCGAGAGGAGGCAGCCAACCAGCCCCATGTCATGATACCAAGGCAGCCACGAGACGCAGCGGTCGCCGGGAACGACCTCCATACCGTGCGAATGCGCTGCCAAATTATTGAGCAACGCGTGGTGGGTGATCACCACGCCGTGCGGGAAACGGGTCGATCCGGATGAGTATTGCAGGTAAGCGATGTCGTCGGGCGTTGCGACATGCGCTACGAACGGCGGCGCAGGTCGTGCGGCAAATCCTGTCCAGTCGATCGCCGATGTGCCTGCTGCGCGCGCCGCATCGCTCGCCATTGCGTCGAGTTCAGGCGGGTAAAACAGCGCCACCGGATCGGCGCTTTTCATCTGGACAGCGAGCTGGTCGACAAAAGCATCGCGACCGCCGAACGATGTCGGCAGCGGCAACGGCACTGGCCATGCGCCCATATAGATGCAGCCGAAGAACAATGCGGCAAATTCAGGACCGGTTTCGGCAATCAGCGCAACGCGGTCGCGGGGTTTGAAACCCTGTGCAACCAGACGCGCCGCCATTGCCCGCGCGTCGTCGCGCAGCTCTCGATAAGGATAGGCGCGCGACAGATTGCCGCGCGGATCGTGAAAGTTGAGGCCGCATATACCTGTGGCGGCGAAATCGAGCGCATCGCCCAATGTGGCGAAATCAGCGAACCGCCGCGGACGACCGTCGTCACTTGGCGTCGGCGCGCGCGTTATCGATGTCGGCGCTTCGGCGGTGTCGGGCAAATTTTCGCTCCGGTTGCGACTGTCACAGAACTGCTAAACGAACCATTCTCATTCCGGTTCGACTGTGGCACAAAAACGGCGCAGTGTCGCAGACCCGATCAGCTCCCCGATCCGCCCGGCGTCCGCGCCCGCTCGATCCGTCGCAATTGAGAGCACTCGCGATCCGTTATGTCGGGCGCTACGCAACGACACAGGCCAAGCTGACCGAATATCTGGCGCGCAAAATCAAAGAGCGTGGCTGGACCGACGAAAGCCGACCGCCGGTAACCGCTATTGTCGATCACTGCGTCGTAGCCGGTTATGTCGACGACCGGACCTATGCCGAAACCAAGTCCCGCTCGCTGGCACGACGTGGCTATGGACACCGGCGTGTGGCATCGGCGTTGCACCAGTCGGGAATCGCGCGCGACATGACCGAGGAACTGCGGCCCGATGCCGACTCGGCTTTCGAAAGTGCTGAAACATTTGCGCGCAAACGACGGATAGGCCGGTTCGGCGCAGTACCCCCCGATGCGATCATGGCCCGCCGCCAGTTTGCAGCGATGATCCGCGCCGGTCATAGCGCTGACCTTGCCGGATATTTCGTCCGGACTGTCCCCGCTGCGGACGCCGGCGACGAATTTTAGCAATTGCAGTATATTGTTACACGGAGCGAGCGTCTGTATACCGGCGTGGGGGTTGAAGCGTGATGGAGACAGGCCCAGCGGGTCCAGACGAGCAGGGGGTGCCGGACGAGTCCGACGCCGTCGCCGAACGCTGTTCAGGTCCCGTCAAATGGTTCGACTCGACGCGCGGTTTCGGTTTTGCGGTCACGGACATCGGTGACGTCTTGATCCATTTCTCGCTGTTGCGCGATCATGACCGGCGGACATTGCCCGATGGCGCGGGGGTGGTGCTCGACGCCGTCCAGACAGGGCGCGGGTGGCAGGCATCAAAGGTTGTTTCCATCGACCTATCGACAGCGACCGGCCCCGACGCCGATGCGCGCGCGGCCGAACGCCGGGTACGCGGGGATCCGCAGGCACTGATCGAGTCGGCAGGGCCGCTCGAAGACGTCACCGTCAAATGGTTCAACCGGCTCAAGGGCTATGGGTTTGTCGTCCGGCCGGGTTCCGACGAAGATATTTTCCTCCACATGGAAACGCTGCGCCGTGCGGGCTATGGCGACGCGCTGCCCGAACAGCCCTTGCGCGCGCGCATCGCAGCGGGGCAAAAGGGGCCATTGGTGGTCGAGGTGGAGCCCGGATAATGCGTATCGTATTGGCAACCGTGCTGGCATTGGTGGCTGTTGCCGGGTGTAGCCAGACGGGAAGCGAGGCGACGGCACGGGTTGCGTCGGCATCGACGGTGGCGTTGACGATCACCTCTGCTGGCACGGCGGCGGGCAAACCACACCGGTTCCGCGTCGAGGTTGCGCGTAGCGAAGCCGAACAGGCGCGCGGCATGATGTTCCGTGCCAAACTCGCGCCCGATGCAGGGATGGTGTTTCCGTTCGACACGCCGCGCGTGGCCAGCTTCTGGATGAAGGACTGCCCGCATCCGCTCGATATGATCTTCATCCGCGCCGACGGCAGCATCGCGCGGATCGTGACGGCCGTACCTTATTCGCTGAAGGCCGAAACTTCGGGGGAACCGGTTTCCGCTGTGCTCGAAATCGCGGGCGGCCGCGCGGCGGAGCTTGGGATTAACGAAGACGACACGGTGGTGTGGACGGACAAGCGCTAGGCGTCTAAGCGCGGCGCATGGGAATCCTCGGCAAGATATTCACCTGGTGGGACGGTGCCACGATCGGCACGTCGCTTGGCCTGATGCGTGCCAAACGTGTCGGACAGGATGCGCTGGGCGGGGTGTATTTCGAGGGGAAGCCGCTGCCCGACGGACGTCGCCGCCGCTTTGTCCGTTATGAAGGGGCCAACGACGCCAGCCGGGTACCGCCTGAATGGCATGGCTGGCTGCACCACCAGGTCGACGAACTGCCCGATGCCAGCCTGCCGCCGCCGCGCCGCTGGGAAAAGGAACCCAAGCCCAATTTGACGGGAACTGCTGCGGCTTATCGTCCTGCCGGGGCGATCGAGTCGGGTGGCAAACGCGCGCCTGCGACCGGCGACTACGAAGCCTGGACGCCGGACGCGGCATGAAACGCGCGGCGGTTATCGGTGTTGTGCTCACTGCTGTCGGTGTCGCCGTCGCTGCACCCATGGTCGGCAATCTCGCCACGCCTGCCGACCTTGCCCCAAAGGCAGACGCGCAGGTCGAGACACTCGTTCAGCCGCAAAAGGGCGATACCCCGATGGCCCAACGGGTCGCAACGCTCGGTATCCTCAACAAACGCAATGGCCTGTCGCGCGACTTGCAGCTCAAGCCTGGGCAGGGCGTCCGCATCGGCGACCTCGTCGTCAAGCTGAAGGCGTGCGAATCGACCGCCGATTGGGAAGCCGACCATTTGACCGGATCGTTCGTGCAGGTGTTCGTCAAAAACACCAGCGGCGAGAACTGGCGCAAGGTGTTTTCGGGCTGGCTGTTCAAGGAATCGCCGTCTCTCAACGTCGTCGAGCATCCGGTCTATGACGTCTGGACCAAGGCTTGCACGATGCGCCATGCCGAGACGGGGCCGGATACGGTGACGCTGTCGGGCGAAGCAGGCGGCGAGAGTCCGTCCGCGTCAGGCAGGCGGTCGAGTGCGCCGAGATCGCCCGATGCGGCAGAATCTCCCGCGACGCCTGCTGCCGATACGGCGGCGTCGAGCAACGCCATATAGGCAGCGCGGCTGACCTCGACCGCGCCGAGCGAGGCGAGGTGGTCGGTCATGAACTGGCAGTCGAGCAGCGTGAATCCGCCGGCCCGCAGGCGTGCGACGAGATGGGCAAGCGCCACTTTCGACGCGTCGGTCGCGCGGCTCACCATCGATTCGCCGAAAAACGCGCGGCCGAGCGAGATACCGTAAAGCCCGCCGACCAGTTGCCCGTTTTCCCAGGTCTCGACCGAATGCGCGTGGCCGTGCGCGTGGAGCACTTGGACTGCGGCTTCGATCTGGGCATTGATCCAGGTGTCGGGCCGATTGGCGGCATGTTCGGCGCAGAGCTTTACGATACCGGCAAAATCGCGGTTGGCTGTCGTCTCATAGCGACCCGACAATAAAGTCTTCTTGAGCGATTTCGACAGATGGAACCCGTCGAGCGGCAGGATTGCCCGCGTCTTGGGCTCGACCCAGTACACCGACGGCGCATCGCGGCTGTCCGCCATAGGGAACACGCCAACCGTATAAGCGCGGAGAAGAAGTTCGGGGTCGAGCGGCGGAATCCGCCCGCTCATTTTGCGCGCACCCGTGACAGTTTGCGTTCCACGCCGGTCCAGAGCTGCGAGAACGCAAGGCCTGCCGGAGAACTCGCCGCAAATTCACCGACCGGCGCGCGTTTTACCGTCATCTGTTCGACCGCACTGGCCATCGGGATGACGGGCCAAGTGGCGTCGCGCGCGGTTGCTTCGCGGTGGAGCAGGCGGCGGCGGTCGACCATCGAATAGACTGGCAGGATCGGCGCGTGCTTGCCATGTTCGCGGGCGAGATAGGCAATGACCTCGTCGAGCGCGCGGCGCGACAGGGGAGAGGGGATGACCGGCACGAGGATCAGATCGGCGGCACGCATCACTTGTTCGCTGGTTTCGGTCAGCCCCGGCGGACAGTCCAGCACGATCCGGTCGTAGGTCTTGTCGAGATCGCCGAGCAGTTTCGACAGCCGCTTGCGCTTGCCGAGCTCGAAGAAGAATTGATCGAGTCCGCGAAGCGACGTATCGGCGCGCAGCAAATCGAGACCTGGAATCGCTGTCGGTGCGATCAGCTTTTCGGGCGAGACATCGCGCGCGAAGACCGCCTGTGCCGCGTCCTTTGCCTTGGTCCCGGTATCGAGCAGCCAGCTCGACGCCGCCTGCGGATCCAAGTCCCAGAGCAGCGTACGCCGCGACGATTGCGTGGCGGCACTCCACGCCAGATTGACCGCCAGCGTCGTTTTCCCGACGCCCCCTTTCAGCGAATAGACTGCAATGGTTGCCATGGCGGCAAGCTAGCGTGCGACTGGCAGCTTTGCGAGCCAGAGTTTGAGGTCGGCGGCGCTTCGTTCCGGGATTTCCTCCATCGGAATATGGCCGACACCGGGATAGATTGTGACCTGCGCTTCGGGCACTTGCGCCTTGAACCACGCTGCTGACGACACTGGAATGAGCTTGTCCTCCGCGCCCCACATAACGAGCGTCGGGATCGGCTGCGGCAGCGGGCCGGGAACCGACGGCTCGCGGCCATAGCCGAAGCGGTGGACGGTTGCGGTTCGGTTCCCGGGATAGCGCAGCAGCTCCCAGTAACGGTCGATATCGGCGTCGGTGACTTTCGACGGATCGGCGACCGACGACCGCAGCCCGTCGGCGACCAGCGCGCGCGGCGTGATCGACGCCATCAAACCGCTGAGCACCGGGATGCGTGCCAAGCGGAAACCGAGCGGGGGTTTGGCGTCGGCGGGTTGCGGCGCGCCGCTGGCATCGACGAGCACAAGGCCAGTCAGCTTATACGGGTATTTATGGGCATAGGCCCATGCCACGCCGCCGCCCATCGAGTTGCCGCCGAGGACAAAGCGGCTGACGCGGAGTTTCTTGGTCACGGCATCGACGACCTCGACATAGTCGCTGCGGGTATAGCCGCGCCCGCGCACTTCGCCGGTCATGCCGTGGCCGGGCAGGTCGAGCCGGATGACGCGGTGCGTCGCGG